>Ga0209096_1001573_pt1 | contig 24473 bp, 16 predicted proteins | sample AD_UKC034_MetaG_FD_184407 | JGI IMG/M metagenome (GOLD analysis project Ga0209096, IMG submission 184407) | Active sludge microbial communities of municipal wastewater-treating anaerobic digesters from USA - AD_UKC034_MetaG (SPAdes) (version 2) | ecosystem: Engineered > Bioreactor > Anaerobic >... | reverse complement strand
GCCGATGTCCCCGCGTGACCTTCAGCCCGGTCAGCTTTTCAAACTCCTCATTCCAGCGCGCGGGGACATCGGCAACTTTGAGCCGGCCCTCGACCAGGGCCACCTCCAATTCAAAGCGCAGCATGATGTGCAAATCATACGTCACCTGATCGGCTTCCACCCGGATGAACGAGGGCGCCACCCGGTTCACTCCGGCGTGAATCTGCTCGGGCGTGAACCGTCGCAGGTCCGGCAGATGTTCACAGGCCACGGGATGCCAGTGCTGCCAGAAGACGGCATCGCGCCCGACGTGATTTTCCCACAAACGCGACTGCGACTCGTGAATGCCCAGGGACACCGCCGTGCCCAGCGGACGGCCGAACTGTTCCCCGGGCAACCCCTGCTCGTACAGCCCGTGCCCGGCTTCGTGCAGGACGCCATAGAGCGACTGCGCGAAATTCGATTCATCGTAGCGGGTCGTAAGGCGGCAATCCCGCGGGCCGAGAGTTTCGCAAAACGGATGCGTGGTCGTGTCAATGCGACCGGCCGCGAAGTCGAAACCGATCGCCGCCGCCACCTGGCGGTTGAAGGCCTGTTGCGCCGCGACGGGATAATGTCCCCGCAAAAAATTCTCCGGCAGCGCGGCGGATTTCTCCCGCGCCGGCCCCAACACCGCGCCCAGTGCCGGACGCAATTCCGCAAACAGCGCGCGCAGTTCGCGGGTTTTCGCCCCAGGCTCGTAGCCTTCCAGCAGCGCGTCGTACACCGATTCCTGAAATCCCCAGCATTCCGCGAACTGCCGCGAAAGCCCGAGCACCTTTTGCAAATGCGGCTGGAAGAGCCGGAACTTGGATTGTTCGCGGGCGCGCTTCCAAGCCTCGCGGGCATGGGTGCGCGTCCGCTCCATTTTCTCGACCAGGCGGGGCGGCACTTTGGTGGCTCGATCGTAACTGCGCCGCCATTCCCGCACGTTCGCCGCCTCGGCGGAGTCCGCCGGAAAACCGTGCTGCTCGCATTGGGCGATCAGGTCGCCGACTTTTCCGGAGGTGAACTCGTGAACTTTCGCGCCGCCGAGATACGCGAGTTGTTCCGCGCGAAAGTTCACGGCCTCGGCCGGCGCGTACGTCTCCAAATCCCAGGTGAGCATCGAGGCGGAACTGGTCAGCAGCGCAATCTCCCGGGTTCGTTTCAGGAGCTGGCGATAGGGGGTGAAGGCAACCGGTGTCATGTCGCCGCGGAGTAAACCCGTTCCCGCGCCCATTCACAAGCCGGCACTCGGCAAGAGAGGCGATCACCCATTCCCGCCAGCTCCTGATCCGCAGGGGCGGGCAGGCTTGTGGAGCGTGATCGAACCCGGAATCCAGACCAACGCCGGCGATAATCCGTCCCCCAATATGCGGGGTTGAGTTGCGCGGCCCGGTTCGGTCTAATCAAACCGGGACAGGGAAAGCGACCATTATGAATGACCAGGCAGGTTTTCAGCATGCCGCCGGGAGACGGCGGGGCTTGACACGCCAGACGGGGCACCCGGAACCGGACGGAATGTCATCAGGACGTCTTGCCGGCTGTCGCCGCGGCAAAAGAACCGCTCGCCATTTGAACTGGATTACGCCATAAAGAGTCCCAATAAAACAAAACACACTCATCATCTATGAACAACTCAACCTCTCCTGGCTCCACCCGTCGTGAATTTCTCGGTCAATCGGCGCTCATCGCCGGCGCACTGGCCGCTCCGGCCATCCTCACCTCGAAGGCGTTCGCCGCCGATGATACTCCGCTCCGGGTCGGCCTGGTGGGGTGTGGCGGACGCGGCACCGGTGCGGCGGGACAGGCTTTGCAGGCGGACCCGCACGTGCATCTGGTGGCCATGGGGGATGCCTTCGCGGAAAAGATACAACCTTCCCTGCAGACTTTGCGCGCGGAAGCCGGCCAGCACGGTTTTACCGAACGCATCAAAGTCACCCCCGACACCTGTTTCGCCGGCCTGGACGCCTTCCAAAAAGTCATTGATAGCGGGGTGGACGTCGTGCTGCTCTGTTCCCCGCCCGGTTTCCGCCCCCAGCACTTCAAAGCCGCAGTGGCTGCCGGCAAGCACGTCTTCTGCGAAAAACCCATGGCCACCGACGCCACGGGGGTGCGGTCAGTGATGGAAACCGCCAAGCTGGCCAGACAGAAAAACCTTTCGGTGCTGGCCGGGTTCTGCTGGCGTTACGATTATCCCCGCCGCGAACTGTTCCAGAAACTTCACGAGGGGGCGATTGGCGAAATCCGCTCCATCTACGCGGATTACTACACCAGCCCGGTCAAACCCATGCCGCCCGCCAGTACCCGGCCCAAGGAGATGGGCGACGTCGAGTGGCAGGTGCGGAACTGGTATAATTTCGTCTGGCTCTCCGGCGACGGCCTGGTGGAACAGGCCTGTCACAGCGTGGATAAAATTGCCTGGGCCATGAAAGATGTGCCCCCCTTGAAGGCCGTGGCCGTGGGCGGCCGGCAGATTCCCAACCACGAAGGCAATATCTACGACCACATGTTTGTGGTTTACGAATTCGAGAACGAGGTGCGCGGCTTCCTCGGCCAGCGCCAGATCAGCAATTGTTTCTCGGAAAACTCGGACTACATCATGGGTACCACGGGTTCGGCCAAGATCACCTGGGGCGCCGGTCCGGTGATTCACGGCAAGGAAAACTGGCGGTTCCGCGGTCCAAAAACCGACATGTACCAAAACGAACACAACGAGTTCTTTGCCGGCATCCGCAGCGGCAAACACATCTTCGACGCCGACTGGATGGCGCAAAGCACATTGATGGGCATCATGGGCCGCATGGCCGCATACACCGGACAGGAGGTCACCTGGGAGGAGGCTTTGAACTCCAAAGAATCGCTCGTGCCGGAACACCTGGATTGGAAAATGCCCCTGGCGATTGCGCCCATGGCGGTCCCCGGTCAGACCAAATTGATTTAACCCCTGCAACCCCAGCCACTCTGCCATTATGAAGCTGAACGCCAGCCGACGCCGCTTCCTCAAAACCACGGGGGCAGCACTCGCCTGGGCCGGGCTGACTCCCGCCTGGTCCTTCGCCGCGAACCACCCGGCCCGAAAACGCGCCAACCTCAAGGCAATCATGTGGGACACCATTGATGTGAAAGGCAGCGTGCTGGAACGGATGAAAGCGGTGAAGGCCGCGGGTTTCCAGGCCGTGGAAATGGCCAGCCACCTGGATCAGGCGGAAGTGCTGCAGGCGCGGGACGCCACCGGATTGTCCATCGTCAGCGTATGCGGAGCCAGGCACTGGAGCGAACCGTTGTCCAGTCCGGACGCCAACACCCGCGCCGCAGGATTGGCCGCCTTGGAACAAACCATACGTGATGCCAGGGCGTACGGAGCCACTTCCATCCTGCTGGTGCCGGGCGTGGTCAACCAGGACGTCACCTATGAGCAATGCTGGGAGCGATCCATCGCCGAAATCCGCAAAGCCCTGCCGCTGGCCCAGGACTCCGGCGTCACCATCTCCATTGAAAACGTCTGGAACAACTTCATCACCGAAGTGGACCAGGCGGTCAAGTATCTCGACGCCATCCACTCGCCGCAGGTCGGCTGGCACTTCGACGTGGGCAACATCATCCGTTACGGGGATCCCATTAAGTGGATCCAAACCCTGGGCAAACGCATCATCCGCGTTCACATCAAGGAATACAGTCGCGACCGCGCCATGCGCGCGGGCGACGTCTGGAAGGGTTTTGGCGTGCCACTGCTGGAAGGCGCCAACAACTGGCCCGGCATCATGAAAGCGCTCGATGCCGTCGGCTACACCGGACCGCTCATTACCGAACAGGGCGCCAGTCTGCCGGAGTTGTCGCACGCACTGGATCGCATCCTCGACGCCTGAGTCACAACTGCCCCGGGAGCCGGCCCACGCCGCAACGCCCGGCGAAGCGATGCGGGCGGAATGCATCATGGATGCGGCCTGGCTCCGGTCCGTCCCAACGCGGCTCTTCACTATGCCGGGGTGGTGCAGCCTGCGAGCAAATCCACTTGCGGACGGCCGGGTTTCCCGCATAATGCCGCGCCACTGAGCGGAGTGCGTCTTGCGCCGGCGCCCATCCACCCGCAAGGCAGCGGGCGGATGCCCCGGACGGCTCACCCGCAAACGGAAGGGTGGCTGAGTGGTTAAAGGCATCTGACTCGAAATCAGAAGTAGGGGCAACTCTACCGTGGGTTCGAATCCCACCCCTTCCGCCAGTGCGTCGTCCCCACTGGTGATCGGCGGCGGCCCGGCGCTGTGTTTTTGCTTGTTCCCAACCGGGAATTCGCGGCACACTGCCGCCGCGTTGCCGGTGGATGCCCCGGCAACGATTTATTTACGGCACCGGAATACCGACGATTTGACCTCCGGGGTCTTCCACCAACAATTGATGAAAACTGCAGATCAAAATCTCCCGCAGGATGCCACCATCCGGCACTGGGTCCGCGACATGGCGGCCCTGTGTCAGCCCGACCAGATCCATTGGTGTGACGGTTCGGAAGCCGAAGACCAGCAGATGCGCCGCCTGATCATTGCCTCCGGCGCCGGCGTGCAGCTCAACGAAAACCTGCGCCCCAACTCCATCCTGGTGCGCAGCGACCCGCGCGATGTCGCCCGCGTCGAACAGCGCACCTTCATCTGTTCACAGTCCCCGAAGGACGCCGGGCCCACCAACAACTGGGAAGCCCCTGCCGCCATGAAGGCGCGGTTGAAGGCCCTTTTCAACGGCTGCATGAAGGGCCGGACCCTTTATGTCATTCCTTTCAGCATGGGGCCCATCGGCTCCCCCATCGCGCAATACGGCATCGAACTTTCGGACAGCCCGTACGTCGTCGCCAACATGCGGATCATGACCCGCATGGGAACCGCGGTGTACCGGGAAATCGAGCGCGTCGGACAGTTCGTCAAATGCCTCCATTCGGTGGGCGTGCCGTTGGCGCCCGGAGCGAAGGACGTGCCCTGGCCCTGCAATCCCGAGCAGACGTACATCAGCCACTTCCCCGAAGAACGGCTCATCATGAGTTTCGGTTCCGGCTACGGTGGCAACGCCTTGCTGGGCAAGAAATGCTTTGCGCTGCGTATCGCCTCGGCCATGGCGCGGGACGAGGGCTGGATGGCCGAACACATGTTGATCCTCGGCGTCAAGGATCCCTCCGGCAACAAGACCTACGTGACCGCGGCGTTTCCCAGCGCGTGCGGCAAAACCAATTTCGCCATGCTCGTGCCGCCGCCGCACCTCAAACAGCAGGGGTGGGAAGTCACCTGCGTGGGCGACGACATTGCCTGGATCAAGCCCGGCCCCGACGGCCATTTCCGCGCCATTAATCCGGAGGCCGGCTTCTTCGGAGTCGCGCCCGGCACGTCCTACACCAGCAATCCCATGGCCATGGATTCCATCAAGCGCGACACGATTTTTACCAACGTGGCGCTGACGGACGAGGGCGATGTCTGGTGGGAGGGGATGACGCCGGCCCCTCCGGCGCATTTGATTGACTGGAAAGGCCGCGACTGGACCCCGGCCTCCCGGGACGCTGATGGCAAGCCCGTGTTGTCGAGCCACCCGAACAGCCGGTTCACCGCTCCCGCCCGGAATTGTCCCATCATTGACCCGGATTGGGAAAATCCTGAAGGCGTGCAGGTCAGTGCCATCATTTTTGGCGGCCGCCGGGCCACCACCATGCCGCTGATCTTTCAAGCGTTCAACTGGGTGCATGGCGTCTATCTGGGCGCCACTGTCGGCTCGGAAATGACCGCCGCCGCCGCCGGCACGATCGGTCAGGTCCGGCGCGATCCCATGGCCATGCTGCCGTTCTGCGGTTACAACATGGGCGATTACTTTTCCCACTGGCTCGAAATGCGGCGCCACGTCAAGCACCTGCCCCGCATGTTCCACGTCAATTGGTTCCGAAAAAACGCGGAGGGAAAATTCCTCTGGCCGGGCTACGGGGAAAACATGCGGGTGCTCAAATGGGTCGTGCAACGCTGCCGCCTCGGCGCCCGCGCGATCGAGACCGCCATTGGCTGGGTGCCCGAATACCAGGACCTGGACATGCACGGGCTGGAACAGGAAATCACCGCGGAGAAATTCGCCGCGGTGCAAAATATTGACCGTGCGGAATGGCATCGGGAACTGGTGATGCAGGACGAGTTGTTCTTCAAGCTGTACTCGCAACTGCCCAAGGAACTGGTCTTCCAGCGGGAATTGCTGGTCTCCCGTTTGTGACCGCGCCCTCATTTTGCCTTCCGGGAACGCCGGTCCGCAGCATCCCTCCGGGCGGCGTTTTCCGGCGGCGCTGAACGCACATGAAGAAAATTAAGATTGCCCAGTTTGGGCTGGGCCCCATCGGCATTGAAACACTGAAACTGGCCGCCACCAAGCCCTGGATTGAGATCGTGGGCGGCATTGACATTGACCCGGCCAAAGTCGGCAAACCGCTCGCCCGGCTGGCCGGCGAGCCCCGTGTCGGTCGCGCCCGGGTCCATCGGTCGCTGGAGGCCCTGCTGGCAACCGCGCAACCCGAGGTGATTTTTCACACCGCCGTCTCCAGGGTGAAACTGGCGTATCCTCAAATCGAACCGATGCTGCAACGGGGGATCAGCGTAATTTCCTCGTGCGAAGAGCTGCTCTATCCCGCCCTGCGCGAGCCCCGGCTTGCGGCCCGGCTCGATGCCCGCGCCAAGGCCGCGGGCGCCCGCCTGCTGGGCACCGGCGTCAATCCCGGCTTCGTGATGGATGTGCTGCCGGTTTGCCTCACCGGCGTCTGCCGCGAGGTTCAGGCCGTCCATGTCCAGCGCGTCGTGAATGCCTCCACCCGGCGCGGGCCCTTGCAGCGCAAAATTGGCAGCGGTTGGACGCCTGCCGAATTTGAGCGCCGCTTCCAGCGCGGTCAGGCCGGGCACGCCGGACTCAAGGAATCGGCGGCCCTGATTGCCCATGCACTCGGCTGGAAACTCGACGCCCTGGAGGAGACCGGCAAGGCCATGGTCGCCCTGGCGGACATCAAGACTCCGCACGTCACCGTCCAGCGCGGCCAATGTTGCGGCCTGCACCAGCTCGCCGTCGGGCGGATGCGGGGCGCGGTCAAAATCACCCTCGACATCAAGATGTACCTCGACGCGCCCAACCCGCACGACGCCGTGGAAATCGTCGGTGATCCGGGTCTGAAAAACATCGTCACCACGGGTGTCGCCGGCGACGGCGCCACCGTGGCTTCGCTCGTCCACGCGGCGCCGCGGCTGCTCAAGGCCCCGCCCGGCCTCGTGTTGATGACCGATCTGGGGGTGCCCAGCTTTGCCTGAGCGAACCCGGCCCGGGCGGACCGGCCCGCGGGCACGCGCCCTTCGCGCTCTCCCGCAAGGGCATGACCTCCCGGGTGAGGGAGGAGGGCTTCATGCCATTTTGGGATTGGTGGTATGGAAACCCCAATTCCTGCAGCAGATGATTCAAGAGCCACCTCTGGCGCGACAACTCATGAAAGCGCAACTGCACCATTCCGTCGAAATCACAGATGGGCTTGGGGAAATCAAATTCGGGTTTACCACCGGAGATGTGGAGCGTCGCCTCGGTGCGCCTGACGAAGCAGAAACGTTAGACCCCGGCACTGAATCGGCGGCGATGTGGTTCTACGCTGAGGAGAGGCTGCAAATCACCTTCCAAAAGTCAGCGACCGATGAGGCCATGCGCATCACTCAACTCACCACAAGCCATCCGGCGGCTACGCTGTGGGGCAGTCGAATTATCGCTCGTCGCGAAAGCGAGGTGCTTGCACTGTTCAAGACGCATGGCTATGAGGACTTCACTGCATCGGACGAATCAGTCGGCACACAAAGTTACAAATCATTTCGGATCGAGAACTTGCGTGTCACCCTCGATTTTCGGGATGGACTCCTTCAGCACATTCTTTGGGGAGAAGTCGAATCCCAACCGGCTGTCCCGCACAAACGGTGTAAGGAATCTGGCTCGCCTCAGGCCGGCTCGATAGCAGGTCGGCCACCCGCCTGTCTGCGTGCGGCACGCACAGGCAGGCGACTGCCGCCCCAAAGACACCCCCGGCGGGCCAACCGGAACTTTGTGGCGCTCGCCGACTCGCGCCAGAGCTTCGCCAGTTCGTGAGCCGTGGTTGCAATCGTGGCGTCCTGGAAGTTCTGCGCGTTCCGGCCCTGCGTTCGCGAGTGAGCGCTCGCACCTTCGGCGCTTCGGGAACGCCATCCCTTCACGACGATGCGGCGGATCAGAACGGAGCCCGTTCCGTTAACGCAGGGGTTCGCGCGGAGAAGGCGTTCATTTGTAGAGCAGGTACCGCTCGCGGCGCTGCTGGAAGTCCACCAAATCCATCTTCCAACTGGCGCGGATGTCATCAAGGGATTTGTCCTCCTTGACGGCGTTCAGGGTGGCGGCATGCAGCAGGAGATTCTTCGGCTTCTCCACGGGAAAATCCTTTGGATAGAGCCGATACGCGGTCTTCATGATGAGCAATCCCACGTCCACCACGTTGCACGTTTTGCGATCGTTCAACATGATGTAAACGCCGCCACATTCCTTGCCCTGGTGAACACTGTAGGTGGGGGTGAACCGGATCGGCACAAAGCCCACCCCCGGTAACGCGGCGCGATTCAGCTCCGCCGCCAGTTTCACGTCGTCAATATAGGGCGCGCCCACGACTTCAAACGGCGTGTCCGTCCCCCGCCCCACCGACAGCGCGCTTTCCAACAAACCGACGCCGGGATAAAGAATCGCCTGCTTCAAATTGCGCATGTTGGGCGAGGGATTGGTCCAAGGCAGATCCGTTTCATCGAAATACGTGTGGCGCGACCAGTTTTCAAGCGGGATGACGGTTAATTTGGCGTGCGTCCGGCGTTCTTCATTGTACATGAGCGCCAGTTCGCCCATGGTCATGGCGTAGCGCAATGGCGTGGGATGGAAACCGACAAAACTCGTCGGTTCAGTGAGCACCGGACCGTCAATCGTCACCCCGTCAATCGGGTTGACCCGGTCCAGCACGAAGTATTCGATGCCGGCCTCGGCGGCGGCCTCCATGCCCAGCCCCATGGTGGAGGTGTAGGTATAGAACCGGCAGCCCACGTCCTGAATGTCGAACACCAGCGCGTCGAGGCCCTGCAGTTGTTCCGGAGCGGGTTTGCGGCGCTGTCCATACAGGCTGTATATCGGCAGGCCGGTTTTGGCGTCGGTGCCGTCGCCTACCTGCTCGTCGGCCACGCCGCGGATGCCGTGTTCCGGACTGAACAGGGCGACCAGCCTGACGTCAGGCGCGTGGAACAGCAGGTCAATCGTGCTACGCCGGGCGCGGTCGTGTCCGGTGTGGTTGGTGATCAATCCGATCCGCTTGCCCCGGAGCGGCGCAAAGTTGCGTTGCACCAAAACGTCAATGCCGTCCAACACCGGCCCCTTTCGCCCTGCTTGACGGAGCGGGGCGGGGCTGCTGCCGCTGCGCGCGTGATCCGAGGAGGTCCGCGGCGGCAACGCCCCGGTCACATGGGTGAAATCGAAGTCCTTGATGGCGGCGGCCGCCAGGGTGCCCAGCTGGCGGCGCAACGCCAACACACTGCCCTGCTCGGTGGGATGATTCCGGTTCGACAAAAAAATGACGAAGGACTTGGAAAAGGGGTCAATCCAGAGGGAGGTCCCCGTCCAGCCGGTGTGGCCATAAGATCCGAGGGGGAAGATGTCTCCGCGCGGTCCGCTGAAACCGGTGTCAATGTCCCAGCCGATGCCGCGCCGGCCATTCACATTGGGCGGCGTCTGCACGCTGGTCATGAGTTGGACCGTTTCCGGCCGGAAAATCCGCACGCCATCGAGCTCGCCGCCATTGAGCAGCATTTGCGCATAGCGCGCCAGATCGGAGGCGGTGAAAAACAAGCCGGCATGACCCGCCACCCCGCCCATCCGGCGCGCGCGTGGATCATGCACCACTCCGCGCACCGGCACCCCGTTCTCCACTTCCGTGGGCGCAATCCGCGCCAATTTGGACGGGGGCGGATTGAAGCCCGTGTCCTTCATGCCGAGCGGCCCATATACTTCACGTTGCAAGAACTGATCCAGCGGCTGGCCGGCCACGCGATGCACAATCTCGCCCACCAAGATTGGCCCGGTGTCGCTGTACACAATTTTCTCACCCGGCCGGCTGGCCAGTTTCTCGGCGCAGGCCAGTTTGATGGCGGCGGCGGTGCCGTTCCAGTCCGGCTTCAAACTGATGTCGGGACGCAACCCCGAAGTGTGGGTCATCAACTGGCGCAGGGTCACCTCCTCCTTGCCGCCGCCGGTGAAGTCGGGCAAATATTTCGCCACGCGATCCTCCAGGCTCAACTGGCCGCGTTCCACCAGCAACATGAGCGCCGGGGTGCAGGCCACCACCTTCGTCAGGCTGGCGGCATCGAAGAGGGTATCCTCGGTCATCGGCTCAACCGCCGGCACGACCGCTCGCTGGCCGTAGGCCCGGTGATACGTTGCGCCATCATGCTGCAGCCACAGCACCCCGCCCGGACATTTCCGGTCCGCAATGGCGGCGTTAATGGCCTGATCCATCTCCGCCAATTTCTCTGGGCGGAAGCTGGCGCCCGGCTGGGCCAGGCTGTTGAGTCCGAAGGTCAGCGCCAGCAATCCGGCGGCGCCGGCCCTGGACCAGACGGAATACGTGCCGCGACCGGCGGGAGTTATAGTCGATGACATCAGGGTGGAGGGGTCTTGGTTCATGATTTAATCCATTCGTTGCGCACGGCGGTGATCCCGTTGATCATGAACTGAATGGCCACGGTGGCCAGCAGCAGGCCCATGATCCGCGTCGTGACTTTCATGGCGATGGGATTGAGCCAGGCGGCGCCGCGCGCCGAGAGGCGCAAAATCAGATAACTGAGGCACGCCACCAGCAAAATGCAGGCGTACAACGCCACATGCTGGGCCACGTTGATCGCCCGGGATTGCATGACAATGGCCGTGGAAATGGCCCCCGGGCCGGCCAGCATGGGCACCGCCAGCGGCGTGATGGCGATGTCGGCCTTTTCCGAGCCGGCCAGGGTTTCCTCGGTGGTTTCGACCACCCGGGAGCGTTGCGCCTGCAACATGTCCAGCGCCACGATGAACAACACGATGCTGGCGGCGATCTGGAACGCCGGCATGGTGATTCCGAGGAAGTGAAAAATAACTTTCCCGGCCACGGCAAAGACCAACAGGATCGTTGCCATCACAACGCAAGCCAGGCGCGCCATCCGGATGCGTTGTTCCGGGGTGTCCCGCGGTGTCATGGCGATGAAAGCCGGCACCGTGGCCAGCGGATCCACAATCACGAACAGCGAACCAAAGGTCAGCAGCGTGTATTCGAGCAGCGCGTGAAGATTCATGCCGAACAGGGCGCCAGCACGGCGTCACTCATGCCGTGAACAATTTTTTTGTCCGCCGGAACCACCGTCGCCAGAACCCCACCCAGACGCGCCTGGGCCGAGTCCCCTTCACCGGTCACAAAATAATATGGGCACAGCCGGGCCCGCCCCCTCACCGGCACCGCTGCATTGCGTGTGAAATCATACCAGGAGGTCTCCACCAGCGCCGGCTTGTGAAACCGCTGCAGGACGCGTGGGGAGCGTGAAAATTCCGTCAACGCCGCATCCACCGCCCTGGCCCAGGCCTCATGCGACAGATCACTGCCCAGGAAAACGCCGCGCGCGCCCCAGGCGCGCTCCGAAAAACCGGAAACCTTCAAAATCAGTTCCCGCTCCTTTTGCGACAGGGATTTCAACTGCTGCCAGTCGGTGAGATTCAATTCGGGAATGGCCGCATGCGGCGGCATCGGACTGGGATCCACCAGCCAGGTGTAAGGCATCAATTTCCGCAACCGCGCAAAAAAACCATCGCCCAGCTCCAGCCGCCAGAAACCCTGCAAATGACGATTCCAGAGCAACGCAAAGAGCATTTTTTCCTCGAAAATCGGTTTGAACGGCGGCGTGACGCGGATGTCCCCCTGCTGCGCCTGCATCATGATTTGCTGGGCGGCAGGCACATTGGGCAGATCAAACAGCTCGAAAAAGCGATAGACCGCGTCTCCCGTGCGGAACGTGGAAAAACTGGCGTCGTGCACGGCAAACCGCGGCCCCAGCTGTTCCGCCAACCATTGCATTTCGGGACGATAAGTGGCGGCTTCGTCCGAAACAATCACATGAACGTGTGGCGCATCTCCGAAGAGACTTGCAAACCCGCGCAGCATCCCCTCGGCCCCGCCCAGCACCGGCGCTGCAGGCGAACCGGCATCCAGCGCGGCGTAGGTCTGGTTCAACCAGCCGGTCAACCCCATGCCACCCGGTACCGAGTCCAATTCCGTGCAACGCAACCCTTCGGCGGTGATTAACAAGTCCGGGCGGATCACCCGGGGCAGGTCCTGCTTGAAAACCGCCGCACGCTGCCAGGCGATCAGCTGGGGCGGTTTGCCCAGGTCGAGCCAGTGGGCCACCCAGGCGGGCAGCTTGCCCGCGACGCTCTTGCGGTACAACAAATTAACGGCGCGGTAAAACTGCAGCAAAATACGGCCGAGCGCCTCAATTTCCCGGGCTGTGGATTGGCCCAGGCGAAACGGCGCGGGCGCGATGCGCCATTGCATGCCCGCAAACAGACCGTGGGGGGGCATGGCAGCGCGAATCGCCCGGGCGCGCTGGGCAGTTGCATTGGGTGAATCCGCTGTCGGAGTTTGCACGTGCGTCCACCGTAGAATAACCATGCCGCAGCGTCAAAAACGGAATCGGCCGCATTGCCGCCGCTCCCGCAGCCCGTTTGCCTCCCTCCCCCGCGCCCTTGGCCCCCCCGGAATCGGGTACAGTCCGGAACGAAAAGGAGTTGCGCGCCGCCGCCGGCCAGTTTAATAACGGACATGATGACCAACCCAATGATTCGTCCCTCCTGCTGGGCTGTCGGCGCCCTGGCCCTGAGCTGGCTCATACCCCTGGCCCGTGCGGAGCAGGTGGCCTTCGTGGTGAACAGCAACCAATCCGCCCTCACGATCAGTGGCAGTTTTCAAGGCGTGGCCATGCAACCCCAGGGGCCCGGCGGGCTGACCACGAAATATGCCGGCACCCTCCTGGCCGACATCAACGCGGACACCATTACCTTTGGCGGCGGCTCCACCATCCAGGCATTGAACAACGGCAATTGGACGCCGCTGCCCGGCGGGGCCGGCGGCACCGCCCCCGCCAATTATGGCGGCAAGGTTTACATCATCTTCGTGGTGGACGGCAAGGCGGCCATTCGGAATTTGGAGCTGGATCTGCTCAGCGATCCGTTGACGTTGACGGCCGGCGCGTTCCCCGCTTCGGGAATCACCTACTTGCCTTCGTCCACCAGCACGGCCACGGTGGATTACACTTATTCAGGTCTGGTGGGGAGCGACAGCGGCAGCAATCCGTTGACCGGCACCCTGGCCAACACCGTCAGCGCCAACGCCACGCTCGCTGTTCAGGGCGCGGAATGGGTGCTGACAATTCCAGTGGCGGTGAGCGGCACCGGCAGTGACTTTGCTTACCAGGTCCAAGGCCAGATTGAAGCCCGGGCGCCCATCTCCATCCCGCTGGCAATCACGGATTTTCAGGTCGGCGCAGAACAACTCACCTTCACCATCGCCACGACTCCGGGGAAATCCTACGAAATCGTGGCCTCCACGGACCTGAGTTCGTGGCCGACGGTGGTGGACAATTTTGCCGCCGGGACGAACCCCACCATCCGGAGCATCGCGCGCGCGGCCGCGCCCGCGGCCCGGTTCTTCCGCGTGCGGGAGGTGACTCCGTAGCGGCGGCACGATCCGCCGGCGGGCGTCAGCGTTGGAGTTCCCGGGCGACGCGTTCCGCTTCGCGCAACACGCGCAAGATATTCTGCCCGGCCACCTTTCCCACCTCCTGGCGCGACCAACCGCGCCGCAACAGTTCGGCGATCAAATCCGGATACTTGGACACATCCTCCAAACCCTTGGGCGCGCCGCTGAACCCATCAAAGTCCGCGCCGATCCCCACATGATCCACCCCGGCGATTTTCCGGATGTGCTCAAGATGATCCGCCACATCACTCAACGTCGCCGCTTGCGGATCGGGATGGGTTTTCCGCCATTCGGCAATGGCCGCTTGAATGGCGCGGGGGTCGTCACCGTGCCGTTGCCGCAAGCGCTGGCGTTCCCGGGTCACGAGTTCTTCATCCAGACGATCCGCCTCGGCGAGGAAATTGGGCACAAACGCCACCATCACCACGCCGCCATTGGCCGCCGTCAGCCGCAGCACATCGTCCGGCACATTGCGCAAATGATGACACCGGGCGCGCGCGGACGAATGGGAGAAGATCACCGGAGCGCGCGCAACCCGCAACGCGGCGCGCATCGTGGCATCGCTGACGTGCGATAAATCCACCAGCATGCCCAGCCGGTTCATTTCACGGACCACCTCCTCGCCAAAAGCCGTCAAGCCGTGATGCACGGGGACGGCGCCCGCCGCATCGGCCCAATCGGTGTTCTCCGTATGGGTCAGGGTCATGTAGCGTGCGCCCAGACGATACATCATGCGGAGCGTCGCCAGGGAATTGTTGATGGAATGCCCGCCTTCCATCCCGATGAGGGAGGCGATTTTGCCCCGACGGAAAATGCGTTCCACGTCCGCCGCCGTGAGGGCCAGTTCCAGCGTCTCCGGATGACGCGCACACATCCGGTAAACCACGTCAATTTGTTCCAGGGTCGCCTGGACGGCCGCGGCCCCGCCGGGCTGTGCGGGCACGTAAACCGACCAAAATTGTGCCCCCACCAGGCCGGCGCGCAGCCGGAGCAGGTCCGTGTGCATGGGCGGACGCAGGCCGGCCGTGCTTCGGCCCAGATCCAGCGCCGCAAAATTGTTGTGCACGCGGTCGAGGTATTCCCACGGCGTGTCATTGTGTCCGTCAATCAGCGGGGTGCGTTTGAGCAGGCGCCGGGCTTCCGCGAGGTAACGATCCGGCGGCTGCCCGGTTGCGGGCCGGATCCCCGTGATCAGGATCCCCAGGGTGGCGGTCACGATGATAAACAGCCGCTTGATCATGCGATTATTGTGCCAATGGATTGAGCCCCGCGCATCTCCAATTCTGCGGACACGGTAAACATGCGCATTGAACCACGTGCCGCGAACGCGTACGCTGGGCGCGATGAATTTGCCACCCCGATGTCTGGCCTTGGCTGTGACGCTGCCGCTGCTGGTCCATGCCCAAAATCCGCAAAGCTTTCCGCTCTGGCCCGGGGGCGCCCCGGATGCGCGCGGCCAGGCGGACCAGGACATTCCGACGCTGACCGTTTATTTGCCGGCCCCGGAACACGCCACCGGCGCGGCCATGGTCGTATGCCCCGGTGGCGGCTACGCGGGGCTGGCCGACCATGAGGGGAGCATTTACGCCCGCTGGTTGAATGACCTGGGGATCACCAGCTTCGTCCTGAAATACCGGCTGGGCCCGAATGGTTATCATCATCCCGCCATGTGGCACGATGCCGCACGCGCCCTCCGCACCGTGCGGGCCCGCGCGGCGGAATGGCGGGTGGACCCGCACCGCGTCGGCATCATTGGCTCGTCGGCCGGGGGGCATCTCGCCTCCACGACAATGACGCACTGGGACGCCGGCCATCCGGACGCAACCTCCGCCATTGAACGGCAAAGCTCGCGCCCCGATCTGGCCATCTTGTGTTATCCGGTCGTTTCGATGAGCAACGAATTCACACACAAAGGTTCGCGCAACAATTTATTGGGCACGAATCCGCCCGCCGCCCTGCTGCGCGAACTGTCCGCCGAGTTGCACGTCAACAAGGACACCCCGCCCTGTTTTCTCTGGAGCACGCTGGAGGACAAAACCGTGCCGGTGGAGAACACCCTGCTGCTGGCGCAGGCGCTGCGGCGGGCCGGTGTGCCGTTTGATCTGCATGTTTATGAACGCGGCCCGCACGGAATCGGGCTCGGGGTCCGGACCTACAGCCCCGGGGTCAAGCTCCACCCGTGGGCGGAGGATTGCAGATTCTGGTTGCGCGAACATCAATTCGTCCGCTAAACCTCTTCCCGCAGCGCCATGGGTGTACGGATTTCCAGGCCAGGTCACCCCGGGCGGGGCATTCGGTAATGCCCCGGAGGAACGTAGGGTGTCATTCCGGTTTGCTTGCGAAACGCGGCCGCTTAGTTTTTTCAAGCTGCTTTTCCCGCCACCGGAGGGGGCGCACGAACATTGTCATTCACAGTACCAAGAGCCAATGCACATGAAGAAGCGTTTAGTCATTCTGGGCGGGGTCCTGCTGCTCGCGATCACGCGGCCAACGCCAGCCGCTGACGAACCCCGGTTTTCGCCGCCCCCCGCCGACCCGGCGAAGCCCGCCGTCAAGGCCCGAGGCGCGCTGACGGCGGCGGATCCCGGCCAGCGCGCCGAGTGGCAGAAACGGTTGACCCTGGGACCGGGAGACACGCTGAACTTCGTGTTGTTTGATCGCCCGGACAGCGCACGGCGCGACGTTGCGATCGGCCCCGACGGCCGGGTTTCCTTTCTGCAAGCTGAAGACCTCCTCGCCACCGGCCTGACGATTGACGAACTCCGCGCGGCTTTTGATGCGGAGCTTGGCAAGTTTTACAACACGCCGCGCACGATCATCACCCCCGCCAGCTACAACAGCAAGAAATTCTACCTGCTGGGCGCCGTCAGCCAAAAAGGAGTGTTTACCCTCAACCGCCCCACGACGCTGATTGAAGCCATCGCGCGGGCGGGCGGCCTGGAGACGGGCTTGTTCGATCAAACCACTGTGGAACTGGCGGACCTGTCCCACAGTTTCATGGTCCGGCACGGAGAACGGCTCGCCGTGGATTTTGAAAGTCTGTTTCAGCGCGGCGACCTGTCGCAGAACATCGCCATCGAGCCGGACGATTACATCTTCTTCGCCTCGGCCGCCGCCAATCAGATCTTCGTGGTCGGCGCGGTGGGACGCGGCCTCGGCGAAGGCACCGGGGTGGTGCCCTACAGCCCCAACGCCAGCCTCATCTCGGCCATCACCGCCCGCGGCGGATTTGCGGACAAAGCCTATCAAAGCCGCGTGCTCGTCGTCCGCGGTTCGCTGAACAAACCGGAATGCATCGTCGTGAACGCCAAGGCCATTTTGGCCGGAGAAGCGCCCGACTTCCGCCTGGAGCCGAAGGATATCGTCTATGTTTCGCGCCGCCCGTGGGCGCGGGCCGAGGAAATTCTCGACAACGCCACGATCGCCTTCATCCAGTCCGCCGTCGTGACCTACACCGGATTCCTCCACCCGTTGATTCAACACCCCTGGGTCAATCCCTGACGCAAACTGCTGATGCATCGGCCCCGACATTTCACATGAAAAAGGTTCTCGCTCTCCACTTGCTGCTGGCCGGGTTGATCCTGCTGGTTGGCTGCCAAATTCCCCGGCAAAGTTCGGCGCCGCGGTTCGATCCACGGGCCACCGGCACCTTCTCCAACGCCGTGGCCGGACTCGTGCCGGCGCAACCCTTGGACGCCGCCCTGCTCGCCGCCCCGCAGGAACATTTCCGCCTCGGGCCGGGGGATGAACTTCAAATCGAAGTCATTGATCAGCTGGCGACGCGGTCCGACGTGACGGTGGGCCCGGACGGCAAAATTTATTTCTACCTGCTGCCGGGCATTGACGTCTGGGGAATGACACTGGCGGAGACCAAGCGCGCGCTCGAGAAGGATCTGGAGAAATACATTGCCGGTCCGCAGGTCGCCATCAGCTTGCGCGCCGTCGGCAGCAAGCAGATCTGGGTGCTCGGGGCGGTGGCGCATCCCGGCGTCTATCCGGCCCCGGCTCCGATGACCTTGTTGGAGGCCATGGCGCTGGCCGGCGGCACCCGCAATGCCGTCGCCGGCACCACCACCGTGGACATGGCGGATCTGCGCCATGCCTTCGTGGTCCGCAATGGCAATGCGCTCCCGGTGGATTTTCAGCGCCTGCTCGAGCAAGGAGACATGTCCCAGAACATTTATCTGCAGTCGGGAGATTTTGTTTATGTGCCCTCGGGGGCGGCCCGGGAGATCTACCTGTTCGGCGCCGTGCGCATGCCGCGCGCCATCGCGCTCTCCGAGACCCCGACGCTGGTGGCGGCGATTACGGCCGGAGGCGGCCCCCTGCGTGACGCCTACTTGTCGCAGGTGGCCATCGTCCGCGGCTCGCTGACCCACCCGGAAATGGCCGTGGTTAATTACCGGGACATCCTCGAGGGGCGCGCCGGGGACATACCACTTGAACCCCGGGACATCATTTTCGTTCCGAACAGTCCCTATCGTTTCCTGCGGAATTACGTTGATGCCGTGATCAACACGTTTGTGTTCTCGGCCGCGGCCAATGAAGGCGCCGCCGCCTTCGGCGGCACCCCGGCCGGAGTTGGCGTCTCGGTCGGCAACCGCTAAAGCCGCTCAACGCCGGCCTCCGGCTGGCAGACCGGAAATTTTGAGCGACGGCGCGGGCGCGGCGGGTGGATGCAGTGGCGCGGGCGGAATCCCTTCCCCCGCACGGTTGAGCGCCGCGGAGCGTGCCGTCGCGAACGCCGCCAATTCGGAACGACCGCCGCCGGGACCGGCCCAGGCCTCCGAAGCGGGTTGGCGTGATGAAAAGTCATCGGGTTCGCCGCTTGACGCTCCGGGGACAACGCTGCATATTCCTCCGCCGTACACCCAAACCAACCGGCCATTCAGTCACAACGATATGCGCAAACCGAGGGTTCGTAGTTCCAGAGTCAGAGGTTTCCATTCCGCACAACCGGTCATTCAAGATCCCGGCCGGCCCGCCGCCGGCCGAAGCCGCCCCATCGCGTCCCCGCCGCCCAGGATCATTCCGATCGACACCGTGATTTCGCGAACGCAAAACGAGGCCCCCTTGAATGCCTCCATGGGGCGCATCGCCGACAAGTTCAAAGAATTGATCCATCTCGCCCAGGAACAGGGGCATCTGACCCACAGTGACATTTCCGAAGTGCTGCCGGAGGACACCCTCTCGCCAGAGGCCCTGGACGAGGTCTATGCGCAGTTGCGCAATCTGGAGATCCACATCGTGGACACCGCCGAGTTGGACCAGACCAGTCCGCCGGCCTGGGGGCCGCACGGGAAAGACCAGCTCGACGGACTGGATGACCCGGTGCGCATGTACCTGAAGCAGATGGGACGGGTGCCGTTGCTGACGCGTGAACAGGAGGTGGAAATCTCCAAACGGATCGAGGCCGCCGAGCGGGACCTGCAAGCCATCGTGTACCGCCTCGGCAACACGCCCAAGGAGTATCTGGCCATCGCCGACAAATTGATGTCCGAACCCCCGCGCGAACGCTTTGACCGGGTGGTGTTGAATCAGAAATCATCCGTCCGGACCAGATATTTCAAGGCCTTGCAACAGACCATGCAGGCGACGCGTGAACTGGACCGCCAGGCGGATGCACTGTTCCGCCGCAGCCGGAACGCCCCCACCAAAACACAGCGCGCGCGCGCACTCGCCGACCTGAAAAGCGTCCATCAAAAGTTGCCAGCCTGTCTGGGAAAGTTCTTTTACAAACAGACCGTCATCGAAGACCTGATGGTCATTGCGGAGAACGTTTACGAAAAACTCGTCACCGGGCAGCAGCAGCTGGCCACCGCCCGGCGCGCCGGACGCAACGCCCCTCCCGTGCCGGCCAGTCATCCCGCCCGCGCGTCCATCGCCGCGTTGGAAGAGTTCGTCCGCATGCCCACCGCCGAATTCCTCGCCGCCTACCGCGACATGAAACAGGCGGCCATCCGCGCCCATCAAGCCAAGGCGGAAATGGTGGAGGCCAATCTGCGGCTCGTCATTTCCATCGCCAAAAAATACACCAATCGCGGCCTGTCCTTCCTGGATCTCATCCAGGAGGGCAACGTGGGCCTGATGCGGGCGGTGGAAAAGTTCGAGTACCGCCGCGGCTACAAGTTTTCCACCTACGCCATCTGGTGGATCCGGCAGGCGGTCACGCGCGCGCTGGCCGATCAGTCCCGCACCATCCGCATCCCGGTCCACATGATCGAAATCATCAACCGGTTGATGCGCGTGCAGAAACAACTGCGGCAGGACTTCGGCCGCGAGCCTGCCGCAGAGGAAATTGCCGACGAACTGCAGTATCCGGTGGACCGGGTTCGCGCCCTGCTGCGGATGGCGCAGCAGCCCATTTCCCTGCAATCGCCGGTCAACGACGAGGAGGAGGCCAATGTCGGCGATTTCATCGAGGACAAGAATTCGGAGAACCCCGTGGACATCACCAGCTTTGCCCTGCTGAAGGACAAGCTGACGGCGGTGCTCGCGAGCCTCAACGCCCGGGAGCGCAAGGTTCTCGAGCTGCGGTTTGGCATTGGCGATGGCCACGCCCGCACCTTGGAGGAGGTGGGAAAGCAATTCTGTGTCACCCGCGAACGCATCCGGCAAATCGAAGCCAAGGCGCTCCGGAAGATGCGGCATCCCACGCGCATCCGGCAGCTGCAGGGCTTTCTGGATATCGAAAATCTCGAAGGCTTGCTGGCCCGCCGCTCCCTCGCCTGAGCGGATCAATCCTGCCGGCCGGCTGATTTGACTTGTTCCCCGGCGCCATCCCCGCAAACCTCTTCCGGTCATGGGCCCATAGCTCAGCGGTCAGAGCAGGCGACTCATAATCGCTTGGTCCTCGGTTCAAATCCGAGTGGGCCCACCAATCCGCCCTGCGCCCCCCGGCCTTCACGGTCGTGGGACTCCGGCCGCCAGCCGGGTTTCGGGCCGCGGCTGAAGCAGCGAACGGTAGTAATCGTAATGCTTCAACAACCCCGCCTGGAACGCGTCAAACTGCCCAAAATCGGGAACGCTCGCCTCCGGATCCCGCAACTCCGGATATTGCGATTCCGCGCCGGAATTCTGGATGGAATACGAGCGGAAATGCGATTTGCCGCGTTCGCCAAAATGCATCCGCCTGCCTTCCAGAACGGCGTATTGGGAAAAGCTGTTCAAGTAAATGGTCCGCGCCCTGGCGGCCGCCGGCGAGTACAACGAAACCCCCTGATACAGCTGGTTGTGTGGAAGGGGCACCCCCAGCTTGTCGAGGATGGTGGGCAGCAAATCCACCTGCGACCCCACCGTATAATTGATCGCCCGCTCCGGTCGGGTCGGGTCCATGATGATCAACGGGACATTAGCCAGCTCGGGAGTCAAGCGCCACCCGTGCCCGATCGGACCGCCGTTCTCCCCCAGCATTTCCCCATGATCACCGGTGATCACCACCAGCGTCCGGTCCAGCAACCCGGTGGCCTTCAATTCATCCAGTAAACTCGCCACCACCCAGTCCATGTAGAGCAGATCATTCAGGTAGCGCGGAGTGAAATCCTTGTATTCCACATCCGGGAATTTTTTGAATCGTTCCGGCGTGCCGTCGTAGGGATAATGCGGTGCGGCGGGAATATAGCTCATGAAAAAGCGTTGCGAGGATTGCGCGTGTTGCCGAAGAAAGGCCCGCATTGCCGCCAACCACGGTTAGGTGCGGCATCTTTGTAGAAATGGCCACAACAGAATCCCAAGCTCCGCAGGAGCGATATATCCGCCGCACCCTATGTCGCCTCCACAGAGCTTGCGGTTTATTTTTCCGCGCGTAACTACAACTATGTCGCGCCTAACGGTGCTGGCCGTGGGCATCGGCCCACGATAATGGGTTCAAAATAGATTCGCCCCCGTAGAGGTCGCACATTTCTTCAACGCCTGACCGCGGATTCCCACCCACGATTGTTCACGTCGGGCCGCGTTGCGGTCTGAAAGGGGGAAGCACTTCCCGTTTGCGGCGCACTCCGAACCATAAGCAGCCAAACAAAGTTACTCCAGAGATAATTGCTCCGATCTTGAAGTTCGGATCGCTATAAGTAAGAATGACTTCGTGCTGCCCCGCTGGGACCTCCAGCGCCTGAAAGGCCAGGTTCGCTTGAAATAATGGAGTGCAATTCCCACTTACATTAGCCTTCCAGTGATGATAATAAGTCTGCGACAAGACCACCATGCTCGGCGCCGTGGTCTCTGTTGTGAAGCTGACTTGGTTCCGCTTGAACTTGAGCCCCGTCACCGTACACTCAGTTTGGTTAGTGACTGTGATCATCTTTGCCGCCTGTTCTGGCAAATAAACAACATTCAAGGGTACAAAATCGTTGCCTTTCATTGCTTGCCAACTCTGATCTGCTGTGGCGAATATTGGCCGTTGCCCAGCAGTAACAAGAGGCAAGGCGGTCGCTCGCCACTCCCATTCCGTTGGATTATTTGACGATGAAATCCATGCGATCGAAAGAAAGTCCAATAACGGTTGGCCGAATGTTTGCTTGGTGTAGTACAACTGTCGTTCTATAAAGTCGAAATGGCTTGGGCGTAATGTAATTGCTCCGTTTACCTTCGGAATTTGATCCAGCAAATTCAGATTGTACCACTCGGCAAGACGTTTTCCCGTCAGATCCAATGCAAAATTCTTTATGGGACTATAAGTTAATAATCTCTCAGCCTCCGGACTAATCATTATTCGACCTTGGCCTAGCGCCGGGGGCAGAGGTTTATCGGAAAGTTGCCAGAGATTCCGCGTCAAACTAGCAGTTGGCAAAGTAGGAGCCTGCTGTTCGTTGTGGGTGAATGCATCCAACGGGAATACCGCGAGTACAAGTAATTGCAGCCCTAATTTGTATTTGCCTGCTGGAAGTTTAGTCGCAAGCCAGACGCCGCCAACCGTAAGCAGCATCAAGCCACTACGCAGCGCCGCATTAGCCGCGGTGGCAGGCCAGTCGTCATAAGGGAACGGATATAACTTTGCGATAAGAACAAATAGCGCAACCAAACACAACGCACTCATGCCTATAAACACCAGCTTCCGATTGCTGCGCCAATCAGTCGGTTGAATCCCACTAATTCCCCACGCCATCAACAGCGGCAAGAAAAACGCCGTCGGAATGGCATACTTCACTGGAAATCTGGCGATACTAATCAACGGGAAAACTTTGTTTAGCCACCCAAACAAAACGCCATCGTTGCCCAATGCAAGAATCCAGCAGAGAAGGGTCAGACCCCCAATGGTCAAAAATTTCCGTTCAGGCCTGATGAGCAAGCCGAAAGCCGCCAACACAATTGCACTGATCCCTAAATAATATGAAACAAGAAATTCCTGGCCGTACTGAAACCACTGCCCCTGTGGTGAATGATAAGTGTGGAACAAAGGCACAAATAAATTCGCCCACCCCCAACCAGGCATTGCCCATGCCGCGCTTTCCCTTCCGGCAATTTCACGCTGCGAATGCACCAATAAGTCCAGAAACGGAAGCATTTGCACCATCGTCAAAGCCGATGCGATGGCTACTACCAAGCCAACGCGAAGAACCACTTTCGTCGGCTTCATTTCTCGCTTGAAAACGGCACCCGCTAAGAGAGCAATCAATCCTATCCAAAATACCAGAGTGATTTCTGGTGTTCCCGTCAAGACTTGCAATGCACTAAATACTGCAGCAAGGACGGTATATTGCCGCCCATATTGACATGCCATCTTAACGGTGATGACCACCCACGGCATCCAGGCCAGCGAAGCAATATAATTCCCCCAGACAAGGCAGGACAAGGTCACGCCATTGAAAACGAACGCAAGCCCCGCGGCCTGTGCGGCGAACTTTTCCACGTCCCACTGGCGACACAAACAATAAACCCCGGTGCCGCCCCAGATTAAATGCAGCAGCTCAAAAAAATTTACTGCCCAAGGAATGGGAAGCAACGAAGCTAACAATGCAGGTGGGTACCAAACACCCATCTGAGCCATGAACGGCACACCAGCATGACTGAATGGATTCCAAAGCGGTAACTCTCCACCCCAGAGAGAATCATGCAGATAAACGGCATACGGGTAGCCAAGCGCGGCAAAATCACGAAAAAAAAATGTTTCAGAGCCTAGTGCAACTTTGAGAAACAAAGCAAAAACGGCCCCCGCGAGAAGCAAGGTGAAATGTACACCTTCATTCCACATGCTGGAGTGGGTATTGCGTATGGCCATGATTGGTTTATGGATCGTTTTATCAGGCGGCTCGATTCTCTCTCATCCGGGTCTGACTTCCATTAGTCGCCTTTCTTGATGATTTTTGATGCCATGTTCAAGATCGAGTACAGCTTGAGACTAGAGGTATAGAAATGATCATGCCAGAATCAAGACCGTAACCCGTGAAGGTAACTACAACTATGTCGGGCCCTGCGCCCCCCGGTCTTCACGGTCGTGGGACTCCGGCCGCCAGCCGGGTTTCGGGCCGCGGCTGAAGCAGCGAACGGTAGTAATCGTAATGCTTCAACAACCCCGCCTGGAACGCGTCAAACTGTCCAAAATCGGGAACGCTCGCCTCCGGATCCCGCAACTCCGGATATTGCGATTCCGCGCCGGAATTCTGGATGGAATACGAGCGGAAATGCGATTTGCCGCGTTCGCCAAAATGCATCCGCCTGCCTT
>Ga0209096_1001572_pt1 | contig 24510 bp, 15 predicted proteins | sample AD_UKC034_MetaG_FD_184407 | JGI IMG/M metagenome (GOLD analysis project Ga0209096, IMG submission 184407) | Active sludge microbial communities of municipal wastewater-treating anaerobic digesters from USA - AD_UKC034_MetaG (SPAdes) (version 2) | ecosystem: Engineered > Bioreactor > Anaerobic >... | reverse complement strand
GCGACAACTGCCCGTCCGTAGCCAATGCAGGACAGGAAGACATCGATAATGATGGGGTCGGAGATGTGTGTGACAGTGGGGGCGATGGCGACGGTGATGGAATTGGTGATGCTATCGATAATTGCCCTGCCGTCGCCAATCCCGATCAGTCGGATACCGACGCTGATGGCGTGGGAGATGTGTGCGACAGTGGAAGTAGCAGTAGTTTCTCTTCCTCTTCATCCTCTTCTTCCTCTTCATCCTCTTCTTCCTCTTCATCCGCCTCCTCTGTGAGTTCCGGTAAAGCGTCTCCGATCACCGTATCAGGCGGACGCCGGGGGAATTCAGGGATACTGAGTGCGGATGCTTTTCAGCAGGGCATTGCCCCGGGAGCCTTCGGAGGACCGGATACTGAGAAGAGACTTAAGCGAACTCAGTGGTCCACGACGTGTCGCGTACAGAGATTCCAGCCGGTGTTCAGTGATGAGCGCTTGCAGAGCTTTTCTACAAAATTGACGCGACCCTGGCGTTGGGGCGCGCCGGATATCCTCACTACTCTGGTGAATGAGTCGTTGTGCCAGAAGCCCTTCTCCAAACTGTACCGGTAACTATCCTTCGCGCGCTGCGTACGAAGAATCCTCAGGCGTACGCAGCGCCGTGGAGGGCGGGAAGAGTCGAAGCGTATCGTGTGTGATGCACGTCTTGACGTACGCTATTTCTGACATTTTATCCCTATGTTTTCCATGAGATTTCCGCTATCCTGACCGCAACGAAAACGGCAGGGGATTGCGTCGTTGCGTACTGTTCGCCCCTTCAGCCCTCTCGTGTTTTCTTCCTATCGATTCTCTTTATGGCAGCAGCAACGTACGGCGCAGATCAGATCCAAGTATTGGAAGGATTGGAGCCTGTCCGCAAGCGCCCCGGCATGTACATCGGTTCCACGGACGTTCGCGGACTGCACCATCTGGTGTGGGAAATCGTCGATAATGCCATCGACGAAGCCATGGCCGGATACGCCGACATGGTTCTGGTGACCATGAACAACGATGGTTCGATCACGGTGGATGATAACGGACGCGGCATACCCGTGGATATTCATCCCACGGCTAAGAAGTCAGCGCTGGAAGTGGTGCTGACGACGCTGCATGCAGGAGGGAAATTCGGCGGTGAAGGGAGCGGCTATAAGGTCTCGGGAGGTTTGCACGGCGTCGGTTCCTCCGTAGTGAATGCTCTTTCGGTCTCCATGAAGGCGGAGGTCTTCCGGGACGGCAGTTCCTATATGCAGGAGTATGTGCGTGGGAAGCCGAAGGCGGACGTGAAAAAGACGGGAAAGTGTAACAGACAGGGTACGTGCATCACTTTCACGGCGGACCCGACGATATTTCCCGTCGTCGAATATAGCTTCGACATGCTCCTAACGCGGTTCCGCCAGCAGGCATACCTGACGCGCGGCATCACCATCGGCGTGATGGATGCCCGGGAAGTGCGCCCCGAGGAAGATCTTGTACACCCACGACTCTACCGTTTCTCCTTTGACGGAGGCATCGGCGCATACGTACGACATCTCAACGAGTCCAAGGAGAAGATCGGTTCTCCGATTTTCTTCGGGAAGGATACGCCCGACGGCATGGTCGAAGTGGCGCTTCAGTACACGCAAACATTCCAGGAGCACGTTCTCTCCTTTGCCAATAACATTCACACCGCCGAGGGCGGACATCACCTGACGGGATTCAAGGCGGCGCTCACGCGCACCATCAACGCCTATGCCCGCAAGTATGAGTTGCTCAAAGAAAAAGAAGATAATCTTACGGCGGATGATGTTCGCGAAGGTCTGACAGCCGTCATATCCGTTCGGCTCCGGGAACCGCAGTTCGAAGGACAAACCAAGGCCAAGCTCGGCAATGCCGAAATGAAAACAGCCGTGGAAACCGTCGTGAACGAGAAACTCGCACAGTATTTGGAGGAGCATCCCGGAGAGGGCAAGGAAATCGTCGCCAAGTGTCTGCTTGCCTCACGCGCGCGGCTCGCCGCTCGCGCCGCTCGTGATTCAGTCATCCGCAAAGGCGCGCTCGAAGGCATGACACTCCCCGGCAAACTCGCAGACTGCTCCAGCAAGGATCCCACCGAGTGTGAAATCTATCTGGTGGAGGGTGATTCCGCCGGCGGTTCCGCCAAGCAGGGGCGCAAGCGCGAATATCAGGCGATTCTTCCCCTTCGCGGAAAAATTCTCAACGTCGAGCAAGCGCGATTGGATCGCATGCTCGGCAACCTCGAAATCAAGTCTCTCATCATTGCGATGGGCGTCGGGATCGGCGAGGCAAAGGATCTGAGCAAGCTTCGCTATCACCGCATTGTCATCATGACCGATGCCGACGTCGATGGCGCGCACATCCGTACGCTTCTGCTTACGTTCTTCTTCCGATTCTTCCCGGAACTCATCGAAAACGGACACTTGTACATCGCGCAGCCGCCGCTCTTCAAGATTCAGAAAGGCAAGGATGTTCGCTACGCTTTCAGCGATGAGCAGAAAGATGCGGTGCTCAAGGAATGGGGGGGCGGACAATCCGCGACGGAAGATTTCAGCGAGGCGGAGGAATCGGAGGAGGCGAAGGGCGGCGAGGAAGAGAAGGATGCAAAGGAGACAAAACCAAAGACATCGACCAAGATCGGTATTCAGCGCTACAAAGGCTTGGGAGAGATGAACGCCGAACAGCTGTGGGAAACAACGATGGATCCGGAGAACCGCATCATGCTTCGCGTGACGATGGAGGATGCCGAGAGGGCTGACGTGATCTTCACGACGCTGATGGGTTCCGAGGTTGCTCCTCGTCGGAAGTTCATTCAGACGCACGCAAAGAATGTGAAGGATTTGGATATCTGATCGTTCGCGACTATTCACTCATCTGGTCCTTCAGCGTGTACGTATCCAGGTTCTTCTCGCCGATCAGCTTCTTGATCGTCTTGAGTGTGTCTCGGAAGGGGATTTGCTTCTGCTTGCCCGCCGCCATATCTCGCAGGATGATCGTCCCTTCCTTTACTTCCATCTTGCCCAGCAGCAGTGTCCACCTCGATTGGAACTTGTCCGCCAGTCGCATCTGGCTCTTCAGACTCGCTTCACCAAGTGCCCCGACGGTGTGTACGCCCATCTCACGGAGATCGGCGATCAGCGTCAGGCAGGTTTTCTTCGCCTCAGGTCCCAGTTGTGCCACGAAGACATCCACTTGATCTTTATCCGGAGCCCGGACGCCCGCCTCTTTCATGTGCCAGATGATGCGTTCCATGCCGCAGGCCGCTCCCATTCCCGGCGTCGGTTTGCCCCCCAGCAATTCGATGAGTCCGTCATAGTGGCCGCCTCCGCCCACCGCATTCTGCGCGCCGGTCGAGGCATCCCAGTATTCAAACACCGTTTGGTTGTAGTAGTCGAGTCCGCGAACGAGCGACAGATTTTCCGTCGATGCGATGCCCAATGCATCAAGGTATTCCAGCACCAATGCATGGTACTTTCGCGAGTCGTCATCCAGAAACTGGCTGAGTTGCGGCGCATTCTTCAGCAAAATCTGCGTGTCTTCCTCTTTGGAGTCGAGCAGACGCATCGGATTGGTGTGCAGTCGCGAGCGATCGAGGTCCGGGAAGTGCCGCTCTTTGCCGATGAAATGGTCCTGCAATGCCTGGGCGAACGCCTTGCGATTGTCACCGGAGCCGATGTTGTTGATCTGCAGTGTGAGACGGTCTTTAATGCGCAAATCCTGAAAAACTTTGTCAATGACTTGAATGAGTTGCGCGTCGAGCCCCGCATCGCTCAAGCCGATGAGCTCAAAATCAAACTGATGAAACTGCCGGTAGCGACCCTTCTGCGGACGGTCGTGACGGAAACAGGGACCGATGGAATAGAGTTGCACGGGTTGCGGCAATTGTTGCATGCCGTTTTCGATGTAACTGCGACAGATGCCCGCGGTGAATTCCGGTCGCAGCGCGAATGCCGGTTCTTCGTCGGATTGCTGTTTGGAAGAGACCAGATAGAGCTCCTTCTCCACGATGTCCGTGTGCTCCCCGATGCCCCGATCGAAGATCGCGCGATTCTCAAACAACGGAGGATCGATGCGTCGGTACCCTGCTTGGCGCGCGCGGTGACGCACGGCCTTCTTGATGTAGGTCATGTACAGATTATCGTCGGGAAGAACGTCGTGGGTGCCCTTCGGTGTGCGAAACAACGGTTGCGACATAGGAGGTCCGGAATGGAAAAACGGCTGAGTAGATCCGTCGATACTGCGGCAATGACGGATGAGAGTGCGGGAGAATGGCTGGGAAATGAGGAAATGAACAGGATACTGTACAGTGCACCGTAGCAGGAATTGCATCAGAATGGAAGGGTGAGCGCACCTATTATCAACGCTTCACTTCATCGAAAGGAGAAGGAGGCCGATGATGACAACCGTGAAACCGATACATTTGATTTGAACGGATTGGACTGTCAGGAGTTCTTTGGGTGCGAATCGAGGGGAAATTTTCCAGAAGAGAAACGCCCATAACATTGCGAAGAACGGCTGAATGGAGCCGACAATATTGACCAATGATATCGGGCCGATTTGGTAGGCACGAATGGTTGAGGCATGCGCCGAGAAAAATACAATCAAAACTGTGATTTGCGTAATGTAAAATCCTCGATCCGCTCGAGAGAACAAGGAGTGCAGTTCACGGCTGAATCTCGCACGGAACCACGGAAATGTGAGCGAAACAGTGTTGGATGCAGTGCGAATGAAACAGTGGGGCGAGATACGGGATTCGAACCCGTGACCTTCCGGACCACAACCGGACGCTCTAACCAGCTAAGCTAATCTCGCCGTGCTGTGCGGATTGTAGCGATATTACCCTGCGAGAGAAACCTAAACATTCGGCTTGTCCAAGCTCTCCGCCCGGATGAAAGCGACGGGGGAATCGTCAGGCGACGATTGCTTGTGTGGATTTGCGTCCTCTTGCGCTTGCATCGTTGGGCTTGGCGATGGAGCAGGCTGCGAGAGGGGGGCGGAGTGGGCGGGTGCAGTCGGGTTTGACGGTGGCACTGTACCGGGTGCAGGTTTCGTGGGTGGGAGGGGGACCGGTGCAGGCACGGGGGTGGCGGGAGGTACTGGATGTGCGACCGATGGTTGCGTGGGCGGGGTCGCAGGCTTTGGCGGAAGAGATGGAGCTTTCGCCGGTGCAGGTGGTACGGCAGGTGATGCAGAGGGGGCGGCGGGCGCGGAAGAGGGAACGGTCGGTAGTGACATGGTCGGTGTGTGCTGCATCCATGGCGGTGTGACGGGTGCTTCCTGCGCAACGAGCGGCGGAGCAGGAGGAACGGTCGAAGGAGCGGGAGCGCCGGGAGCAGCCGCAGCAGAGGGTTTGGAAACAGGTGCACTCGCGGACGAAGAGGGGATGGAAGGAGGAGGCGCAGGGGTGACTGTCGGAGTCTGTGCGGGAGGAGTGACGGTCTTCCGCTGTGCCGGAGGCGTTGATGGCACAGGAGAAGGGCTGACAGGTTTTGTCTCTGTCGGCGGGGACGATGGTGCCGGAGGGGTCTTGGGTTTGGGAGGAGCTGCCTGCTCCGGAGTTCGTACCGCTCCCGGGGCCGATGTCTTCTGTTGCATCCAGGGTGGAGGTGGAGCCGACGTTTGTTCGTTCGCCGGCTTACTGCCGGTTTCCGGTTTTCGGGGCGGGACGGAAGCTGTATCAGCAGGAGCGGAGGGCGCTACCTTGGGGGAAGCAACCGGGGGGGTCACCGGAGGAGCATTCACGGGATGCTTTTGTACGGGAGGCACCTGCGGAGCAGGAGGCTTGGGGGTTGCGGCGGGAGAGGTGGAAAGACCGCTTTTCAGCCAGGACGGTGCGTTGTCTTCATTGATTTTGAGCGGTTTCTCCGCCAGTGGATTCACGTTCGCATGTTCTTCTTCGCGCTTGCGAATTGTTTCCGCAGAAGTCGTCGGTGCAGAGGTGGAAGCGTCTGAGGGGATTACGAGCGTGGGTGATTTCTGCGATGCATTCCCACTCTGTCCGTCCTTGGAGAGAAGGGTTTCTTCCATGGAGGCAAACTGCGAGGAGAGATCAAGATTTCTGCCGCGAAGCTTCATGAAGATTGCGAGCAGGAGAAGTCCCAGGAGCATTGCCCCCAGAAAAGCACCGCCGATCATCAGCATGGTGGACAGTTGAACGCTCGTCTCCGCTGCAGGTTCCTCATCGGGAGGCGTGTCATCCGGTTCAGGATCTACGGTAGGTTCCGAGGAAGGCTCTACGACACCTTGGACGAGCAATTCCTGTTCTGCATTTCCAATTTCCATTCCATTGGTCAGATTCTGCATGCGAACCGTCACGGTGTACGTACCCGGTGCGTTATAGGTGTGAGTAGGGGCGGGGAGAATGCTCTGTTGCCCGTCGCCGAATGCCCAGTGGTGCAAAATGGGGGTGGCGGGAGGAGCCGCGAGAAAGGAGGCATTGAATTGGTAGGTCAAATTGCCTGCCGGCGTAATGGCGATTTGCACGGGGCTCTGAAACAGTCCCTGGCTACGCGCATACGTTTCGGACAGGACGCGTACTTCCTGCACGATGGGTGCGCCCGTCGGCCCGATGGCCGTCAGCGCCATGGGACGATCCGTAAGGGGCGAGGCAAACCAGAGGGTGAGGGGCAACGCATCCGTCTGAAAGAATGTTCCGTCATTTTCGACGTCCGATGCCGGATTGCCGTCGCCGTTGCTGTCCTCCAGTGTGTGTGTGTCCAATGAAAGCGGTGTGATGTCGGGATGGATGGGATGCAGACGTACAAGCGATTGATGATCCGCCAGAAAGATGCGACCTTCCGCATCCGGTGATGGTTCTGCTGTGACCAGTGTGGTGATGCCGGAGGCCGATGCCTGCGGGGTGACTTCCGGCATGTCCGTTGTGGTGCGCGGTTCATACTCCAGGGTGAAGGTACGGTTGATGCGCGGCGTCTGATCGCCGGCGGATACTTCCGCAAATAGCGTGTACTTCCCCGGTTGTATGATGCGCTTGCGGAACGTGCGTGCGCGGCTCGCTTCAATGAATGTGCGATCCTGCGTGAGGATCCACGTATACTGTGCATTGCTCAAATTGTGTACGGGCAGAATTTCCAGGATGTCCCCGACCAGCAATCGGATGGTTTCCTGCTGCACGGTCGCTGCGGCGGGAGGAACGGCTGAAGTTTGCGCGTATCCCGTCGCAGGAGGAAGAGACGTCAGGGCGAGCAGTGCCAGACAGAGTGATGCCGAGAGGCGGGAGCAGGAGGAATGCATAGCGTATTAGTCGATGGATTCCGCAAGGTAGACGGTGACGATCCCCACAATGACGCGTGCCAGCAGGAGGACGACGAGACCGATGAGCGTATAGAATATGATTTTTTTGGCTTTGTCTCTCTTCTCATCATCACCAAGACTCAGAATGAGGTAGAACCCCGCGATGATGATCATGATGACCGCGAGGAGCGATGCGAAGTTGAGAGCGGCTTCCAGCACATCCACAATGACCCGTCTCGGGTTATTGTTATTCGGGAGATCACTGATGGAATCAGCGAGTTCCACGCCATACTCCAGTCCGGGTCCGTCGAATACCTGCGCGCTCACCCGTTCCATGCTTTGCATACGGGCAGTCGCCGCAATGAGGATGGAGGCGATGACGAACGCCGATGCCAGTCGAACGTACTGCTTCATTCATTCCATTGTAGCACGAATTGATTTATTGCGCTACTCTGCGATTTCCACGATTCCCACGAGTGGCGCCCATGATGCCCCCTCCTTCCAACATCATTCTCCGGCATGCGGGCGTTCCGGCGTTCCTCGTGACAAATACTGCAAATATTCGCTATTTGACAGGTATTGATTGTACGGATGGATTAGTTTTTCTGACGCCACGCTCCGTTCTCCTCTTGGTAGATGGTAGGTATGCGGAAGTTGCTGCCCGAGAATCGTACGAGCATGTACGGATCCGTAACCGTGACTCTCTGAGATCGGTGTTGGCACATCACCGAGTAATCGGGTTGGAATCCAGTAGCGTCACATTATCGGAAATGGCGATGTTCAAGAGGTTTTCTAAGAATACAAAATTTGTTCATACAACCGGTGTTATTGAACAGTTCCGACGCTCCAAACGGCAGGACGAGATACGATTGCTCAAACGTGCGGACGCCATCACCCGGGAGATGCTCCGGCGAGTTCCTTCCGCACTTACCGTTGGGATGCGTGAAAGAGAGTTGGCATGGATGCTCCGGTCTTGGGCGCACGAATTGGGCGCTGAGGATGTTTCCTTTGATCCGATTGTCGCATTCGGTGCGAATACGAGCCACCCGCACCACGCCGCGGGCGAGCGACGATTGCGGAAACGGGATATCGTACTGGTGGACTGCGGAATACGTTTCCACGGCTACTGCGGGGATCGCACGGAAATGTATTTTTTGGGGGAACCGACTGTGATGCAAGCACGAGCATTGGATGCAGTACGGCATGCCAAGAATGCTGCGATCAGTATGGTGCGAGCGGGCGCATCGACGCAGGCAATCGATGCGGCTGCACGCGCAGTCCTGCGAGACTACGGAATGGAAGACGCCTTCACGCATGCATTGGGGCATGGTGTCGGATTGGATATCCACGAAGGAGTGTCACTCTCGCGACGGGGGCAGGATTGGACTCTGCTACGCAATGAAGTCATTACCATCGAACCCGGAGTGTACTTTCCGGGTGCGTTTGGTATTCGGCTGGAGGAGATGATCGTGGTGAATAATTGAGAGACGATACATAAGAGGGAAGCATTGACAAGGAAAATATACAAGACAGAGGAAGGATACTGCGATATAATGATAAGAAACTTTCCAACACACACATGCATCTACGGTCTTCACTCTGTAGCACGATCATTGCCACTCTCCTGCTCCCTGCTGCGACTGCATTCACGGTGGATGCGCCAGTTGAACAGGATTTCGTCATCACGGCGTACTATTCGCCGCTGCCCGATCAGTGCTGCTACATAAAGGGAAGTTTGGAGGCAGACAGAATCCTCAATGGCAATGGGACGCATGCGGCGGACGGAACACCCGTGTATGCTGGAATGATCGCGGCGCCTCCAAGTTACGCATTTGGCACGCGCGTGGAATTGCCGGGACTCGGTGTATTTACCGTGCATGATCGCGGAGGTGCCATTACGGAATGGGAGGACGCGCATCGTATCGACATTTGGGCGGGGTTCGGGGAGGAAGGTCTGGCGCGTGCGGTCGCCTTCGGCGTACGGCGTGTGCGCGGGACGGTCTATGCGCCGGGTGGCAATGCACCCGCGGACAATTTCGCCGTGGAACGATTGCCTGCTCCGTTCACTGCTTTGCGTCCGTATTTGGTCGCGGGGAGCATGACGCCGGGCAGTCTGCCGGTACTGGGGCAGAAAGGATTGATGGTACGCTTGTTGCAGGAAAATTTGCAGAAAGCGGGATATTTCGATCAGGCAGTGACGGGGTTCTTCGGTCTTGCCACGCAGCAAAGTCTTGCACACTTGATCGCAGATTCCGGCATTGATGAACCCGATGATCGTCTGACGCCCGTATCTGCCGCATACCTGGAGGCAACGATCAAAGTGGCCGCACGATCGGCCCCCGCGCCCGTGCCATTTGTGGATGCATCGAGCAATGCGCGCGATCTTGCACAGGCGCAGCGGTTGCTGCGTTCGCTCGGTTACTATCGTGGCCGGACGAATGGCGTCTATTCCGCGAATCTTCGCAGCGCAATCTTTGCCTATCAACAGTCTCTGCGTCTTGTTGCCGGTGAAACGTCGCCCGGCGCCGGCCGCATCGGACCCCTCACCAAGCAGCACCTCACGAATGCGTGGAAGCAGAGACGTATCACAGCCATTGCCACAACGATTCTCGCCCGAGAACGCATCCGGACGATGCTTGCGGAGCGTGGAGAACTGGTCGAAGAATTTTTGGAACCGGGAACATACGGCGATGACGTGCGTCGCGTCCAGGAGCTCCTCGCAGACCGCGGACATTTTCCACGAGAACAAATCAACGGTTCCTTCGGTCCGCTCACAGAAGCAAGTGTGCTTCAATATCAGATGGATCGTGGCATCATCGCAAGCGCACAGGATGCGGGTGCCGGTATGATCGGTCCGCAGACGGCAGCGATGCTTGCGGAGGAACAGGTATCGGAGGCGTATCGAACCATGCGGGCGGCGGGATGGGGTGTCCTCTGAAATTATTGGAGTATGAGCATCGGGTGTGTGCGCAAACCGGTTAACGATCACCGTGCAAACTGCATGGTCGTCTCATCGACTCCGTACGGGATGCGTGCTAGTCTGCTGTCTCCATGCTTCAACGATTGTTCGCTGCTTTTCTCCTCTGTGCGCTCACCGGCATCGCTTTTGCAGAGGACACGCAGACGCTCACGCGGCGGGACGGGTTTCTGATGATCTGGGAGGCAATCGATCGTCCTGCGGAAGAGACGAATGAGATTCCGTTTGAAGACGTGCCGGAAGGTGATCGGGGATTTTTGGAAATCACGTATGCGAAACGACGCGGTTTGTTGGATGATGACAGCAATTTTTCACCCGACAAGCCGCTGACCATGGGGGAAGCGCTGATCTGGCTTTTGCGAACGCGCAATGTTGCCGATCCGGAGGAGATCACACTGCATCTACTGCCGGAATGGCTGCAGCGCTATCCGATCGCATCCATCGATGTGGTAGCGCAGCCGGTTTCATCGGAGCAACTGCGAAGCATGATGCAGCAATTCGATACGCTCCTGCAGGATGAGGTGCATGAAGTGAGTCTCTATTCGGAAAAATTCCATGGGAAGGGCACTGCGTTCGGCGAAACATTCGATATGTACGCGATGACCGCAGCCCATCGTACGTTTCCGTACAATACCATCGTACGTGTGACGAATGTGGAGAACGGCAAGAGCGTGACGGTGCGCATCAATGATCGCGGGCCGTTCGTGGAAGGTCGCGATATGGATTTGAGTTTGGGGGCATTCACGACCATTGCGGAACGCAGCAAAGGAGTGATACGGGCGCGGTTTGAGAGAATGGGGACGAGTATCGAGGCAACTGACGCAACCGATGAGTCTGAGGAAACCGAGGAACCTGAAGTCGCTCCGGTTGTTCCTCCTTGTCCTGCTCCCGGGTCCTACTTTCAACGCATCGGCGGAGGAGTGGCGCTGCATCGGATGATTCCGAATGTGTTGCCGCTGGGGAAAGAGTTGCGTCTCTCCGCTCCGCGCGCATTCGTCGTGCGCTCCGTCGTGGGACCTGATGGCGAGAGAATTGCGAGGCAGGATTTCGTCCTCCCCGGTGATGTGTACGTATTTCGTCCGTCGACAGAGGGGGAGTATCTGCTCACACTCAGAGGTGCTTCCGGTAGGCGGTCTCTTCTCATGCCGATCCGTTTCTTACGATGCAATGAAGAGTGACGCTGTGTCACGAGGAGACAATGGAGATCTTGGCAGATCGGGTCCGTTAGTATCGTCGTTTCGTTCATCGTCTTCACGACTGTCGAGATGGGGAACATCGTTTCTCTCAAATATTTCTCGGAGTCCTTGTTCAATCGTACGCATGAGTACTATGTGATGTGGATTCTGTGAATCGTAGTGCTGTACCACGAGACAAATGTGTTTCCCTAATTTTGTCATGTCTTCGCAGTAATCCATCAATCGTTCTAGTTTCGAAATATCAATGGCATCCAAATCCACTATACAGTTGCATGCGTACTTATCGGATGTTGGCGGCACCTCCGCCCCCGTCGCACACAGAGTGCGAACCTTTTGCATGAACGTATGACATGCTATCTGCAAATAACGGAGTACGCCTCTATTCGGTCGTTCGTGCGGATCGCAAGGTTGCAATGGTGCGGATTCCATCATATGCCAGAAAGAAAGCAGCGTGCTTACACAGCGGATTGTGATACGGATTTTAACTTTCGTCAAATGGAAAAATCTGGTATAATAGTTTGATTCTCTTCACTGACTCACGGTGGGCGTCAAGTCGAGAATCCTACCCCGCATCGCACACTCCCTCCACACTGTCTCTACATCTTCGCATTCCGCTTGGTTACCTTCTTGCGCTTCTTCTTCTGGCCGATTCTCTGGGCCGCCGTCTGGCTCCTGGGGCAGATCGTGCGGCCGGATGTGTGGTCGGCGGTGTACCGATGGTTCATGGTGGATCCCTGGGAACGATTGTTGCTGCTGGTCGGCGTCTACTTCGGCTGGCGTCTCGTCATTCGCTACGGACGATTCTGGTACGCGTTGCGTCGGTCGAAATCGCTGGTGCACATGCGAGTGTTGCTGCCCAGGAGCGACAGCAAGATGGATCAGGAGAAACGTACGGAAAAGGACTTCAAGGAGAAGGTCGCCATCATGGAACAGCTCTACCGAGCGCTGTATGAAATTCGCAGCCTGACATTTTGGCAGTTCTTGCACTACTGGATTTTCCGGTACTGTACCATCAGCTTTGAGATGTATGTGGAGAAAGGAGAACTCGCTTTCTACATCGTCACCGAGAAACGGTTACTGTCCATCGTGGAGAAACAGATCACGGCGTTCTATCCGGAAGCGGAGGTGACCTTCCGTGCGACGCCCGAAATCCGTGAGAAGGGGATGAAGCTGGTGGGATACAACATGGTGCTGCAGAAGAAGTACATGTATCCCATCCGCAGTTATGAGCAGATGCAGGATGATCCGCTCAATGATATGGGCAACGTGCTATCCAAATTGGAACCAAGCGAGACAGCATGCATTCAGGTGGTGATGCGACCGTCTTTCAGCAGCAAGTGGGGCAAGAAGACCCGACGCTTCGCGTCCATGAAATTCAAAGGCAAGAAGGAAAATTGGTTTTCCACCGTTCCGCTCGTCGGTCCGATGTTGGGATTCGTTCTGGGCATCGCATCGGGTGATACCAAAACCATGGCGCCCGGGGCCAGTTCGGGTGATTCGTTCGTCCGCATGATCCAGCCGGAGGAAGAGCTCTACAAGCAGATGGGGGAGAAGGCCGGCATGAGTTGGTTTCATTGTTCCGTGCGCGTGTTCGGAGCCGGAGCGACGTGGGAGCGCGCGCTCGATATCACCAATAACTTGCAGGTCGCCTTCAACGTCTTTCGTCACCTGTACGGCAATACGTTCGTGAACCGGCGGATGTTCGTCGATATTCTGCCGCTGACGTGGAACGCGCCGATCATGCATTGGCTGTGGAAGCATCGACTCAACGGTGTTTTTCACAAGGAGAGTCTGCTGGTAGAGAAGGAGTTGGCCGGACTCTTTCATTTTCCCGACAGCCGCTACAATAAAATTCCGATCATTCAGTGGATTGCGTACAAGGTGCTGCCCCCGCCGCCCAATGTATCGAAGGAGGGCATACTGCTCGGCATCAACAAACACCGCGGCATGGAGACGGAAATTCGTTTCAAGCCAAGCGATCGTACGCGACATCAGTACATCATCGGTAAATCCGGTTCGGGTAAGTCCGCGCTGCTTTCGTGGCAAGCCCGGCAGGATGCGGCCAACGGCGACGGGCTCTGCGTGGTGGATCCTCACGGAGATCTCATCGAAGACGTGCTCGCGCATGTGCCGAAGGAGCGTGCGAAGGATGTGGTGCTCTTCGACCCCGCGGATATCGAACGGCCGATGGGACTCAATCTACTGGAGGCCAAGACCGATGAGGAGAAGGATCGTGCTTCGTTGGACGCCATGGAGATTTTCATCAAACTCTTCGGCAATGAAATTTTCGGACCGCGCATCCAACACTACTTCCGCAACGGTTGTCTTACGTTGATGGATGACGAAGAGGAAGGAGCGACGCTCATCGACGTGCCGCGTCTGTTCGTGGATGAAGAATTCCAGCGATACAAGGTTGCCAAGTGCCGCAATGCCGTGGTGCGCAATTTCTGGGAGCATGAGATCGCGAAAACCGGTGCGCGCGAGAAGGAGGAAATGATTCCGTACTTCTCTGCAAAATTCGGACCATTTGTCACGAATACCATCATGCGCAATATCATCGGGCAGCCCAAGAGCGCCTTCAATGTCCGTGAAGTGATGGATGCCGGAAAGATTCTTCTGATCAATTTGAGCAAGGGAAAGATCGGCGACATCAATGCGCAGCTCCTCGGTCTCATCTTTGTGAACAAGGTGAACATGGCCGCCATGGCGCGCGCCGATGTGCCGCGTGATCAACGCAAACGCTTCTATCTGTACGTCGACGAATTCCAGAACTTCATCACCGATGCTTTTGCATCCATCCTTTCCGAGGCTCGCAAATACGAACTGGCTCTCATCATGGCACACCAGTACATCGGTCAGTTGGTCGACAAGACTTCCGCGTACGAAGGATCGAACTCCAAAGTGCGCGACGCGGTTTTCGGCAACGTCGGATCCATCATGAGCTTCAAAATCGGCGCGGAGGACGCGGAGTACATGGCGAAGGAATTTGCGCCCGTAGTCGGTGAGCAGGATGTCATCGGCATTCCGAACTTTCATTGCTACTGCAAGCTGAATATCGACAACACGACGTCGCGTCCCTTCAGCATGGGGACCATCTGGGATGAATCCAAGCGCAACGACAAGCGCGCGGCACTCATCAAGGAGTACAGCCGCATGAAGTACGGGCGGAAGAAAGTGTTCGTCGATCAAGAGATCGAGGATCGGATAGGGATCGTACGGTGATTGGTGTTTCCTTCATATTTCAAATAGAATTGCATTCGGGAAATGAATGATATGATTGTGTCATGAAAAACATCGAAACATTTGCGGATGACAACGGCAATTCCATTACCATTGAAATTGCGGATGATGGAGTGACGGTTGCGGCTCATATTGTGTCTCTGCCTCCATATTCAGATGGCTCCAACGCATCAGCTGCGCGTACGTATGCAAAGAGGCATGGAATGGCAAAGAAGCAATGAGGATGCAATGAGAACGGGAAGAAAGACGAGCGTGGAGGAAATGTTGAAGAAGAAGCCCTGCTTCCATTCAGTCACACATGACGTGTTACGCCGCGACGAGTCCCGTGTGTACTTCCAGCCGATGCACCCGATCATCAAGAAGGCTGATTTTGTCGTTAGTGGAGCTGATGATGTCATGCTTCTGTGTTTCCAGAAGAACACTGATTTGCTCCAGCATTTCTGTAAACTTTCGATCCATTTTCGCGTCCGTTCCTTCGAATCTGCGATCCATGTACTTGAACACCTCCACAAAATGAGCATTGACTGTCTGCTCCAACTTTGTGAGATCCTGTTTCGTGGCCGGTGCTGCAGCATCATCCTTCTGTTGCATACGCATCGCACCATACTTCCATCCCCACTCATGAGGCAATCTTCTTCTCCATTTGTTCCACCTTCATCTCCTCCTCCACTTCCTTCAGCTCTCGCGAAAGAAAAATGGTGATGACGGTGCGCAGTGCGATGATGGCGCCCAATTTTCCGAGGTCGTCCCACGTGGGATGCACGACGGATTCGATGATGTCCTTGCCGATGAAAAATTCCAGTCCCAGCGCGAGGTGCTTGCCGAGATCAATGCGGATGTGGGAGAAGCGTCCCTTTCTTGTCGCGAAGAAGCGCGTGAACATCCAGAGAGCTTTTGCAGAGCCGACCATCAGAATGGCGACGCCGACGTAGCCGATGATGCCCGCAGAAATGATGCTGAATGTATCCAGTCCGGCGACGATGGGATGGAGGGTTTCCATGTGAGAGGTTTGTTTGTGAAATCATTATACCAAAAGAGAGGAGATTTCGCTATGCTGGCCAAGCTCTCTCTTTGAGAGAGTGTGGCACCTCATGGGTGTCTTTACAGCCTCTTCCCACCGTATTATGCCATCATTGAGCCAGATGAAGGATCTCTACAAGATCCAGCGCGAGACCAAGCGGATCAAGAAGGAACTGAAGAACGTGCATGTGGAAGCCGAGGCTTCCGGCGTGAAAGTGACGGTCAATTGCGAGCAGGAGGTGATTTCCATCGAAGTCGCGCCGAACGTATCGATGTCCGATTTGCCCGCACTTCTCAAAGATGCCCTGAACCGCGCTCTGAAAAAAGCGCAGATTGTCGCAGCGGAGCGCATGCAGGGCATTATGCAACAGATGGGGCTGTCGACGGGAGAATAGGTGCCACCATGAGAAAATTGATGCTGCCAGCCATCGGCCTCATTCTTCTCCTTTTGATAGGGCGCAGTGTGCTGTACGCGCGAAACTTGCGACCTCTTCATCCCGAAGACGAGACGCGCACGGTCATTGTCATTCCTCCGGGAGCATCCACCCGGCAGATCGGGGAGTTATTGGAAGAGAAGGAAGTGATTCGATCGGCAAAAGCATTCCGACGTTTTGCCGTGAAACAGGGGATTGACGAGCAGTTGCAAGCGGGAAGCTTCGTGCTGATGCCATCGATGTCCATTGAGGAAGTATGCGCGGCTCTCACCGCCGGCATTGCGCAGGAAGCGGTGGTGACGATTCCCGAGGGATTGACCGTGTCGGAGATCGACGCTTTGCTTGCGGAGAAAGAATTGATTGCTCCGGGCGATCTGATTGCGTGTGCGCAGACATGCGATTTTTCCTCCTTCGATTTTCTGCCAGAGTCCTCTGAAGTGGCGCAGCGCGGCGGCAGAGTGGAAGGATACTTGTATCCCGATACGTATTTTGTGGTGACGACGGATTTTTCCGTGAAAGCATTCCTCGATCGTTTGCTGTCGACCTTCCAAGCGAGGGTCACGGACGGAGTGATGAAGGAAGAACAAACGGATCGATCACTCCGGGAGATCGTGACGATGGCATCGCTGATTGAAAAGGAAACGCGCACGAACGAGGAACGTCCGGTCGTCTCCGGAATATTGTGGAAACGCTACGATGAAGGAATGGGATTGGGAGTGGATGCCGCGGTGCGGTACATTGTGGAGAAACCCCGCGCTGCACTGACGCAAGAAGATCTCGATATCGATTCACCTTACAACTTGCGCCGGTACAGGGGGTTGACTCCCGGTCCCATCGCCAATCCAGGTATTCGCAGCATCGAAGCGGCTCTGCATCCGCAGGAGAGCGATTACTACTACTATCTTCACGGGACGGACGGCGTCATCCGCTATGCGGCTACGAATGACGAGCACAATGCGAATAAAGCGCGGTATCTACGTTAGTTTCGAGTGATGAGTTACGAATTCACAGGAACAGACATTTCTGCTATAATAAGAGTGAAAGTCGATTGCGAACATTTACTCAACACTCCCTTCTTCTATGGTTTTCCCCGATGCGGCAGGACACGGCAACGCTTCGTATCATCGTATGAAAATCGGTGTGATGGGTTCGGCCAGCGGAGCGCAAATCAAAGACGCCGTTGCCATAACCAAAGCGAAACAGTTGGGAAATGAGATTGCGAAGCGCGGGCACATATTCGTGAACGGCGCGTGTCCGGGTCTTCCCAATGACGCGCTGCTTGCCGCGCAGGAGTCGGGAGGATTTACCATCGGCATTTCGCCGGCATTCTCCGAGTATCAACATGTGTACGAGTATCAATCGCCGCACGATCATGACATGCTCATCTATACCGGCTTGGGATTCATGGAGCGAGACATCATCAATATTCGTTCGGTGGACGGCGTTGTGTTCATCGGCGGGGGAATCGGTACATTGAACGAGTTTACCATCGCCTACGACGAAGGCCGCCCCATCGGCATCATTACCAATTCCGGCGGTATCAGTAATTCTATCCCGCACATCGTGGAGGAACTTTGTTTGCGGGAAATTCCGCCCAACATGGTGTTTGACGATGATCCGGCAAAGCTTCTCGATAAACTGGAAATTGCCATTCGCTCGTTTCCGCTGCCGTTGCAGAAAGATCACCGTGTGAGGAAGGGATTGCCCGGGTAAGGGATTTGGGATGAGGAATTGTATTGTGTGTATTCCCAATTCCCAATAGACCAATCCCCAATCCCTATCGTTCCTTCGTAATCCACCTGATCGGCGTTCCTTCAAATGCGAACGTGGTGCGCATGTTGTTTTCCAGGAACCGGAGCTGCGATACGTCGATGCGTTCGGGATGCTTCGTGAAGAGAACGAACGTCGGCGGAATTGCATCCGCCTGCGTGATGAACTTGCTGCTCGCAAGCTCCTTGACGGGCGCTTTGAGTACGATGCCTTCGTACCAGCTCAGCAGTTCCTTGGTGGAGATGCGTCGTTTGCGATTCCGGTCCACCGTGTCGATATGCGGGAACAGCTTGTTCAAACCTTCACGCGTGAGAGCGGAAACATGCAGCAGCGGTGCAAACCGGCAGTAAGGGAAGGCCGCAAGTGTTTCCTCTTCCTTCTCTTTGCGTTCGGCGTGAGTGAGAAGATCCGATTTATTGAGTACGATGACAATACCCTTGCCTTCTTCGATGGCGAGCTTGGCGATGCGTTTGTCCTGACGACTGATGACGGCTGTTGCATCCAGCACGAGTACGACGATGTCACTGTCTTCCACTGCCTGCAGCGCTTTGATGGCGCTGAGCGTTTCCAAATCTTCTTCCACTTTGGCCTTGTGACGCAGACCGGCCGTATCCACAAATATGTACTCGCGGTCTTCGAAACGGATGATGACATCGGTACTGTCGCGCGTGGTGCCGGGAATGTCCGAAACAAGTCGAGCGCTCCGTTCGCGTTGCGGATCACTCATCAATGCATTGAGGATGGAGCTTTTGCCGACGTTCGGCTTGCCGATGATCGCCACCCGTGGCGGCGTGAGGGCGGGTTGTAGATTGTCGGGAACAGGGGCTTCGAAGTGCAACCTCTTCAGATGCTCAATGATCTTCTCTTCCAATTCGTCGGTGCCGATGCGGTGGACGGAGCTGATTGCAATCACTTCGTCGGCGATGCCGAGTGACCAATACTCCGGTATCTTCGCTTCCGCTTCATCGATGTTGTCACATTTGGTGGCGACGAGAAGGATGGAAACGTGCGCGCGTTTGCGTGTGCGCAGCATGTCGACGATTGCGAAATCGCTGCTTGTCAATTCCTCGCGGCTGTTCACCGTGAAGAGGATGACATCCGCCGCTTCGAGTGCGACAAGAGATTGTGCGGAGACATCATCCTCAAAATTTTTGTCCGTTGATCCGCCGCCGATGCCGCCGGTATCCAGGAGCAGATAGTCCATCTTCCGCCCTTGCACCCGTTGCATCACATGGTCGCGCGTTGTTCCGGCAACGGAGCTCACCAGCGCTTTTCTCCGTCCGATCAGCCGGTTGAAGAGCGTCGATTTGCCCGTATTGGGTCTCCCGATAATGGCGACGATGGGTACCCTGGACATAGAGAGACAGTGTAGAGGAATTTGAGGGAGGCGTCATCTTCTCATCGCGAGCCCCCTGCGCTCTTTCTTTACACATGCTTCAATGTAGACGCACTGACTGATATGAATAGACGCACGAACAATACTATTCCCCTCGGAGACGTGAAGGTGACATTCTCCCGCGATGGAACGTCCAGTCTACCTTCTTCTTTTCAGATACATTCCCAGCAGCACGGAATTGCTAAGCGCAAGGAAGGAGACGGCGACGATAACGGATACGAGCCACGCGGGTGTTCCCGCGCTGCCATGGAGTTTTTCCTGTACTTTTACCTGAATGACGGGGAGGACGACGTCAACGGCATCTTCCACTTCATCGGGTTGCAGACCGGAGGGAGGTTCCACAATGAGTTGGCGCGATTCAACGAATCCGCCGGGGAGATGGATTTCCAGTTCGTGTTTGCCGGTCTCCACGTCATGGAAGGTGGCGATGCCCTCCTCATTCGTTACGGCGACTTTGGGAACGGAGAAGAGAACGACGGGTGTGTTGGTGAAGGGCACATTCCAGTTATCGGTGATGCTCAAATGCAGTGAGGCGATGAGGAAGCGGCCGTTCTTTGGCGTGAGTGTGCTGCGGTACGATTGCGCCGTTGCGGGAGCGGCTGCGTGCTGCGTTTCTCCTTCCTCCGTTGGGGATGGCACACGCAGATTCCGTGCGATCTGACGGGCGGCGCGTTGCGTGCGATCCACTCCCATCCACAGCGCGATACGGAATTCGTTTGCCTGTTTCCCCACCAGTACGGTGCGTTGCGATGCGCTCTGCAGCACGTTATTGACGTCCTGCCAGAACGCCCGGGCGAATTGATTCGCTTGTTCTCCCGCCAGAACCGTCCTCTGCGCTACGCGCAGCACCGCCAGTTCTCTAAGTGCACTGATGTTTCGCGTCATGGTTTGTGCGATGGTCCGCGTATTCTCCGCAAAGGTGACGACGCCCCGGATGCTCGCCCTGCCGACGATCACAGCGGGACGAATGGTCGTAGTGATTTTTCGGTTGACGGCAAGGATGACCGCATCCTGTCCGTTCTGCCACACAGTATGTATGCCGGCGGCTGCCAATGTCAGTGTGCGGTTGGTCAGCAGTCCCGCAAATTCGACGGTATCGGCTACCGTCTCCACGCCCAAGGTGCGCAGTGCGAGAGCGGCGTTATTCGCAATGTAATGGATGCCGTTGCCTACGGCGTCCACCGACGCGATAAACGCATTCCCCGCAGATTCCATGCCGACTATGAGGCCATGGGTAAAGTTGTCGATCCCGGCATCGAAGGCACGCGATGTGCTTTGCACTCCCGCGATCATCGTTCGCATGCCGGAACCTATCGCATCCGCGATGGTCGATGCGATCATGACAGTCGTCCGTCCGATGCCGCTCACCGCATTCGCAATCATCGTCGCCGTTCCGTTTCCGATGTCTACAATCGTGCGAGCGGTTTGCATGCCAGCTTCCTGCACGGCACCGAGCAGTTCCAGTAGCAACGACCCTGCCGTTCCGCCGACGGCTGCGATACGCTCCGTGGTACGATCAAAGAGGGAGGGGCCGGCCGGTGCTTCCTCCCGCCAGCCGTCATGCGGTTGACCGTCGGTGTAGAAATTATCCGGTGTTTCCGGCGGCAGATCGACCCCGGGACGTACGCCGTCCGTTGCGGGAGCGTCAGGAGCGGCGGGCGTATCGGCAATCCGGCCGGGCACGGCGGGAGGTTGCGCGGGAGATGTGCCCGGATCTGCTGGGATCGTCCCCGGCGGCGTGACCTCCGACGGCCCCGGAATCTGTACGATGATCGGCGGACCTTTGCCGCGATGCCCGCCCTGCCCCTGTCCCTGCCCCGGCGTGTCATCGTCATCGGGTTCGACCGCGGGCAGCATCAGTCCGATGTCTTCCGTCGCAGTCGTGCCGCCGATTGCGATCGTCACGCTGCGGCTGGCCGAAATCGTCGGCTCGTAGCCGTCGGGCAATGTGAGCACCAGCAGGAAGGAAAACATCGATGTGGGCAGCGCATCGAATAGGTACGCTCCGCTGGCATTCGTCTGCACGGTTCTTGCCAGCGTTCCGCCCGTGCCCGTGGTTCCGGTCAGATTAAGAACCGCGCCGGAGAAGACGCTGTTTTCACCGTCATCGCGCAGGCCGTTGGCATTGGTATCGAAGAAGACGGTACCCGTCAGCGTGGACGCCTGCACGAAGCCGAAATCAGCCGTGACGATTGCGCCGGTACCAAGCACGATGCCCGTGGAAGTCGCCGTCGTTCGGAGGTACCCTGCGGGGACGGTGGCACCGTTCACGGAGACCGTGTAGCCGGAGGCATCACTGCGGATGATGGAGGTGAAGGAATACGCACCGGATGACGTCGTGCTCTGCGCAAGTGCGATAGCCGCACCCGTCGCAGTATTCCCCGTAAGATCTATCGTTACGTCATTCAAGCCGGATAGTTCGTCGTCGTCCTTCGTCCCGTCGCCGTCCGAGTCATTCCACACGGTACCGAGAATGCTTCCCGTTCCCTCGCGGTAGTAGTACCAATTCGTCGTGTTGCCGCTGTCTATTCCACCCGGCATGGTATCCAACAGCATTCCTCCCGAGGCATCGTTATCCTTCACATCCACGTAGCGGATATTCTGCGTTCCGCTGTCCCCGTCCAGCAAGAGACTCGCAGCACTTCCCGTCTTCGTGCTCTTAAGGCTCAGCAACCCTCCCTCGACTCCCATGAGATTCAAGGAACCGGAGAAAGACTGCCGTGCGCGGTTATCGAAGAACAATGTCGATGCCGCCGTGACCATCTTCGTGAAGTTGCCAAACACCGTTGATCCGGAAACAGTCTGTGCAACCCCATCCGCGGCATTGAGCGTCACGGTTCCCGAGGAGGTGAAGCCGCCGACGTTGTTCCAGTCGCCCGCGAGAGTGATGGGTTGTGAGTTTTGCGTTTTGAGTACTCCGCTGATGATATGCAGATCGCCGGAGAGAGTGAGAGCGGAACCCAGTGTATACACACCGCTTCCTGTATTCTGGTAGCCCGCAGCGAGTGCAGCGATTTCCGATGCCTCCAGAATTCTATTGTAGACACGCACATCATCAATAGTGCCCTTAAAGTATTGAGGCAATCCCCCATTGCCCCATGCATTTTCACCAATGGTCATTGTGTCAATGCCTGATGGATTGATGTAGATGGCATTTGTTCCTTGTGATCCACCGTCAATAAGAATCCGGCGATCGGTATTCGATGCATACAAGGCGGTAATCATATGCCATTGTCCGCTGGTAATTCCGGTGGTTGTGGTTGCAGAAACGAAGCCAAATCCTTCTCGCGACGTTGCCTCAACGTAATCACCATCTGCATCGCCACGGAGTTCAATGTAGTGCCCGTAGAGTGAATCCATATCGCCAATGGACCACAGTGTCATGCGCGCATTTAAATGCGTTGTTCGAAACCATATATTTACCGAAAGTGGGTGTGCCAAAACTGTGGGCGCACTTGAGATAACAGCATCATTCATCCCATCAAACTCCAGTGCATACGGATTGTAGAACCTGCTTGCATGATCCGGACTTGCCACCCACCCCGTACTCGTCTGCACTCCAGTGTAATTCGTGAGCGTTCCATGATTGCCGTAGCCGGAATCATCCCGCGCAACTGTGGAGCCCGGTCCGTCATCCAGCTTCCAGTAACCGACGAGGCCGTTATTGAGGGTGAGGTTATTGAGCGACGAAGAAACGATGAGCTGGCTGGTGCTCGCTGTTCCCGCCAACTTGAGTGTTCCGCTTCCAGCGGAGAATGTTCCATTACCGGATTCCACAAAGCTTCCGCTGAGTGTGAGCGTCTGCGCATTCGTTGTCTTCAGTGTTCCTCCGCTGATCGTGAGGTTGCCGCCTATGCTTTTGCCCGTGCCGGGGATGGTATAGATCACGCTTCCCGTAGAACCGATGACGGTGTCCTTGTGTTCGAATGTCTGGAGCGGAATCGTTCCCTCGTAGTCGTCGTACCAGATGGTCGTATCCGCATACACCGTGTCCGGTTCGCCCGTGATCGTCTCATCGCCATGGAGCCGCAGAGTTGTTCCCGTGCCGACGACGAATAGGTCGTTTACCGTGAGGTCATAGCCATCGAGATTGAGCGTTCCTCCCGTAAGGGTGAGGTCGTTACTCACGGTGAGTGCGTTCCCCAGTGTGAAACGTTCGACGTCGCCGTCCGTCGCCGCGATGCGGAGCGTGTCGTAGGAAACGCCAAGATCCGTCAGTGTGATGGCATCGCCATCGTTCCTGCCGTCGCCGCGGAATTCCACGAGTGATCCCGTCGCATGTGTTATGGTGGATGAATTGAATGCGGTTGCGTCCGTTCTGATTGTGCCGTAGTTCGTCGTAGGTCCGTTGCACATCCACGTGAAGGTGCCGGTGCCGGTCGTGATGGTTCCGAAATTGATGAAGGTGTAGACATCGTTGAAGTAGGTGTCGTTCAGTGTGACGGTCGCATTGTCGCCCAGCGGGAGCGTGGTTCCGGTGGCTATGGTCATGATGGGATCGTCGCTCCAGGTTGTCGTCCGGTTGATGGTGACGGGGGTCGCGAACGCGTATCCGGATGCATCCACCGTCGTGTCTAATGCCGTATTGCCGTCCAGCGTCAACGTCGCGTTTGCCGGGAACGTGGATGCCGGATCGATGATGAAGCTCCCTGCGACGGTGAAGACGGGATTCGATGCGAGAGTCATGGTCGCGCCATTTTCGTTCGTCAGGCTCCCGATGGCCTGGCTGTATTCATTGAAGTCAGGCGCGGAGACGCTCGGAAGGCTCACCGTACCTATATTCGTCAGGTTTCCGTTGAACGTCAGCCCCGTGCTGCTTCCTGAGATTTCGCCGTAGTTTGTCAGCGTACCGTCGATGTTGAAGGTTGCCGTTCCCGTTCCCAGTGTGATGGTGCCGAAGTTCGTCAGGTTGTACGTGCGGGGATCCGGAGTGGTCAGCAGCGTCACAGCGGGGGTATTCCCCAGCGGCAAGGTCGTCCCTGTCGCAACGGTGAGTGTGATGGACGTCGCAGTCGAATGCGTCCTGTTGATGCTGACCGGTGTTGCGAAGATGTATCCGGAGGAATCGATGCTCGTGCTTGATCCTGCCCCCCCGTCCAGCGTCAACGTCGCGTTTGCCGGGAACGTGGATGCCGGATCGATGATGAAGCTCCCTGCGACGGTGAAGACGGGATTCGATGCGAGAGTCATGGTCGCGCCATTTTCGTTCGTCAGGCTC
>Ga0209096_1001571_pt1 | contig 24531 bp, 23 predicted proteins | sample AD_UKC034_MetaG_FD_184407 | JGI IMG/M metagenome (GOLD analysis project Ga0209096, IMG submission 184407) | Active sludge microbial communities of municipal wastewater-treating anaerobic digesters from USA - AD_UKC034_MetaG (SPAdes) (version 2) | ecosystem: Engineered > Bioreactor > Anaerobic >... | reverse complement strand
ATCGGGCCTTGGCCAGAATGATTACGCTTATCCGCAAGTGTATTATGTATCGGTCTATAACGGACGCACCCGGGTCAAGGATGTCGATATCACTTTTGCTACGAATGGGCATTGGGATCTCCAGGTAATCGATCTGGGTGCCTGGTATCCCTTCAATCGCGGATTGAATATCGCCCTCTCAGTAAGGAATGGCGCACCAAATGACCTGAGTTTCTATGTCGGCGGGTACGGAGCGAGGTATGAGTGGTAACTCTCTCGTGTTTTTTTTTCGATCCGGCCCTTATAGTGACGTGAATCCGTCTCCATGAACAACACTACCCACGTTATTCGCTTACATAAGCGTTTTACCGGCCGATCGATCCGCGAAGATCGAATCAGAAATGAAAAAGATTTCAGGAAGTGATCCCCTGTCATTTCTCGACAATCTCTTTCACATTGACCAGGCTCTTCTTCATCTCCTTTCGCATCGCGTTCACGATGAACGGTGACAGAATCCGCATGCATCCGCTGAATTTCATGTCATACGTCAAGGTAAACTTCGTCCCCCCGGGGGTGGGAGTAAAGGTATTGTGCTGTTCGATGAAGACCGAACCCGAATCGATATTCTTCCCAAAATTCTTATTCGGTTCATACTCGGTTGCGGTTGCGGTCCAGGGCATTGATCGGCCCATCAGCCGGGTAACACCCTTAAACGTGCTCCCGACTCCGACCGGGCCTTTCGAGGTCTGCTCGGCTTCCGGTATCGCCGTATGCCATCTGCTCCACTGTGCTGCATCGGTCGTGACGGCAAAGACCTTCTCGACCGGTCCGTTTATCTCGATACTCTCCTCAATATGCGCCATCTGGGTGACCCCCTGGTCAGATCATTCGTACTCAGGAGATTCTGTGCCAATACCCGCGGCCTTCAATCGGAAAAAGAGATGAAGGGGAACTTACTGGTATCCAGAATCCCCTTGTGATAGTGACAGAAGATTTCCATCACCTGATCCTGCATAAGAGGGTATGTTCTATTTTAACCTATCCTGAAGAGCGCCTGGAGCGGTCACGAGCCGCTCCCGGGGCCCGGGATCCCCCCCTGCTCTCCTTCTTTCGATCCTCCGTTCATCGCAAACGTTGTCCTTACCGGTCCAGGGGATCTGCTGATTGATCCGGCCGATCAGGTACTTAGGACGATACTTCTCTTCGGTTCATAAACTACAGTCCCCCAATTTCCCGTGATTAGTCCAGGGGGTGTTGCTTCCGTGGAGGCCGGGGAATATCCCTGAATACCAGAAAAAAGGGGGAGAAGAGAAGCAGCAGTATCCCCATTGCATCACCCGGATAAAAAAAAGAGCAATGGTATAAATAGAACGATGGAGAGAAAGATGGATCGATGGAGTTCCTGCCGAAAGGCCGGCTGGACGCATTCGCCGACGGGGTATTTGCAATCGTCATCACACTGCTCGTGCTCGATCTCGCCATCCCTGAGGTGATGGAAGGGGTCATGCCGGCCATTCTTGAGCAGTGGCCTGCCTTTCTCGCATATATCATCAGTTTTTCTTTTGTCGGCAGCCTCTGGATCACCCACTCATCCATCACCGCCCTGATGGAACAGGAGACCCCGCATTCATACCGGCTCACGCTCCTGATGCTCTTCTTTGTCTCGCTCATCCCTTTCACAACGAAGCTCATGGCATTCTACCTTTCGCATCCACCCATGATCCCAGATCTTGCAAGTACTGATCTCTTCTCCTGGTGGCTTACGGTGAACGCACTGGCAAGATCAGCACTGAGCGCTCCGGTGACCCTCTATGGCCTGGACCTGCTGGCTGCATCGGTGACGATGAATGCGATCATGAAATCCGCGATCAAGACCCCTGATATGCTCATCACCGAATCGGCGATCCCTGAACTGGATGCCCTGCAGCGGAGGCAGCAGTCCGGTGTCTATGTCATTGTCGCGACGCTGATCTTCGGATTCATACTCCCGGTCGTTGCCGTATTCGGGTACATTATCGTCTCGATCGTGTTCTTTCTCACCCCCACTATCACTGTTGCAAAAACAACCCTGGGAAAAGACAAATGAGAAGGGGGAGTATCGTTTCGCTGGGTAGTTCCGCAAGGAAGTGCTCCACCGCAGGGAGAGGTTGAGCGGCAGTACCGCTCCGGTCCCTGGTACAACAACCACCATCAGGGAAGACTGGTGAGAAAAGGGATGATCGGTGTGCTTGTCAACTATGGAAAAGTGACCTGCTGAGTGGAGAGCATGAATGAAGTATCTCCACACCAACGAGATTGGAGCAGGAGGAACCGAGTACTCTTCAGGGCGGCAGGAACCTTGTTTTACGGTCACAGGCAGCACCGGTCAGGTCGGGATTCAGCTCACCGCCTCGAGGTCCCTGCGAATCTGACGGCGCATGAACCACTCTGCAAGCACCCCCAGGGCATGGTACAGGGGATTGACCGGGACATCGACATAATAGCGCCTCCCCTTCTCAAGCCATCCCTGGTCGGTCCAGTACTGGTGATCGGCAGGAGCCCGTTCGCCCAGCTCATCTGAAGGGGCTCTCCCGACATGAAATGCGAGTACATCGAACAGGTTGGGTCGGGGACGTGTTCCTCTGATAAGAGCGGCAAGGAAGGCATCAGCCGCCCTCTGTAGTTTCTTCTCGTTCTCCCGGAGGACATACGAGGGGAGAGGACCAAACGTTGCATGGGATCGTATCCCTACCTTGCGGCAACATCAAATCCCCAGATACTGGCCACGAGATTGAGATACTTCAGTACATCCGTACTTCCCACCGCACCAGCCGTGGTGAGGAGCAGGGCTTTCTGCCGGAAGAAACGGGGACGATGAAAGATATAACCATGGCGATCGATGAACAGCTTCATCAGATAAGAGACCTGGAATCCATACACCGGCGTGGCAAAAATGACCCCGTCAGCCTCTTTCATCTTCTGCTCGAGGAGCGAGGCTTCGTCCTTGAGCGTGCAATACTCCTCACCTCGTTCAAAACACTGATAGCATCCGCGGCAATTCTCGAGATGTGCCTCTTTAAGCATCACATATTCCCATTCGACCGGGACCTTCTCCTGGATGATCTCGCGGATCCGTTCGGCGGCACGATACGTATTCCCCTTCCGCGGACTTCCCATGATGACGAGAACCTTCATGGACATCACTTGGTCGTACCCGGTAAAAAACCTCTGAAAAAGATGCAGGCACCGAAAGGTACCGATCGCCATCAACCTTCTGTTCTCATGCCGGTCGAGAGAGCCACATGATGGGCATCTTCTTCATCAGGAAGAAGCTTTCGGAGAGAAGCATGATGCAAGGACTCCCAGGTAGTAGAGAGAAGATACCTCCATGAGAGTTTTACTTTTCTCTGCAGCATGACACGGTTTAACCAGTTCCTGAACAGCTCGAGGATACCTTGACACCATCATCACATCAGGAGGACCTTTCGGTATTCCCGGAACAACAGGAAGATGCTTCAGTGCTCTCACCACGGTAGGAGGACGTGCTCGTATTCCCGGAACAACAGGAAGATGCTTCAGTGCTCTCACCACGGTAGGAGGACGTGCTCGTATTCCCGGAACAACAGGAAGATGCTTCAGTGCTCTCACCACGGTAGGAGGACGTCTCAGTACTCTCAGCACAGCAGGAGGACCTTTCGGTATTCCCGGAACAACAGGAGGACGTCTCAGTGCTCTCAGCACAACAGGATCCTGCGTCTCCACCACAAGTGCAACTATCCATGTCTCTTCCCCTGATGGCTGCACTGATCATCGCCCAGGCACACCCGACGCCGCTCTGCACCTCGATCGCCTGGACCGGGCAGTTGAGGGCACAGGCTCCGCACTCCATACACCGGGTCTTGTGGACCAGCACTGCCGTCTCTTCGCCTTCAGCAAAGACGCCATGGGGGCAGACCTGGCTGCACCGCCGGCAGTTGATACACCGCTCCGGGAAATACGCAAGGGTATTCTCGCGATATGAATCGAACATCAGACCACCCCGAGGAACCAGAGGGCTCCGAACAGTATGGCAAGGATGATCCCGGACCCGGCCATGGCAACCATTACCCTGACATAGGTGAATATCTCTGCTTTGACCCCGGACCGCGAGGTGTAGGGAGTGCAGCCTGTGAAGTTGAGGGCCAGGTACGATACGACCGGAGGGATGAGGAACAGTGGCATAATCCCGGCCAGCAGACGAGCCCATGAGGGCAGAGACAGCTCTGATGCGCCATATGCTGCAAAGGGCAGAGCAACCAGTATCCCGAGAATCAGTCCCTTGGTGCTGAAGTCTTTTGTCGGGAGGAATGGGAGCAGGGCCGGGAACAGGACGGTTCCCGCCAGAACTGCTGTGACCGCAGCGAGGGATGCGACCGGTCCTGCGAGGAGATACATGAGTATCGCGGCACCGATGGTCGGTAATGCTGCATGCACAAGTTCTACAGGAGAGAGAACAATCCGTTCTCTGAAGGGGAACTCAACCCGTCGCATTGCAGCAGGAGCCTTCCTGGTCTTCAGGTACTCCGGGAGGTCCCGGGCACGGACCGGTCCATACTCAACCCGGAATCCGGACCGCTGCAGGACCTGGTGGGCAGAGATGCCCGGGGCTCCCAGCTGCGGTACGATGACGGTCCGGTGCCGGACGACGGACACGAGCCTGGTATTTACTATCCTTTTGACGAGCTCGTCAGTACCAAATGTTCCCTTCCCCGCCGCACACCAGACATTGATCCCCCGGGTATCCAGGACAAGAAGGTAGGCATCAATCCCGGAGAGGGCTGAACGGAGTGAGTCGAAGCTGAGGGTATAGTTTGCCGAGACGAAGACCGGTGAGTCTGGTGACGGATTCCCGAGCTGGTAGAGCCCCGGCCTCACCACGTGACCCATCCGGTTCACGCCCCACCGGGCGAGGAAATGGTCGAGCCGGTCAGCGAAGGTGAGGGTGCTTGTCGTGGTCATGACAGCCGGGATTTGGTTCGGGGACATGGAACCCCCGCAGGGGAGTGCGTGCTGCTGCTGAACTCCGGAACAACAGGAGCATGAGGCAGTATCAGAAGAAGACGGGTTCACTCTGTTTTCACTCCTTCTTCAGATCCTGCACGAGCGGATTGAGGATTCCCTGGACCATCCCTGAAAGATTCCCGGCCTTCAGCAACGCGAGGCAGCAGACCTCGCCGTTCCGTTCCCAGCTGATCAAGGCCAGTTTGTCACCCGTGGCAATCCCGGCTTTCTGCCGCACTTCCTTGGGGAGCACCATCTGCCCCCGCTCGTCAACGCTCAGGACCGCTTCAACAGTACAGCAGGTATTGGGTCCGCAACCAGGGGAGGATACAGCGGACGGTGCCGGGGTTTCGGGAAGCTTCTTTTTCACCATACGTTCATTCCTGATCATCCTTGATCTTCAATATATTATTATTCTTCAGAATAATCAGATAAATATTCCCATGATCCCTTTGTGTCCCAGAATGACGGGACTATGGAACCGGACCCCTCATGCCACCTGGGCAGGGATATGCCGATCAACCGCTTCTCTGCTTTATGGATCTGTTCCAACAGCCTGGTCTTGTGCATCCGCATCTTCTCCGTCAGCTGGCCGTCATTGATCTTCCTGGGATGATCGAAATAGCCACGGCGGCACAGGTTTCACGGAAGGGATGAGAGCGGGAATGAGTGAGCGGGAAAGGGTAAGAACGTTGCCTGGTTGATACCTTGTTCGATGCCCTGAATATCCCTGAACCGGAGGGATGATGCAGCGGGCAGTCTAGCTTAGCCGATGAAAAGTGTGACTGTGAAGTGTTAACTTTTGAAAAGAGGGATCATATTTTTCTCTTCCCACCCTCCAAAGGGAGATGCTACACTGAGCACGTGATGAAACATGATTCGGAAAGTATCGACATTCATGATCCTCCTTATTGTTCTCTCCACACTGAGTATCCCGGTTATCGCGGCCGGTGGAAATGGAGGATCGGATGGAGCAGATGGAGCAGGTCCAGGCGGATCGGGTGGAAACGGCAACGCTGGCAGTGATTCAGCAGGGAATGCCGGTACCGGTGCCGGGTCCTCTACCGGCCAGGCTGGTCCCCAGGCACAAACAATCCAGGAAGAACAGGAGCGGAACCAGCAGGAGACGGTTGACCAGCCCGGTATCCAGATCACCCAGCAGGACCGGGACCTGACCCAGGGCAGGACCGGGGTCGATATGACAGAAGGAACCACCAGTCCGGATACCATCCGCCAGAAAGACCGGGATAATTTCCTCCAGCAGGTCAGCCAGCTGGAGCAGAACCTCTCCCGTGACCAGGAACGGGACCAGGCACAGGTGGATCTCGCCCTCTCCACATTCGCCATTGCCGGCAGCGTGACCGGGGATGCCGGTCCTGAACTTACCCGTCTCACCGGAGAGATAAACCAATCGCTTGCCGCTGCCTCCCAGGCAGAGCAGCAGATCAACACCCGGAGTTCGTTCATGCGGATGCTCATTGGCGGGGACAGGGACGCGGCCGGGCTGCTCATCCAGTATGCCGGCCAGAACCAGGAACGAATCCAGGAGATGGAGCATCTGCTTGTCAACTGTTCCGATTGCGATCCGCAAGTCCGGGTGAAACTCGAAGAACAGGTGCAGATCCTCTCGCAGGAACAGAACCGGCTCCTCACCCTCGGTCAGCAGGAACAGGGCGACCGCGGCCTGTTCGGCTGGTTGTTTGGCGGTTCGCCTGTGCTGGCAACAACCGGCCAGGCTGCCGCGTTGACCAACGATGAGAAGTACTGGATGACCTATATGAGGGAAGAAGAGAAACTTGCCCGGGACGTCTATCTCTTTTTAGGGAGCAGATGGAATATCCCGATCTTTGCGAACATCGCCCAGAGCGAGCAGGTGCATATGGACTCGGTGAAAACCCTTCTTGACCGCTATGGTGTGCCGGATCCGGCGGCAGGCAAGGCACAGGGAGAGTTCACGAACCCGGTTCTCCAGAACCTCTACCATGACCTGATCGCCCAGGGAAGTGCCTCTCCTGTCGAGGCACTCAATGCGGGAGTGCTCGTCGAGGAGACCGATATCGCCGATCTGAACAAGGCTCTCGCCACGACACAGAAGAATGATATCAGGACCGTGTACAACAACCTTCTACAGGGGTCTATGAACCATCTGAATGCTTTTCAATCAAACCTGGCGAGCTATTGAACCACTACCCCTGATTTTTTTATATGAAAATGCCTCCGGCATTTTCATCTCGTATGCATGTGTCCCTCGAAGGAATCATGTAATTTTTATCACAAGAGCACCTTCACCCGGTTCCTGGAAGATCTTTGGCCCATGAAGAGAGGAGAACTCAGCCTTTTGCCACCATGAAACAAGGGGGATCAGTACTGTTTACTCGATCGATACCGTGCCCACCTCAGCAGGTTTGTCCATAAAGATCGCAGATCCGGTGAGCTTTCCCCCATTCAGGAAGCACAAAAAACGAGCACTATCCTGGAGACGAAGGACGGAATGAAGGTAATACTCATCATAATATCCATACGAGCGTTGTTTCGTTATTTTCTCACGGATTCCTGATATACTACAAGGGGGTGGTATAGGGATGAGAGAGTAAGGAAAAGCGGAAGACCATGAGCGCGTGATACCCACACGAGATCTTCAAAATATCAAAAATAAGGTCATCCGGGAATGCACCGATTGATGCATCCGGATCGATCTTTACCGGTTCAGGCAGTTCCCGCAGGATCCATCCTGGAGATGGAGTCGGCCCCGGGTCCTGTCCCAGGTCATATCCCGGGTCTGGTCCTGCAGCTGATCAGCAGATGCGGTAAGTGCTGTATTCAGGGTTGGGCAGTTCCCGCAGGATCCATCCTGGAGCCTGGTCCGGTTCTGGATCATCTCCCCGATCATGTTCCGGGTCTGGTTCTGCAGCTGGTCACCCACTCCTGCACCGGTCCCCTGACTGAGTCCGGCTCCTTTCCGCACCTGGCTCTGGTTTTGCTTCATCACTTTAGACATATCGCATCCCTGGCTGCAGATGCGGTTCTGGAGCATCTGCTCCTCCCCATTATTCTGCAGCTGGCTGGAGAGCTGCACCTGGTTTGCGACCTGTTCCTGGTATGCATTCTGCACCTGGTTTGCGACCTGTTCCTGGCAGGCAATCTGCTGCTGGAACTGCTGGCAATTGCCCTGGGCACCTCCGGATCCCTGACCCTGCGGCCCGGCTGCCATCGCAAACGCCGGCACAAGAATCAGGACCAGGACTGCACACAGTGCTATCTTCTTTATCATATCTATCGTCTCCTGGTTAGTCGGGTCCAGGACATCCGTGTCCTCCAGACCCGTCTCCATCAGACAATCGGCAGGGATAATCAAACCTTTTCTCAAAGGGGAAGCTACACAAGAGAGAACAGGAGATCAGGAGTCCCCCTGCCTTCAGAAAAGAGTAGGGTGCCTGAATTAAGACACGAGAGGAGGCTCGCTCATGCGTCCCTCTCCTCGTGGGGGCAGCAGAACGGGTGATTCGCCGTCTCCTGTTGCAGCATGGATGCGGGAGAGCATCGGGAGGAACATCTCCCTCGGTTCCTTTGCGAGATAATAATGGTTCGATCTCCCGGAAGACCGGTTCTCGATGATCCCGTCATCGATCAGGTGCTCCATGTGCCGGGTCACTGAAGGACCGGTTATCCCGAGCGTATCCGAGATCTGTTGTCGTGTCAGCCCCGGTGCAGACCGGAGCAGGAGAAGGATAGCTCTTGGGGTATCACTCCAGAGATAGTGGATCAGGACCTGCTCGGCAGGTGAGTACGATCCCTGGTTCGGGAAGTACCGGATCACTCCCGGTTTTACCAGGTAAGTAACCCTGCCGCTCTCAACGAGTTTGACAAGATGGTATCGCATAGTGTTCTCATTGATCCCGGTGAGTCTTGCGAGCTCGGGCACATCGATGCCAGGGTTCTCGGAGATCGTAGTAAAGACCCTGCTCCGAGAGTCATGCTCGAGCACGTTCTTCTTGGACACCCTCCGGTACCCCCCAAAAAGCAGGAGGGTGAAGGGAAAGAGCGGTATCCTGGAGGAGGCAGGAATGCTGACAGGGGATTGAACGGGACCCTCTTCCGGGAAGTACACCCTTGCCCGCTTCGACCGGGCTCTTTGGCCTGTATCCTCCCTGGTATCGGTCGCTTTCGATGGCTGGTCAGGGATAACCGGGGTGGTCTGGGCCGGGCCGCAGGGATACTGGACAGGGATCCCCTGCTGCTGCCGGTGAGGTCCGTGAGCCCCGGGGGAGGGCCCGGATGCTGAATGCCCCGGGGGTCCGTCTGGTCCTGCCCATGCCACCCCCGCACCTCCCGCATAGGCAGCAAGAATACCAAGCGACCCATGCAGTTGACCGGGAACCATGCTGCCTTCGTCACTTGGACCAGACCTCACCAGGCCGTTTGGAGGGATTCCCGGTCCGGTCTCTCCTCCATACCCTTTCGCGATACCGGTCTCTAGCTGAGGGCCGGGACCCCTGTTCTGAAGGATGCCGCCTTCCCCCCTTCCATGAGACGAGGTTCTCTCCTGATATCCGGTATCAGGGAGGGCAGGATCCTCTCCACCCATTGGACCGGGACCGGGTGGGGATGCCCCTCCGGAACCCTCCTGGTATCCCGCTTCCTGGGAATCACCAGAAGAAGAGAAAGGTCCGTGATCCTCCGATGCCCCTCCTGCATAGCCCGGTCCACCTCCGGTCAGGGCACTGGGAGCATCACCAGGTCCTGCTGATCCAGATGCCTGATAGTCTGGTGCCTCGCCGGTCAAATCCGCACCCGAATGTATTGATGAGCCGTCTGTCCCTTCAGACCCGGAAACACCGGCGCCGGTTTCACTCCCTTGCAGAGCTCCCGGATCATCATGAGACACCAAGTCAACACCAGATGCTTCCGGTGATTCGCCCTCCTGCACCGGGCTATCGGGTCCGGGTGCCGGGCTTTCCGTTGACGGGCCGCTGGAGTACTCCTGCGGACCGGGTGCTGATGCCCCGCCATGTCCCCCCTCTGCTGAGGCACACCCAAGGAGCATGCAGAGGAGGAGGGTAATGACTATCCAGTATACCGGCCGTCTCATTTTACTACACTATGCGAAGGCGCTTCTTAAAAGGAATCTCATTCCGGCAGCTACAGGTGATGGTCCCGTTAGCAAACAAACCGCGGTTGTATCTGGCGCTGAATGCGAGATCTGACAGATGAAGACCTGCTCCGTGGGATATATGTGATCAGGGAGCAAACCAGAAGAGCAGAGCATGCAGGTTATCCTCCCGGACAAAACACTCGTCACACGGCCGGGTGATCCCGTCCCCATCGCAGCGATCCTCACGGACCTCGGCATCCTTCCCGCAAGTGTCATCGTCCTCAAGAATGGGATGCTGGTACCCGAAGATGTCACGGCCTCAGGAGACGACGAGGTCCGGATCATCCGCATTGCCCATGGGGGGTAAATCCTGACTACTTCTGGGGAAAGAACTGTTGCAGCCGATCGATGCTCTTTTTGCAATGAGCCTGCGGTCATCCTGGGAAGAGACCGCACGGAACGGCTCTGTGCCGGTCACCTGATCTCCTCTCTTGAGGGGCGGGTAAGGGAGCATATCAGGGAACACTCCCTCGTCGCCCCTGGGGACCATATCGCGGTCGCGCTCAGCGGCGGGAAGGATAGTACCGCACTCCTCCTTCTCCTTGCAACGATCCTCCCGGAATTGCCGGATGTCTCGCTCACGGCCATTACCATCGACGAAGGAATCGCAGGCTACCGCGAGGAGACGGTCGACTCGGCGGTCCGTCTCACGAGGCACCTGGGTGTCAGGCACCATATCATCTCATTCCCTGATCTCTTTGGAGCGGATCTTGATACCCTCCTGCAGAAGAAGGGCAGTGTTGAGCGGGCCTGCACGGTCTGTGGAGTCCTGCGGCGAAAAGCCCTTGCAGAAGGAGCCCGGCGGGTTGGAGGGACAAAGATCGCCACCGGGCATAACCTCGATGACGAGGCCCAGTCGGTCCTGATGAATCTCCTCCGGGGCGACCTGGTCCGGCTGATACAGGACAGCTCATCTGGAGAACCGGCCTGTTTCCTGCCGAGGATCAAGCCCCTGGCAGTGATCCCTGAAAAAGAGGTTGTGACCTTCCTGTTTGTTCAGGGGCATTTTACCGAGCTCCCCGAATGCCCGTACGCCGGTACAGCCCTCCGGTCCGAGATCCGGATGATGCTCGGCGACCTTGAATTCCGCCACCCCGGGATCCGCGAGTCACTGATGAAATGGCAGGAGATGATCAGGGCCCGGGCAATTCCGCGATCCATCCCCGGAGATCTCACCCGCTGCACCCGGTGCGGGTCGCTCTGCAACAGCGAGCTATGCCAGGCGTGCAGGATCCTGGAATCACTCGGGATCGAATATTACCGCGACCGGTGATGGTAACAGCGAAGAAGAGTGCATAATGCTTTCCCAATTGTTCCCATGAATCACCTCAAACGAGATCGGCCCCCCTTACAACGGCAGGTGCGGGGCTCGGATTTCGAATGGTTCGGGATCGACCGATTCTCCGCCCTGCGGTGGGGCAATGGAAAGGGAGGCGTCTTTGTCAGCGTTCCGCCCTCTCCTGCATCACACCTGATGCGGGAGATCCCCCTCACTTACCAGGCCTGTAGTACCAGGTGCACAAATTAAGCGGAGCCTGTCGACCCCTGCTGCCTGGTTACCTTGACCCGTTTCGTATGGGTATAGACGTTCATCTTCAATCCCCGCACAAATCCGACGATGGTCAGCCCGTTCTTCACGGCAACCTCCAGTGCGAGGGTGGTGGTTGCACCCCGAGAGGCGATGATCGGGATGTTGGCAATGAGGCATTTTCGTGCCATCTCTGACGAGACCCGGCCGGAGACGAGGATGAAGGTCCGGGAAAAATCAATCCCGTTTCGCAATCCATACCCGATGACCCGGTCAAGGGCATTATGCCTCCCGATATCCTCGGAGACCGTGATGATGCCGTCCGCACCGGCCAGGGCGACGACATGGATCCCCCCGGTCAGCTGGTGGAGTTCAGAGGCGAGGGTGTGCTTGATCAGGTCTGCGATACACTCTGACCCAACGGAAAAATCGGACCGGATGTTCGGGAGCTTTTCTGAGTCGATGTAAGAGGTGCTCCCGCCACACCCTGAGAGGATCGTCTTCTTTGGCCCGACCACGCGGAAGAGGTTGGTGGTGATCACGCTGATCCGGTTCTTCTCTACCCTGACAGACTCGATCTCTTCGGGATCTTTGATCACCTGCTCGGTGAAGAGGAACCCGGTGACGAAGTCCTCAAGATCTGCCGGGGTCATCATCGCCGTCATCATGTGCCGCCCGTTCACGAGGAGGGCATAGGGAGTCTCCTCAACGACCTCGTGGAGGATCTCCTCAATCTCGCCATCGGTGATCCTGGTGCAGGGCACTTTCCTGAACAAACGCGGGAGCTTCTTTCTGCCCGGTCCTCTGGCAGCAGGACCCGCAACCGGGGTATCGTCAGTCACTTCAGATCACCTCATCCATTCTTCCACTCCGATTATCTTCCGGATCGGAAGCACCCGGGAATGTTCCGATCTCCCTGGTGTGGGATATCCTCTCTGTACATGAGGTGATCTACAGGGATATCCTTTGCCTCTGACGAAAACCCACCCCGCTCACCGGAGTGAACCCCCATCATCACCCGGGGGAAATCCCTGGGGGAGATCCTCCTTCAATCCCAATCTTTGCTTCCCCCGATAGCGATCACCATGCCATGCGGCCAGAGAGCACGTGATCTCCCCTGGATCTTCCCTCATATTCACTTCCCGTCAGATCCTCCCCGACCCCCCGGGAGCCCCTTCCCCCGCATCAGGGATGCCACAACCCCTACCAGGGAGAGCAGGGAGAAGATAAGAAACGCGTAGTGCAGGCTCTGGAGGAACTCCGGGAAATACTCAGGGGTGATCATGACCGGCCCGATGAACAGGGAAAAGAGCATCATCACGATCCCCATCGAGAGCATCTGCCCGACGAGCCGTACCGTCCCGTTCATCCCGGACGCCACCCCCAGGTACCTCTTCTCGACCGAGCTCATGATCGCGTTGATGTTTGGGGACGAGAAGATCCCAAACCCGGCCCCGAGAACGACCAGGCAGGCGATCAGGTACAAGACCGGCGTGGATTCCGAGATGAAGACCAGCGGGAACATGCCAACGGCGGTCAGTGCAATCCCGATCGAGGCAAGCACCTGGGAGTCGATCCGGTCTGAGAGCCGCCCGGCAACCGGTGAGAGGAGTGCCTGCACTGCCGGGAGCACGATCAGGATCCCCCCTGCCTGCTCAGGGGAAAATCCCCTCGTGAGCTGGAGGTCGAGGCTCAGGAGAAAGGTCACCGCATAGGTGGCACAATAGCTGATCAGGGCTGCAAGGTTCGAGAATGCAAAGACCCTGTTTTTCGTGAACAGACTGAGATCAAGTACCGGGAGCGGCACCCGCAGTTCATAGAGGACAAAGATCACCCCGAACACCATGCCGACAGAAAGGAGCAGCACACCTTTCAGGTCAGGGACGGTCGAGAGCCCGAGCATCACTGCAACTAGGCTGCAGGCATAGAGGACCGATCCCCTCAGGTCGAACCGCTCGCCTTGACATTCCGCCCATTCTCCATGAAGTCTCCAGAGGATCAGGAGGCAGGCGAGTATACCCAGAGGGACATTGACCAGAAAGATGCTCCGCCACCCGAGATACCCGGTCAGGATCCCGCCAAGAAACGGGCCCATGGTGAGCCCGAGGTAGACCGCCATGATGTAGATGCCAAGAGCTCTGCCCCGTTCCCCTGGAGAGAATACGGAGGAGAGGATCGCAAGGGCGGTCCCGAAGATCATGGCCCCGCCAAACCCCTGGATGAGCCTGATCGCGATCAGCATCTCAGCGGTGGAGACCATCGTCATGACAAAGGAGGCGCCGGTGAAGAGGGCGATTCCATACAAAAAGACCCGTTTCCTCCCGTAGATATCGGCGATCCTGCCAAATGGCACCAGGAACACAGCAGAGGTGAGCAGGTATGCGGTCGTGATCCAGGAGAGCATGATTGCGTCGAGGTGGAACTCGGCCGCCATCACGGGCAGCGCGATATTGACGGCCGATCCGTCAAAAGGGGTCAGGAATCCTGCAAGCGCGGCAATGAAGAGGACGATCCCTTTATCGGTGCTCGAAAGCGGAGGTGCGGGAGTGCGGCAGATGGCCGGCACCTCGCCGGTTGCTTCAGGGGAAGGGTTCGGGCGGTCCAAAACGGGGGCTCACCATCCGGGGCATGGGATCCCTTGAGCGATCCCAGGTAGTACAGAATCGGGCACGGGATAAAAAATGGTGTTGGTTTATTCTCACGGGATTCCCCAGTAAAAAAAATGCGAGTGAGAGGCACTGTGGTGTCATCCGAATCATCAAGGAATTTGAGCCCATGGAGGAGATTCCCCTCACCGTAGACCATGGCAACGCGATAAATCAGATTTCCACACGAATGGCGGCCAGGGAAGGAGGAACAGATGGGGCCGGACAACCGGGTCCCTGGAGGTCCTTTGGATTGTCTTTACCGGCATTCAACCGCACGAGGATTTCCAGATGAATACCAGGAGAATCAGGGATATATCAGGAGAACCAGAACAACACCAGGAAAATCAAAGATATATCAGGAGAATCAGAACAACACCAGGAAAATCAAAGGTATATCAGGAGAACCAGAGTGTACCAGGAGAATCAAAGATATATCAGGAGAACCAGAACAACACCAGGAGAATCAGAGAGATATCAGGAGAACCAGAACAACACCAGGAGAATCAAAGATATATCAGGAGAACCAGAACAACACCAGGAAAATCAGAGATATATCAGGAGAACCAGAGTGTACCAGGAGAAATTCCGGCTGCCCCGCATTCTTCCTTATAAACCTACATTTATCTGGAACCTGAATTCAGATGAGTATAGAGCACGTTTTCATCTTTTTATGTATTCCCATTGCTGAGGGACAGCCAATCATACATTGAAACGATCATTTAAAATCATTTCGTCCGTGACCACTCATCTCGGAACCTGTGGTGAGAGAACACTTGTGTGGACCCGGAAATACATATATGCCGGAGGGGAAACCACGCTCACCTGTATCAAAGAACACTTGTGCGCAAACGGAACTGCATAAGGAACTGCATATGGTATTCCAGGAAAGGCAGGTTTGACAGGTGCCATTCTTATAAGGATCCGCTGATCGCCAGCATCGCCTGCAGGGAATGCACCCTTTTTTTGGCATGAGAACCCCTACCAGAACTATACGTATGACCTTTGAGCGAATGATTGCCCGCTTGTTCCGGATGGACGATCGCACCTGGATGCGCCATGCCAATCCCTGGAGCGTGATGCTCCGCCTGAGCGTGCTCCCCCTCCTTGTCCTTGCCCTCTGGAGCCGGCTCTGGCTCGGGTGGCTGGCAGTCATCCCCGTTTGCCTTGCAGTGACATGGGCGTGGCTCAACCCCCGGATCGTTCCTCCCCCGCGATCGCTCGATCACTGGACCTCAAAAGGGGTGCTCGGGGAACGGGTCTGGCTGAACCGTGATGCCGTTCCGGTGCCACTGCATCACCGGACGGTCCCCCACCTTCTCTCGGTCGTTTCCGGAGCCGGGATGCTCCTTGCCCTCTTTGGTACCGTCACCCTCGACCTGTGGCCGACCCTTGTCGGAATTATCGTGGTCTTCCTTGGGAAGGTATGGTTCGTTGACCGGATGGTCTGGCTCTGGCAGGATATGCAGGAGGCATCCCCCGAATACGTGAACTGGAAGAATTGGAAGCAGGGGTAGTATAGCAGGGGTAGTATTAATGACCCATTCCTCCATCGGGGTGAACCTCAGCGAGTCCACGATCTGCCCTTCTTTTCCGTAAAAGGAAGTGATTACACCCCCTTCCTCAGTACACTTCACTCCACTGAATAAGATCCTCCGGAATACCAGCTCCCGGTGATCTGATCCAAAGAACGCAAGACTCTTTTCGTTCTTCCTCCACTAATCCGGGGCTTCTCCTTTCGCCACCTTCATAAACCGCCGGAACTGATACCTCTTCGCAATGTGGAACGAGAGAAATATGCCAGAATCAGCCAACCCTGATGGTCCGACACGCTGGAAATGCACGGTCTGCGGATTTGTGTTCACCGGGGAGAAACCGCCCAAAGGATGCCCCAACTGCCACAGCCCGTCCGGGGAATTTATCCACGAGCGGGAACTGGTCCCGCTCACCTACGATGGAATACCCTTCGATGTGCTGATCATCAACGGGAGCACCCACCGGAACGGGAATACCAGCGTCATGGCAGAGATTGCAGAAGAGGTACTCCGGGAAAAAGGGGTATCCTGCCGGCGATACAACCTGAGCGAATACCAGATCGACAACTGCTGGTGCTGCTATGCGGTCCGGGCCCAGTCCTGCAATTACCCCTGCAACAATCCGAAGGATGATATGCCGGCATTCCACCAGATGCTGGCCGCTGCAAAAGCCGTCATCATCGCCTCCCCCATCAACTGGAACACCATGTCAGCCCGCCTGAAGATCTTTTTAGACCGGACGACCTGCCTGCAGAACCTGTATCACTTGAAGAAACCGGGGCTCACCGAGGGGAAAGTCGCAGGAATCCTCGTCTGCGGCCACGAGGACGGCGGGATCAAGACCGCCATGGACATCTTCCTCAACCTCCAGCAGATGGGGTATATCCTCGCCCCCTTCGGCATCGCCTACAGGACCCACGGGGCTGAGTTCAACAGCAATGCGGACCGGGAGTTCTTCAGGAACGACGAGCTGGTGAAGATCTATACAAGGGGCGTCGTGAACAACGTGGTGGAGCTGATGCGGCTCGATCCCGAGCAGCAGCTGAGGGGAAAGATCATCCCGGTTTCGGAATAAAGCCTTCCGGAAGCCCATTGGACCGGCTCTAAAAGAGCGGCCAATGGGTGAAGCCCGGCATGTCACGGGATCCCCCTGTCCAATCAGATTCACGCCAAAAGACCACATTACTCGATCGAGTGAATATTCTCTGTAACAATGTTGAATACTCCCGCTGTCGCTCTCCCTTATGACGCGGAAGGATATGTCGCGTTCAAGGAACATCCGAAGGTGGAACTGATGAAAGGATGGATTACAACCATTATGGTAGTGCTGAGCCTCGCCCTTATGGTCGGGGCAGTCTCTGCTGCAGGCAATGCGAACTTCGTTACGCTGGTCGCAAAGGATCCAGCAACCTGGGAGCCGATAGAAGGAGGTGCCTGGGGGAAGATGATGTTCAAAGAGGTACCAAAGCCGATGTTTGTCTTCAACGGGAAGGGGCTCCTCCCCGGCCAGGATTATTCCCTCATCAATTATTTCGATCCCTGGGGATCTGTCCCGCAATGTGCCATTCTTGGTACGGGAATTGCCAACGATGAGGGATGTGTCAATATAAAAGGGAATGCTGCCGGATTCTCCGGAAAGATCTGGCTTGTCCCCACAAAAGACCTGACCGGGACCCAGTTTAATGCATGGAACCCGACCCAGTACCTCTTTGAGACAGCATTGATCTGACCTTCCTTTTTTTCAGACAGAGAAAAAATCCCCGATTAATCATCATAGTATGGATACCCCTCCTGTTGTGGAGCGTTTATTTCTTAAAAAAATTCCATGATTCCTTCGAGGGACACATGCATACGAGATGAAAATGCCGGAGGCATTTTCATATAAAAAAAGTGGGCTTGAGTTCCTGATTTACGCTGCCGGAATCATCACGGCATCGATAACGTGGATTACTCCGTTCTTTGTCTCGATGTCGGTGATGACCACTTTTGCGCCGTCCACCATGACGGTCTGGTTCTCAACGGTGATTGTCAGCTGCTTGCCCCCGACCGTCGTCAGGTTGGTCTGTTTGACCACATCCGCTGCCATCAGTTTCCCAGATACCACATGGTAAAGCAGGATCTGGGTAAGGTCTCCCTGTGGTTCTTTCAGAAGGTTTGCGACCGTCCCTTCAGGAAGTTTCGCAAAGGCTTCATCCGTGGGGGCAAAGACCGTGAACGGCCCTGCTCCACTCAGGGTAGGGGTGAGGTTAGCAGCCTGGACTGCTGTAACGAGCGTGGTAAACCTCCCGTCAGCAACCGCTGTCTGGACGATATCCTTCATCTCCGGCACAGTCGTTGCCACAGGAGTCATTGTGGGCGTCGCGGTCGGAGTAGCCGGCGGTGCCGGCTGGGTACACCCAGCGCAGAGAAGAACCGCACCAAGGAGCACCATCATGCCAATACCAAGTACATGCAATTTCATAGATACCAGTACCCCCATGTGAGGGTACAAAGACTTGACAGGTTGCATATTAAAATAACCGATACAGGGATGAGACAGCAGTAGATCCATAGAATACTAAAAACTCTGATACTGTAAACAGAACTAGAGCCAGGTTGCCCCTTCAGGGCATGAAAGGGAAAAAGTAACTCATCCATCATGCTCTCATCAATCTTGAGAGTCTACAGGGTTGGCCTTCAGAGCATCAAAGGGAAAAAGTTACTCATAAATCCTCCCTTTCACCATCCATGAACGATGGCCGGGTTCTCACCAAGGGGGTTCTTCTATTTGTTGATCGGACCATTGTTCCGTTCAGTTCAATCGAGATCAATTCAGAAGGATCCGAAAAAATTACAAGATTCCTTCGAGGGACACATGCATACGAGATGAAAATGCCGGAGGCATTTTCATATAAAGAGGGGGAGTGAAAATCCGGAAAAATCCGGATTCTCATACTATATCCTGGACGTTCAGCTGCTGGTCACGAAGATGTTCATCGCCCTGCTGCTGCTTCCCGCGCCATTGGATACCGTGAGACTCACCTTGTAATATCCGGGAACAGGGTAGGTGTGGGATGGATTCTTCAGAGTCGAAGTGATCCCGTCACCGAATTTCCAGAGATACGTATCGGGATTATTATAGCTCGTGTCGGTGAACGTGACATTCAGGGGAGCTGGCCCGGAAAGGGTGCTTGCAGAGAACAAGGCGATAGGTCGCAGGGGTCGTGCGGTAACCACGACATACTTGTTCTTCAGCTCCTCATCGGTGCCGTCTGGACCGCGGACGGTCAGCTTGATGGTGTATTCCCCCGAGGACATGAAGAATTTGAGGGGATTTTTCAAACGGCTGTCTACGATGCCGTCATTGTTGAAGTCCCATTCATAGGAGGTGATCGTTCCGGTGGACTGGTCAGTGAACCGGACCGGGAGCGGGGAATTCCCCGTAACAGGAGATGCCGTAAACTGCGCAGAAATCTTTGGAGTGACATTGGTTACCGTTATGTAATTGGTCTTGACCTCACTGTCCGTTCCTCCCGGCCCTGTCACCGTCAGGTTCACCGTGTAGGTTCCGGCCGAGGCATAGGTATGGGTGGCATTCTTCGTGGTTGCATCAGTGGTCCCGTCGTTGGTGAAGTCCCACCTGTAGGTGAGGGGACCGGCGCCGGTCGATGCATCCGTGAATGCAACGGTCAGGGGAGCAACCCCCGAGGTCTTATTGGCAGAGAAGGCTGCTACAGGGGCTACCGGGGATGATGTCACGGTGATGTAGTTGGTCTTGACCTCAGAATCGCTGCCGACTGCATTGGTTACGGTCAGGTTCACGGTGAAGGTCCCGGCGGAGGCGTAGGTGTGGATCGCATCAGGGGTGGTAGCATCGATGCTCCCGTCATTGGTGAAATCCCATTGGTATGTTTTTGGACCGGTGCCGGTCGATGCATCAGTGAACGCGACTGTCAGCGGAGCAACCCCCGACGTCGTGTTGGCCGAGAAGGCTGCCACAGGGGCAACGGGTGCTGCTGTGACCGTGATGTAGTTTGTCTTGACCTCTGAGTCGCTGCCTCCAGCATTGCTTACGGTCAGGTTCACGGTGAAGGTCCCGGCTGAGGGATACGTGTAGGTTGCATTCTGAGTAGTAGCATCAGTGGTCCCGTCATTGGTGAAGTCCCACTTGTAGGTCAGGGGTCCGGTGCCGGTCGAGGCATCGGTGAACGCCACCGTCAGCGGAGCAGTCCCGGAGGTTGTGTTGGCCGAGAAGGCTGCCACGGGAGCTACCGGGGATGATGTCACGGTAATGTAGTTGGTCTTGACCTCAGAATCGCTACCGATTGCGTTGGTAACGGTCAGGTTGACCGTGTAGGTCCCTGGCATCGAATAGTTGGCTACAGGATTCGGGGAGGTGCTGTCAATAACACCGTTATTGTCCAGGTCCCAGGCATATGTCAGAGGAGTAGTCCCGGTCGATGCATCGGTGAATGCAACTATCAGGGGGGCAATCCCGGATGTCACATTGGCCGAGAAGGCTGCTGTTGGGGCACCCGCCGGGGGGGTGACCGTGATATAGTTCGTCTTTACCTCGCTGTCCGTCCCTCCCGGTCCGGTCACCGTCAGGTTCACCGTGTAATTCCCGACCGTAGAGTACGTGTGTTCAGGGTCCGGATCAATGCTGTCGATCGCTCCATCATTATTGAAGTCCCATTTATAGGTCAGGGGCTCGGTGCCGGTCGATGTATCGGTGAACGCCACCGTCAGCGGAGCAACCCCCGACGTCGTGTTGGCCGAGAAGGCTGCCACGGGAGCTACCGGGGCTTCAGTGACCGTGATATAGTCTGTCTTGACCTCGCTGTCCGTCCCTCCCGGCCCGGTCACCGTCAGGTTCACTGTGAAGTTCCCCGCAGTGGGATAGGTATGGGTTGCGTTCCTCGTGGTTGCATCAATAGTCCCATCATTGGAAAAATCCCATTGATACGTCAGCGGGACGGTGCCGGTCGAGGCATCCGTGAATGCTACCGTCAACGGAGCAGTCCCAGAGGTTGTGTTGGCAGTGAAGGCTGCCACAGGGGCAACGGGTGTTGCAATCACCGTAATATAATCGGTCTTGATCTCCGAATCACTCCCCTGACTATTCGTAGCCGTCAGATTCACGGTATACGTGCCCACGGCAGGATACGTGAACACCGGATTCTTGAGCGTGCTGTCTGTGGTCCCGTCGTTATTGAAGTCCCACGCCCAGCTGGTTGGAGAACCGGTCGAGAGATCCGTAAAGGCCACGGTTAACGGGACAACCCCCGAAGTGACATTTGCAGAGAATGCTGCAGTGGGGGCAGCCGGCACATTGACCGTGAAGGTGCCATTAACGATGGTTGGGGAATAGGGAACATCATTCTCGTCCTGGATTCCCAGACCTGTCGGGGATACCAGAAGGTTTGTGGTGCCGCCTTTCAGTGGCTGCAGAGTGATGACCGCAAGGATAACATTGGTCGATACGTTTGTTATCTGGTTATTGGTATCGACCGCTTTCAGCCAGCATGATGAAGAAGGAAGAGTTGAATTGTCTTTCAGCACCGCCCACGCCGGGTAGGTTACACTGTCCACAATGGCGACTGAAGGATCATCAACCGTCACGCTGATGTTATAACCAGAAAATCCTTGTGGTACCGAATCGATCGTGATGTTCATCGACTTCATTTCGCTCGTTGAATTGACCAGTCCGCTCTCAATGGTAAGCACATTTGCTGATGCCCCTGTGATCAGGAGGGCAAAAGCCAGGAGCAGGATGGATGTCTTCATGTAAGGGATCTGCTTCATATAGATGCACTATAGGTGCTCAGATATCCCTACTATTTTAATCTTTCACACCATCTGGTTCAATGAATCAACCGAACCGTCGGCCTCTTGCACGACAACCTGTCAGAAGATCCTCTTGAACCTTTTGACTTGATCCAGGACAGGGACCCGGTTCCGAGCCGGGATTCCTACCACTCCAGCGTCAGGCCGACTCCCGTATCCTGCACCGGGCAAAATTCTGCAAGAGCCAGGCGGGAAGCAAACGAAGTGCAGTGGCAGGCATGGAGGGACTCGAGGTTGAGGTCCCGGAGATATGTTCCAGTTCCCCTGAGTTGCGCTACAGGGGGATTGATCAGATGGAGCCCGCCGATGATACACACGACCGTCCTTTCATCACACACCTCGCGGGCGTACTCGGTGATATTGCAGATCCCGGCATGCGAGCATCCCGTGATGATGACAAGCCCCTTTTCAGACCGATAGGCGAGGGCAGAATCATCCATCAGCCGATCGGGTTCGGTCCTGCCATCCGGAAGGAGGATCTTCCGCTTGCCCGGATCCACCTGCTCGAACGGGAACCTCCGCGGAATCTCCCCAAAAAAGACCAGGTCATCGGTGATCCAGGCCGGTTTTGCCGAGAGGTTCGCGCGAAACTGCCGACGGACTTCCGCCTCGTCAAGGAGTGAGCCGATGGTTCGCAGGGGAAGCTTCTCCTTTGGGCAGAAGCAGAGCGGATGGGCAACCAGCTCCGGCACCTTGTGGGGCATGTCCTCGATAATGGCTTCGGTAAGGAGCCGGACCAGCGGAACGAGCCCCCAGGTATGGTCGAGATGGCCATGCGAGAGCACCACAGAGTCCAGGTCCCGGAGATCGATCCCCATCTTCATCCCATTGGACAGGAACACCTCTGAGTACCCGGTGTCAAACAGGATCTTCTTTCCTTCCGTCTGGATCAGGAACGAAAGGCCGGGCTCGGCAGTAAAATACCGATCGATCAGGGTGTTATTGTCGGCAAGTACCGTGAGGCTCAGCCGGGATATCATAGATGAGGATATATCGGTGAGAAGGATAAGTCTTGGTTTCCTGCCAGCATCCCGGAGCCATAGAGGCCGGAAACCCCCGGAATGGTGGAGGATACCCCCTTTCTCCTGGACCCCTTCTGCACCAACCTTTATCATCTGCCCTTCCGATGCAGGTATCGTTGGAATGAGGTGATCTGATGCCACCCCACTGTGATACCCGCGATGGTCCGGTCGTCAAAGCATGCAGGAAGGCGCTCGAGACCGGAAACATCAACCATGCCCTGATCTGGATCCCGGCCGTGTCAGAACAAGAGCTGAAGACCGCGTTTGAAAGGACCAACCGTGTCCGGAACGCCGGTGGAGACGCACAGGACCTGGCCGATGACTGGTTCTTTGAGACCGCGATCCGGCTCCACCGGGCTGGAGAGGGCGCACCCTATACCGGCATGAAACCTGCCGGACTGGATGAAGGGCCGGTCGTCCCGAAGGCTGAACAGGCGATCGAGACCGAGGATCCGACCGAGGTGATACAATTCATCTGTCACACAGTCGAGGAGGATCTGCGTCACCGCTTCGATAAGGCAATACAGACCAGGAAGTACAATCCGAACAACGTCAAGGCAGGCCGGGCATACATCCAGGCCTATCTCAACTTTGTCGTCTATGCCCACCACCTTTACCTGAACGTAAATGGGCACGGGGGCCATGAGCACCAGGGAGGACATCGCCACTAGTTCCTGCCTGCTGAGTCCATTCCGATGCCACCCCTTTTTAGTCTTTTACCGCGATCACCCGGAATATCCGCCCATCCTTGAAGAGAGAGACCTTCCCTCCACTCTGGGAGAGGACAATCCCTACTGCCGGGGTCTCGAGAGTGAGGCCTGCCACCGATGCATGACGGGTGCCGAGCCCCTTCGGGATCGAGGCCTGGCTTGTATCGATCGTGATGTATCTCCCGGCAGCCTCGATGATCCCATCGCCGGAGATGACGAAGGCCCCATCGATCTGGGAGAGCTCCTTGACGGTCTCCCGGATCTCGCTTGTGGCCACGTTCCGTACCGAGAGCGGGTGCCCCTCGAAAGGATTGAGGATCAGCTGGGTAGACCGTGCCAGCACCTCTGGGGCGCTCCCGATTAAAAACGTCGTCCCGATCTGCTTGCCTTCCCTCCCCTCCCGTGAAAGTTCAAGCGAGAGAGTGTACACCTCTTCGAATACTTCTTCGCGGATATCCGTTCCTTCAAGGAACGCACTGATCCAGGGGGTCGATCCCTTTCCACGGTCATCCTGGTTGATCTTCCGGTCGGTGATGTCATGGCCGATTGATACCATCTCGGTGAGCTTCCCCCGATCGTTACGGATTGCCCGGTTGGTCCAAGCGACCCAGACCCGTTCACCGCTCCGTTTCATGTTCTCGTTCACGTTGACCTCGTAGTCTTCAGGGGCATGCATGACATCCCGGATAATCCCTTCGAGATCCCGGCCAGTGGCAGATTTTCTCGGAACAATGGTGCCGATCAGGTTCTTACCGATGAGTTCTTCAGGAGTATATCCAAAAAAGGCCGCCCCGGAATTGTTGATGAACCGGATGGTCCCCTCGGGATCGACCCGGAGCACAATGCTGGATGCGCTGTCGAGCAGATCCTGGTACCTGACCTCGCTCTTCCTGAGAAGGTCGCGAATCCGGACATAATCCGTGATATCCTGGCCGATGATGATCTGGCCTTTGCCTTGATCAACCGGATCGATCGGCCGTGAGAGGAGGTGGCAGTGGATGAGTGTCCCGTCTTTCCGCTTCAACAGACCCTCGGCGACGCCCCATCCCTCTTTATTCGAGGTCTGAAGGAGCCCGGAGTCTACCCGGTGATGCTCTGCCTGGTTGGGGAACAGG
>Ga0209096_1001563_pt1 | contig 24614 bp, 14 predicted proteins | sample AD_UKC034_MetaG_FD_184407 | JGI IMG/M metagenome (GOLD analysis project Ga0209096, IMG submission 184407) | Active sludge microbial communities of municipal wastewater-treating anaerobic digesters from USA - AD_UKC034_MetaG (SPAdes) (version 2) | ecosystem: Engineered > Bioreactor > Anaerobic >... | reverse complement strand
TGTTAAACCAGCTTGGTGCAAATCCAAAATCAATAGACACGCTGTTTTCAAAATATGCCGATGATACGTTGTTTGCCGAGTACAAAAGTTTTATTGCCTATGATGACAAAGTTGTAAGCGGTGTGATAGCAACCTGTAAGGCGGCTTTACAAATTTTTAATGATCATGCTGTGGCAAGGGTTACTTCTGTTGATTCTATTGATTTCTCTGAATTCAGGAATAAGCCTGTTGCCTTATTTATTCAAAACAGTATTGCTGATCAAAAGTATTTCAGTGTGCTTACCTCCATTTTCTTTGAGCAGTTCTTTTCGTATTTGTTAAGCCGGTTTCCTTTAAAGAATGAAAAGGATGTTTTCTTGCTAGTGGATGAAGCTGCATCATTAAATCTTCCTACGTTACCCCTTGCCGTTGCCAATGTGCGAAAGCATCGTTCCGGCATTATGCTTTTGGTACAGGACTTTGCACAAATTATTCATCACTATGGAAGGTATGATGCCGAAGCCATTAAATCAAACTGTTTTGCCAAGTTGTATTTTACAGGGCAGTCGTTAGATACAACTAAAGAATTAGAATCTACCTTGGGCAAGTATGAGTTTCTTGATGATAAAGGACAAAAGGTTGTGCGCTCGCTTATGACTAGTGATGAAATACGAACCATTGCAAAGAATAAAGCCATCTTAATATGTGGCAACCTCCCTCCTATTCTTACCAAACTCCGTCCGTATTATAAGCGTTTGGCGATTAAATCGTATGCCCATATGCCTCCCGTCAACGTTCGTTCAGAGGTTCCGGTTGAACTTGTCGTGCTGCCATTAGCATTTTCTCAACCCGTTAATGCCAATGCCGCGTAAAAAGCGTAAGGGAAGTGTGTGGGAGTATTTAGAGCAAACAGGTGTTCTGGCTTCGGGAAGTGATGCAGATATTTTAAAGGCAAAGCAGGAGTACCGCAGGAAGTATTTTACTGCATACAAACGAAAGCAGCGTGAAAGTAAAATTGAGTTTACTGTGGTGCTTGATAAATCAAATGGTGAGTTTGATGTAATCAGTAAAGGAGCAAAGCATCATAAACAGTCTGTTTCTTCTTTTTTAAAACAAGCTGCTTTTGCTTACCTGCAAAACAGGTTTATTGTGCCAGATGCATACCAGTTGGCACGAATGGAGCAAATGCTTTCTTCTTGCCTTAATGAAATAAAAGTTGTTGCAGAAAAGAAAGAAAAATTCTTTTTTCAGAGAGAAGATAAATTGGGGAAGGTGGAAGAAATTATTGTTTCTCTACAACACAACTTATTCAAAGCTTTGCGAGAACCTAAGTTAGTCACAGCCCATGATCGTGAAAATAAAAACGCATAAGTCTGCCGGTTTTAAAAAGCTGTTAAACTATATGTTGTTTGATAAAGACCGTTTGTTTGATGATAAAGGAAAGAGTTTTGTTATTAGCCACAACCTACATGGTAAAACTATTGATGGCTGGGTTAAGCAGTTTAGTTTGAATGAATCTTTCCGAAAAATAAAACGCAGCGACAGCACTATTCTCACTCATGAAATTTTATCGTGGCATACAAAGGATGCTAAGGATATTACTTTGGATAAATTAAAAACAATGACGAATGAGTACATACGACTCAGAAATTTTAATGGTATGTTTTTAGCCATTCCGCATTTTGACAAAAACCATTACCACGTTCACATCTGTGCTTCCGGTTTGGAGTTTCGTACAGGCAAATCGTTGCGGTTATCGCGCAGTGAGTTCACTAAACTGAAAAAAGATATTCAGCTTTTTCAAGAGCAGCGCTTTCCTGAATTATCGCATTCTGTTGTTGACCACGGTAAGCTAAAACCTGAACGCATGACTGATAAGGAGTTTCAGTATAAACTCCGTTCCGGTCGTGATTCTAAACGCGAGATGCTCTCTGCTATTTTAAAAACGTGTTATAAGAAAGCAATATCGCGTGATACTTTTTTTGAGTTACTTAAAGATTGTAATGCTATTCCTTACTCACGCAGTGGCATTGTGAAAGGTGTAACTTTTGAAGGATTGAAGTTTAGGTTTGAACGTGTGGGGTTTGGGGAGAGGTGGTTGGAGAGGTTAGAGAAAAACAATCAAAGGGAAGTTAATCTAACAGATATCCGAGTAAGGAAAAATGATTCAAAAAAAGAAATTACATCAAAACGAACTTTACATTAAACTCATCACTTGTTACTTGGAACTAAAGAACCTTGCTTTTGTCGAAAAAGTTATTAATTTTTGCAGTACTAAAAAAAATCACATGATAAAAAAATAGGGTTGAAAGTTTGCAGCGATCAACCCTATGAAACATCGAAGCCTTAATCTCAGACACTAAGGTTCAATGCTTGTGCATCGTAAAATGCAATTTTTTTACGTGCGCAAATGTAAAAAGGTTCTCATTAGTTCAAAATTGAACCCGAGGTGTCACCGAGTGATGCTTCGGGTTTTATATTTTAAAAGGAACAGAGTGAAAGCAAATAATGAATTAAACCTTTAACACAAGCATAACATGACAAACAAAAAACACCAACAAACATGTCACTCCTGTTCAAATCTGAATAGGATCACCTTTGAGGAAATTTTAGTCGAAACCAATGGTATGGTAACTATTCAAGATTTCGAACAAAAGCGGACTTCGTTATCCCGAAAAGCCGAAAGTGTTCTAAAAGTACATTTTACACAACTCCGAAGAATGCTGGCATCAAACAGTAGATTCAATTACCCCGAAAGTTTTAAAGAATACATTAAAAAAGTAATTGCCAGTGGAGAGTATTATGCTTCTGCGGTTGAGGAAGAACCTGAATGCTCCCAAGCACTATTTACCTTAATGCAGATTTGGCAATTTCGTTTTAACTTAATGAGAACTGAATCAAATGAACAGATTCGCGATAGGATATTTGCTATTATATTTTCGAAGAAAAACTTTGCCCTGCATAGTTTTTACGAGGAAATAATCAAACGTGCAGGCAACATTTTTGATAACATATTTATCATGCAATTGACTCCCAAATTATTGGTTACTGAAAGTAGCTTAACTGACCGAGAGTTTGCATATCAACCGCAGCATTTTGTCTATTTACTTAAACCCAACAACTTAGTTGGATAAGAATTCTCCTAATTTGCTCACTGATTTTAATAAACGACCTCACTCAAACTGTGAGGAATTCCTTATATTATAATATAACTTTTACAAAATATATTCCTGGTTGCAAGGATGTTGTGTTTATTAAAATGCTTGGCGTTTTGCAATACGAAGTTTGAGTAAGGCGAAGCCGAAGGTGCGAGCGTTTTCCGCTCGTACCATACCACTCACCTTATAACAACCAATTTTTTACTAACCAAAAAATTATTCGAATTTATTTGGCAACTGTAAACGCCAGGACTTAAAAAACTTACATCTATATTTTGCAATGTACTCCACTGTGGCAAATTTTGAGAATAAACGGCTTTGCCGTTGATATCAAAGATTTGAAAGGTGCCGTTTTTATTTTGCGGCAATATGTACATGAGTTTGATGTTGCCATTTGATGGATTGGGTGAAATGGAAAAGTTGAAATTTTGTTTTTCTATTTCGCTTAACGTGGTGGCAAGGCAAGGGCAACCAGAGGTTGTATCGCAGCCGAGGTAGTAGTTTGGGTGAAATGGTACTGTTCTAAAATTAAATACTCCCATGTAAATATCGTGCTGTTTAACATCACATGAATCACCCAAAGTATCAGGGTGATTGATGTAATGCATATGTAAAACACTATTACTTGATGCAATATATATTTTGCCATTAGCCGCAAGATACATTAAATCAAAATTTGTTAAAAAAGGAGGTGATGGTGAAAAAAAAGTGTCACATTGTGCAACAAGAGATGCACTAACTGAACCTTGTGTTGAATCTAAATTAATCTGGTAAACATTTAAAACGGATGTAGCATATAACAATTTAGAGTTTGAGCTAAAAGCTAACCCTAAACCAATCATGCTATCAGAAATGTTGAACAAAATACCATTGCTAAAGCTTCCATTACATCTGTCAAAATCAAAAATTCTCACATCATGGTATGGATTAGCACCACCATAAGTTACACTACATGCGAATTTTTTCCCATCAGGTGAAAAAATAGGTTGCGTAACGTTGCCGATGGGGTTTGGTAACAATCCTAAATTTTGACTTGATATGCTTGCAATGCCAGTGGAATCAATTAAAATTTTAAAAATAACATCACTATTATCTTTTAACATCACTGCCCACCAATCTCTACCATTTGCGTGTTTGCATGTGCCAATGCCCCACCCTAAAGTATCTGCAAAAGCAGTATCATTTTTCGATATTACCTCTCCTAATCCACCGCCTAAAGTTTTATCAATTACTGAATACAGTAATTCTTGAGCTGGTAAATATGAGCCGTTAGGAGTGCCGGTATGATGCAGTAGAATATATTTATTAGAATCCCCGGGAAACGGAAGAAAAACATTTGCGTTAGGAATCATTAAACCATCATTAGATGAAAGCGGTCCCGGATTTAAACCTGAACCGTTTAACATTGTATCACCTGTTACATTCGCAATCCATACACCATTACTACTCATTAAAAGGTTTCCTTGTTCATCTGATATGTTACCCTCGGTGTATCTAAAAGGTATTTTTCGTGTTTCAACATTGAAGACATAGCTTGTATCATTAAAAATGAAATGTCCTTTAGTATTATTACCAGGATCATCACCAATTAGCCAATGAGAATTTAACCCCTGACCTAAACAGGTTTGAGAAACAAGAAAAAAAATGAACACCACTATTCTCATTACTTAATAATCAACATTTTTTCGTTGTATGTAAATTTATCCGATTGTAATTTTAAAAAGTAAAAGCCGCTAACTACTTCTGAAATATTAAATTCAACAGGTGAATTTTTGTAATCAATATTTTCTTTTTTAATCATGCGACCTTTGCTATCCTGAATTTCTACACCTAACAAGGTGCTGCTAATGCCAATTAATTCTATTGATACTGTGTTTGCAGCGGGGTTAGGATAAATTTTTATTTGATTTGTTAGAGTATTTTCAATAGATGAAAGATTTGCTTTGCGATAACCATATTGAGCGCAAACATTTTCATCATCATAATATAATGGAAGCACGATTAAATCAAGTAATGCTCTTGCCTTAAATACTGCACTACCTCCTACATTCGGACATTGCTCTGCAATAAATGTTAACCCTATTAAATTATTCTCTATATCACTAATCCCGTTGCGCAAGTATTCAATATTAACCATGTTTACAAATTTATCATTTGATTGCTGAACTTGAGTAGCATTAACGAAATTATTTTTAGCCTCGGCATGGTTGATTTTAGTACTGGCGATAACGTCCCACTGAAAATTAAGATTAGCAATATTACTTTCATAAACACTGATTGCAGTAAGTAAATTATTTCTCAGTGTATAATAGTTTGGTAATGGTGTAATTTGCTCCAAGCTGTCAATTAAATTAATACTATCCTTCTTCACTTGAATGAACTCATAGTTTGTATTTACAGTTGATTTAAATGTGCTGTCGTAATTTGTTATTTGCGCTAAATTCTCTCTTGCATCATATAGTTTTCCTATAGCAGAATTATCATTAGCAGCTTTGAAAATTTGAAAATCAACATCAGTTGAAAGTAGTTGAGCATCCTCCTCTAACTTTTCGTAGAGAAGTTCCTTAGCGCGAAGTTTGGCTTCATCCTCATAATCACTTGTAATGGTAAAATTTTTGGCAATTTTTTCTAATAACCCTTCATTATTTCCTGATTGCCTTGCCATAGCGAGACACCATGGATTATTTATACAATCATAAACACTACCGCTTTTATGATCAAACCAGCCAATGTTTGAAAAAGGAATTGATGGTTCAAATATTGTGGCAGATGTCGTATCAATTTCAAACAGCGATTGCGTTAAATTTTGTGGAGCATTATTCAAATTATTAGCCCCATAAGTAGAGGCAAATGGACCGTACCACTTGTTCCCCGCTAAACTTTGTGTATCAATAACTGCACTGGTTGTTAAACGCAATCCTTCATAATGCGTGTTTATATCGTTTCCCAAAAATTTTGTGCCAAGTTGTATATCATCAAAAAGGAAACCGTAAAATGTGCTGTCAACTGAGTTGCAACTGATTTCGTTATTACCTCCAAATTTGCTTGTAATGCCATTGTTGGTGTAAGCAGAAGGGTTGAGTCTTGGGTAGGCAGCTTCAACCCTGTTGCAAGAGAAATAACCTCCTTTGCAGCTTATAATATTAATGCCATAACTTGTTTTGTTGCTTGTGTATTTGATGGGGAAATTGTTATAAACTACAGGTTCTTTTACATTTTGTATAAAAATGCCATTGCGAAATTCTCCTGAACCAGTTATAGAATTATTGTAAATGGTGTAGGCAACCGTGCTTGTGTTGTTTAACTCACTCACGTAAATGCCTGAAGTTGCTGCATTGTTAGCATTAAGCGTATCAATTGTTATTGTATTACTTTCAATTGTGTTATATGAACCTGCATTATTAGTTTGCTGTATGCCGACCAAATTGGCTTTAATAATATTGGAAGCTATGGTGGAATATTGCTGGTTATTGTTTTGTGTAACGGTGATACCAATTTTCATTTTATCCATATAAACTGATTGAACATTGACATGGCTTTTGTTTGCATAAACACCGCGCCAGCAATTGTACATGGTGGGCATACCGCCAGGTACCGGTTCTACTATTAAATCTCCACTTCTTACAGAAGGTTGTCCTAAGCTGCCTACAGCGCCATAGCTGTAAGCTAACTCGCCATCAGGGTCAGGAATAATTTTTTCAAAGTAATTGCATTTGCTTGTAAATGTAGAGCGATAACCGAAAATTCCATTTTGCACGTTGTAAAATTGATTAGGTAATGATGTGAAAATACCAATGGTGCCGTTCCAATCATTAAGATAAATACCTGCAACGGGTACGGAGGGAATTATTGTAGAGTTGAAGTATGGCTTTAGTTGATTGGCGTATAAACCGAATTTGGAGTGTTCAACTCTGAGTGCAACGTTGTTGTATCCATTGGCACGGGTAGGAATATAAATACCTATTAAGTTGTTTACAACATCGCTGTTATAAACATAAATGTGTGCGCTGTGATTAGCGAAAACAGCAGTATCAGCATCGGCAATGATGCTTCTGCGTTCAGCGAATTGACCATTAACGTCCAAGGTACAGCCTGAAAGGACATTAATACCCCTCCACATTTGACTGCAACCCTGTATGACAGATTCGTTAACAATAAAATTACCTGCAACGCCATTTGCGGTTTGTACAATAATTTGCCCTGCGGGTGCCACATACATGGTGCATTGAAATATTGTAAATGTGGTATCAATATAAAATGTTCCGGCAACATAGAAGTTAACGTTGGAGTAAGAACTCTGAGGCAGATTACTACTTTTTTCATTGTTCGGAATTGTTATAGTGCCTGCTGGCTGACAAGGGTCAATGACTGTAACACAAACTGAATCGCTGTAAGCGTTTGTTCCGCTTTGCAGGCTTGCGGTGTTGGTAAAATCGGGATTGGGGCAACTGCCTGTTGCTGTATATGCACCTGTAACAGTATAATTGATACAGGTATCAGCCGGAAAATTGTTATTGGAATGAGGGAAAGATGGTGTGCTGCTGATAAATGTAAATACTGTTGGCGAGGGTAAAATTTCAGAAAGGTAAATGGAATCGGTGGCTGCGTTGTGGCTGCATACTTGTATGTTGAATGTAACGGTATCGCCAATGGCAACGGTATCGGCATTGGCAGTTTTGGTGAGGGTGAAGCAATCAGAGCAAAGGGATTGCCCATTCCAAGAAAATACAGGGCTTGAAATAAAAGGTGAGGTTACTGAAATTGTATCATTACAGAATGTTCTTGCAAAAACTTCAATGTCGGGCAGGATTGCGCTTCCAGCGTAAGAGCATGATGGAACTACATCAAACCTTACCCAAAAATTACCACCACTGTTTATACCTCCATTGGTCAACGATAGATTATTGACAAGACTATCATAGCTTATATTCCATATTGTATCTGTTAAAGTTGGCGTTAAATAAGCTGAACTATCATTATTATAAATATACGCATTGACAATTTGCAAACCATTAACAAGATTGTGCAATTGAACCTGGTAAGGATAAACGAAACCATCTTGCTGGCTTGTAAACTGGCCTTTGAAATACATGGTATCGCATAGAGTGTACGGATATTCAAATTCCTTATTGTTGGAAATAAATTCCACATCAGCACGAGTGAAACTTAACAATAGCGTATCGTATTCGCAGATTTCAGTGCTATCGTAAGGAGAGGCTGGGTAGTTTCCACAATTCCATCCATAATGGATGTTGAAACTAATAGTATCATCAACCATAGGGCAACTGTCAACAACTGCACATAGTTTTCCATTGATGGTTGCACCTTTAATGAGCGATGGAGTTATTGGCAAAATTTGATTAGAAATTTGTGTAGTGTCATTGGTGTTCGTAATAAAGTGCCATTGATTAATGTAGGAGGGTAATACAGGAAATGCTACAAAAACATTTTCGGCATTTGTAACTGTGTTTCCCGAACTAACATTTGTAAATGCTACACCAGACCAACAAATGGTATCTTGGTTTGCTGTTACCAATGTTTGATTAATATTTGATAACTGCAAGTCAGGGTTTATGCCGATTTGAGCCATTGAATTAAGTCCTCCAATTTCTTTAAATAAATTGTTTGCAAGACCGCAAGATGCAGAAGGCACACAAACAGGTTTGTTGTTAAACTGAATAACAGCAACACTATCGAAAGCGTGATTAACTAAGGTATCAATGCAATTTAAGGGAAGCAGCCTGAATTCAAATTTGCGGTTGTTTAATTGGTCGCCCGCGTAAAATGTTTTGCTGCCAGTTGGAATATTTGCTTGCGTGAGGCATTGCAAAACTGGCAAATCGGAGAAAGCAATTTTTACTTCACCAACTGTGTCGGTAAGGTGCAGGTGTATGGTATCGCTGCTTGTATTGTTGTTTTGAAAATAAGTAATATTTCTAATAGCTGCATCGCTTATATAATATCCGGGCGGTACTTGTAGCGTCAGGCTGTCAAATCCAAGAATAGGTGGGCGATATTCAAAAGGATATACGTCAAATATTGTTCTGCCACCTGCAAGGCTGCTGATGGCTGTAACATTCATTTGCTTCTCGCACCCTGAAGTATTTATTAATTCTGTAGCATTTCCTGCTACATTACTAACGAAGTAGTGCATGCCACCTCTTGTTTCGCAAAAGAACAGATGCCCGTTTATAAATGCAGTGTCAACATAATTATAACCAAGCGGGATATCGCTTGCATAAACTGTATAACCTAAATCTTTTAGTTGTGCAGTGTCAAGCGGATTTTGAGGGACTTGAGAGGTAGTTTGAACCTTTCCACTCACCCACATTTTATTTTCAATTTTATTTTCACGAACTACATCATCAACAGTAAAGTTTCCCTCAGGCATATAGTTGCCGCAAACGTTATATATCACTTTCAAGCGATAGTATTGGTTTTCAAAAAAACCATTAAAAGTGTTGGTTACACCCGGGTCAATAAATTGAGTGTTATTTATGTTACCGTTGATTGTATCAACAAACTTGAAAAGATATTCGTCTGAATTGGGAAGAGTATCTAAAAAGTGATTGTAAATATCACTTCCCGTAGCAACAATTTTTAATTGCGTGCTGTAAGAATTAGTTGGGAGACCAAAAGGAATGCAATCAACGCAAGTGCCTGTTGAGGGAGTATCAATGTAAAAGATTAAACTGTCAGGCAAAAGACGCATTGTATCTAAACCCATTGGAACAGTTCGGCTTAATTGCAAAGAGTTAAATCTTAAACCTCGAGCTTGCAGTTGTGGATAGGTATAGCCTTCGTTCTGGCTATCTCCAGGTTGCAGGTGCGCTCTTAAATAATCATTGACCTTATCTCCAAAACCGCTAAATTTCCTTTTGATTTTGTTTCCGTTTTGCAAATACCAATTACTATTTTCATTAATCAATGAATTGAGGCTATCTGCTCTTCCATCATTGTCGGTGTCTTGTAGCCCTAATGTACTTCTTTCCATTTTATAGTAATCTACAATAATCCCAGGTGTAACACAGCCGGGGCAATGCGCGGCAATAGAATTGGCTGCATCGCTTAATGAAAGCCATCTTTGTTTAGAATCAGAAACAATCAAAGCAGAATCGTGAGTGGAAGGAATGGTTGTAGAAAAACAACTTCGCGAGGGGTTTGCGAGCAAATGAAACTCAGAACTATATGGAGTCGGTGAAGCATCGCTACCGCAACACACTGTAAGTTTATACACAAACTCACCACTGTCAAGGAATGTTCTCATTGCGGGTTCGTTTAAGTTGAAGTAATAGTAGTAGTTTCGGTCTCTACAAGAAAGTGTGTCAAATGGGCTGTACCACCAATTTGCATACTTATAAGAAGTGTCATTTGTATTTGGATTAACTTTCATTAGGTACGCATCTAAAGATGGGTTGAATAAAATTAAATTCGTATCAACAACAACTGATGCACGAAGCCATCCATAGAGTGTATCGCATAAAAAATTTTGCTCATAACATCCCAATAACTGATAGACAAAAGGCTTAGAAGGATTAAGTAGAGTGTTTATTTTTACATTCATTAATGCAGATTCGCCTATTCCATTGGCATATGTTAAATCGGTAACTGATGGAAAAAAATTTAATTTAAGGTTTACATCATACCCTGAGCCTGCTGTCTGACCACTGATAGCAGTTCCTGTACTGTAAAAAGCATTTGTGTTTGATATCTGTACTTCATTTCCACAGATACTTTTTAAACTGCAAGGACTGAACCCCCATTGGTTGTAGGATTTTTCTAAATTGAAAAGACTTAGATTATCTTCCTCACTGCATCTAAAGGTTTTAAATGAAACAAAAAGAGTATCACCGATAAGAAAATCCTTCACATCAATTTTGCAATCAAAAATTGCAGTATCAATAAAATTGTAACAAAGCCTATCGGTTTTTATACGTGTAGTTGTGTTAATGATGCAAGAGCTATTTAAACCTTTCGAAATGCTCAATGTTTTTTTATCAATAAGCATCAGATGTCGTTTGCCATTATTAATGTTATCCGCAGTTTGAACCAATGTCCAAAGAATGCTATCAATACCAGTACTGCCATTATTAGTAATACGGTAACTCCATGTTGTTGAATTTGCAGTATCATTCATACAACTCAAATCATAAATTACATCATTATAGTTTACAGGAGAAAGCCTTTCCACAAGCACTGAAACATTATTGTTTTGAAAAACATCATATGAATAGGATAAACCGCTGCTACAATCGGAACAAAATACATTGTTGCCAGGGTTTGGATAATTACATTGCCATGTAAATTTTGCTCTTAGTTGTGTTTGACATGAAAGGCATTCATCGGTATAAAAAACAGGTTCAATATATAAGGTATCTTGCGGATTAAGTGTAATAGTATCAGAATCTGTTCCGGTATAATTATAAACGGTGCCATTGTAATTGCGCTTATAAGAAATGCTAACCACTGTTATTTGGTTACAGTAACCTGTGTTTGCACTATCAGGGTCAAATTCAAAATGAAAATGGGCTGGCTGTAATCCTGTATTTTTATAAAGAAAAGTAACTTTTGTATTTGTTTTGTAGCCGATTGTTTTGTTGGTATTATTATTTGCATCTGTCATTTTTGGAAAACCAACACCTACAGAAATATCATTACCTGAACCATTTACGATTAATGACCCATAATTCTGTTGAAGGTTTACTGTCCCATTTCCTGTTTGAATTACATTGCAATCAATGAGTGCTCTATAAAAAACGGTATCTGTGCCTGTGTTAGATATGGTAAAAGTTAATGTGTTTCCACTCGAAATAGAAGAGACAGAACCGCTACCTGAATGCGAAATATATTCTAACTGAACAGATTGATTGTTTGAGCAGGTACTTGTACCTCCGTTATTAAAAACAATAGAGGGGGTAACTGTTACAGATGTTGAAACCCCACTTGGAAAAATAATTTGAAAGATGTTATTTGCACAGGCTGATGTATTTGCAGGTGAAAAAACTGTAATAGATTGGGCTATTAGATTAGCTGGAAGAATTAGACAAAGTAATGTTTGTAATGCGATGAGGTTTAAAATTTTCTCCATGGAATGATTGATTTAAGGTGGTTGTTTATTGAGGTTTATTTTTAATAGATTATTTTATTTGAAAAGAAAGAAGCATCAGTGCGAGTATAAGAGATACCAGCACTGATGAAGAATCAAGGATTAGTATGTATTATAATTTTCAGCAGGGTATCGCGAGTTTTGTAACGAAAGAATAGGAACTAATAATGCTACAAGACCCATTGTTGCTCCATGTGCAGTTAGTGAGCTTGAACCGCTTACAAAAAGGCTGTATTCCTGTCGCAAAAGTTACTTTGAGTATGTAAGAGCCGGAACTACAATTATTAGGTTTAAACCAATAAGCAACCCCTTTATTAAGTGTAATTGAAGTTTGACCCACTATTGTAACAGTACTGCTTGTTTGAGATGAAAATTCAATACTTTTTGTAGATGTATTGGTTGAAATAGTACCCACCAAAGCAGCACAGCCATCGTAAATATTAAATGTGCGTACTGAATCCGTAGAATCCAAATAGATAAAAGATGTGTCCGTGGCGAATAGACTTTCATAACTTAACTTATCATAAGTCTCTGTTGTTTCTTCAGTAGCAGAAGGTTGAACAATTTTGCTCTTCGTACAAGATACATACAATACAGTTGTAGATGCAAACATTACAATTGCAGAAAGCCAAATAGCTTTTTTGTTTACTTTTTTATACATAATTATAGTATTTAAATGGTGCCTACTCTTTATGGATTTTCAGCATACTCCTTTTGTGAACTCCAAACATATATCCACTCAAATGCTAAAACAATAGGTATTTATACTCAATTTGCAGTTGCGCTTTTCAGAAAAACGTTAGGTATTTCTACTCAATTTTTGGTAATGCAGAAATGGAGATTTGCACACTTTTTTCTTTCAATTCTCCTCTCAAATGTTGGCGTTTTTGAAGTACAAAAGGAATTTGACTTAAGATTCATTTAACTAAAACCTGTATGGTTCTTGCTGCTGGCAAATTTTGTGGAATTAATACTCCTTCTTAGCCCGTATCTCCATCACCTGCTTTTTAAGCGTAGTAAGTTCCCTTGGGTCTAGCTGGTTCCATGCTGTTGACATAACTGACTTGTAGAAATCTTCAAGCTGTGTAGTGAGTGGATTAATCACCCCAGGGTCTCTCGAAAATACGAGTGTGTAATTACGTGGTAAATCATAGTTATACTCACCGGCAATGACAATGCTCTTTTGTGCAAGTGGAATAGACTTCGCCCACAGTTTTTCTTTGGTGAGAGGTTCGGATGCAGTGAGGTTTACCTTTCCTGAGAGTATCATCGTACCCTCGCATTGGTAATATGCTTGTATGGGGTATCCTCCTGTTTTGTATTTCCATTCAACATTTTTGTCATCTACGCTTAAATCAATTTGTATTTCAAGAATGAGATCACTTTCCTTTTTGTCGGAATACACAATAGCATCGTAGTTGTCAAAGGGTCCTCTTACGCTATATCCTTTTGCGATTAACAACTCATTGAAATCCGGTCCCATACTGGTAGAAAACTTGTAGAACATGTCTACACTGGAGTACTGAAACTGCCTTACATACGAAGGATTAAGCACCAGAAATGCAATGTCAGAAGATTTAGCTGCTGACTGACTCGGTGGACTGAAGTCATACGCTGCAACTTTAACAGGAGTAGTTACTTTCTTTTGTGTTGAGCTTGCAATGAAGAACAGTGCAAAAACAATACAAGACATAATTGACAGAATGTGTTTGTTAGTGTTTGACATGATGTATATTGTTAGAGGGTGAGTGTAGATGGCAGTAAATGGCAATGGATGTTGTACAAGCAAGGATGTATGCTACGCAATCCCATATATCTCCTGTGCCTATGATGATGTCGTTGTATTGGAGGTATTCGGTTATAACGGACAAAGTGGTTACACTACCGTACCAAAGGGCGTATGTGCGCCATTGTGCCCTCCAAATGAGTGAAAGTAGGTTGCATAGCGAAAAGAGCCAGAGTGCGTCTGGGAGGTTGTATATGAGGAATGTGGGTGGATGTAATTCTGCTTTGGTAAAAATTGAATCCTGTCCTCTGAAAAGTATATAAATGCTAATACCTATTATAAGAGGCAATACAACCAATAGTATAGTCAGTAAAATGTATTTAACCAAAGAAGCCTGCATGTTTGAGATGTAGGCAAATGTATTTTAAAAATTCAAATTATTACATATGTGTAATAATTTATTTTAATACTATTCGTGAGCATTGCCCTGTATTATGGCAGGCAAAAAGAAGCATACAATAGCAGAGAAGGTGAGCGCTCGTATCAAGCAATTGCGTATGCAAAGAAAAATTACGCAGGAGCAATTTCTTTTTGATACCAAGTTACACGTTGGGCGTATGGAAACACAGCCAATGAATTTTCAAGTGGATACTATTGAAACGGTCTGCAAGTATTTTGGAATTAGTTTGAAGGAGTTTTTTGAAGATGGGTTTGATTGAACTTATAGAAATTTTTAGTTAAAAAATACATTTATTTCTCCTTGTAATTAACCTAAAACATCAATTTAAAAGTTTTTCTTTGAGTCAATAAATACTCCGAAATTGAGAAACGATAAGGCGGTCAAACTTTTATTGATAGGAATACTACTTACTATTATAGCTCCATATTTTTTGACAAGAAGTTGGGGGCTTCTTGATTTCAGTTCAACAGGACAGATTGGAGATACCATAGGAGGAATTACTGCTCCAATCACAAGTTTAATTGGGGCAATATTAGTTTACTTCGCTTTAAAGGAACAGATTAAGGCAAATAAAATTATTCAAGATCAGGTTTCTGATCAAAAGACTATTTCATATAAACAGCAATTTGAAAGCACATTTTTTAAACTTCTTGAATTACATAAAAGTACCATCCATAACCTAGACATAGAAAAAAATCATCTCTCACCATTTAAGAAAGCAGGTAAGAGTGAAGTGCTAAAATCAAATGAAGTACTAAAGGAACTTATGCTGCTTGAAGAGCCCAAGATGGCTATTTATTTTAACATTCAAGGATTTAAGAAAATTCCAAAAGAGTACCTTCATGTACTAAATTATCGTGCTCTCAATAATCATTTCATAAACAAACTTGACTTTCTAAACATTATCATTAGCAACATAACTTCTTTACATGACTTTATCAAAGTATCTACCCTTAACGAACAAGAAAAAACTTTTTATACAACAATACTCCACAATAATTTAACAGATAGTGAGAAGTTTTTCCTTGTAATCTTCTACATACAACTTGAAAGCAAAATAAAATCAAACCTTTCTTTTGAAGAAATTAAATACTTAGCCGGACCCAAAGACTGGATTCTGAACAATTTGGTTGTAACCGATGACTTTCCATTCTCAATTGTGGGCTTCTGTGTCAAAGGAGATCATGAATTTAAAGAGTCTCTAAATTCATACAATGATACACTTCAGAATTTTTTAAATAGAAACCTATATTACTGCATCGAACCAATTAATAATGAAATAATCATTCAATACTGCAAAGCTTACTTGACCAATTACCCTTACGATTATTTTCATACGTATTCCAGTATGGTATCAGCCGGCTCTATCAACTACATAAACCTAAAAGAGTTCTTTAATAAATATTTTCACTCAAGTGGCAAATCAATCTCTGAACTTCAACCAATACAATTTAAAAATTCGCTTAGTAAGATTCTTGACGAGCAATATAACTTTGAAATAACAATAGAGGTTACGCTACGACTTAATGAAAAAATATTTTCTTTAACTGATGTATTAAGATTTCAAGTGCAGCAAAATCATGGCGGAGGTGAATTTAGAATCTTGATTTCATCTGGCAATAATAAGTGCAGTGATGATAATTGGCGTTGGCATTCCTTTTCTGGTTATCATTCTGATCAAATAAAAAAGAAAGATTAAACAAAAACTAAAATTGAATTCTTAAACCTGAGGCTTGACTATCGCTAATGGACACAGTAGAAAAAGGGAACAAATTTGAACTCCAATCGTTGGAGATCATTAAACATGCAATTGAGACTAAGCAAATTCCTGTAGTTAAAGAATATGCTAAAGTTTACACCAAAAAAGGATACTTTTCTAATTCGCGGCAAAAGGAAATAGTATTTGACCTTTCTATAGAAATTTGGGCTCCAAACTCAACAAATTATAGCTTCATATTTTTTATTGAATGCAAAAATTATTCTTCATCTATTCCAGTAAATGACTTAGAAGAATTTGAATCGAAAGTAAATCAGGTTAGTAGTCTTAATAGAAAAGCAATACTAGTTTCAAACAACAACCTTCAGGAAAGCGCCTATAATTTTGCAAAATCAAAAGGCATAATGTACATAAAAGGAGAGTGCTCAGAAGACTACGAAATAATCTTACATAAGGTAGATAGAACCACTAAATCATCTGACGATTTAAATTTTGCTAACCAACTTTCTCATTTATCGCTAAACGAAAGAATAGTAGTCGAGGAAATAAATCAAATTATAAGCTATGCGTTCTTTCAAGATTCTGAAACAACCATAAGTAACTACTCCAAGGATGACTTAAAGAAACTAAGTGAAGCTGAATTGAATACAATAGACCCGGAAATACTTATAAAAGGTTATGCATTAGGTTCAAAAAAACTAATTAACTATATAACTAGTCAAGGAATAGGGATAAATACGCTACCTTCAAGTTCAAATTTGCTTGGATCTTGTGATATTAAGAATCGCATAATTTCAATACATCCAACTATTTTGAGAACAACCAGGTATTTGTTCGTTTTAGCTCATGAGTTTGCTCATTTAAAACTACACGCTAATTTTAAAATTAATCAAGAGAGTTATGATAATTTCAGTGATTCAGAGCTAAATTTTAGGACTAATAAGTACGATTTAAAAAATCCAAAACACTGGATTGAATGGCAGGCAAATCAATACGCTTCAAATTTGGTGCTTCCAAAAGATTCTTTATTAGCAAGATTATGCTTGTATCAAAAACGTGAGTACCTAAAAGTGGGTAAAATATTCATTGATGACCAAACGATCAACATAAAAATATACCATTCAACAATAAAAGAGTTAGCTTATATATTTGATGTTACTATGACTAGTGTGAGTTATAGACTGAATGACTTAGGAATGGTTATAAACAAATCAAGATTGAAAAGTGTATCGCAAATACTTGACGAAATTAAAGACGAGTTATTTACCTAATAAAGTTTGGTTTTGTTATTAATGGGGTTCGGGGAAATATGTTCCCCGACAAGATTGCGTGTGTACCGATTATCCACTTGTGTGGACGGTACACACGCAATCTTGCTGTCCGGTAGCTTTTCGGAATTCTATCGGACATTTAATCAAAATTAGTTTGAGCTTATTTGAACTTATTTGTCCTTTATGTCCTTAACGTTGAATAACGAATTTCTTAACTGAAAGATTTTTGCTCTCAACTAAATACACAAAGTAACTGCCGGGCGTGAGTTGAGAGGTATTAAGTTTATGCGTGTAACCACCTGCTAAATAGTTGCCATTAATTAACGACTCAATTAATTTTCCTTGTTCGTCAATTATTGAAAGATGTACTTTTTTCCTTTCAGGAATACTAAAGTTTATGAGCAGTTCCTGATCCGTTGGATTTGGAGAAATACTAAGTTGACCGTACACATTTACAATTTCTGTAAACCCAACAACACAGGCATCAACATACACTGCCTTGCTTGCCGTATCCGTGCAGCCAAAAGAATTTGTAAAAGAATAGGCAATTGTATGAAAACCTACTCCTGCATTTGAAGGAGTAAAGGTTGAATCAACAATTCCTGTTCCACTAAAAATACCACCAAAAGGGAAACCGGAAAGAGCGATTGGAGAATCACTTAAACAAACTGTGTCTGGTAAACCAAAAAAGTTTGCGGTATCTACAGGACTAATCGTGACGGTTAAGGTGTCGGTAAATTCATAACATGCTGAATTGTCAATCAAAGCATAATATTGTCCAGCAGTAGTTACAGTAAACAGTGTGTCTATACCAATTGAGCCAGCAGTGCCAACTTTATACCAAAAAATATCATACACCCATCCTGGAATTACACTTGGTTCATCGAGGCTGAGAATTAAAGAATCACCATCACAAAACGGATTATTTCCGGTTAAAGTGATAGAAGTGTCTGGAAAATCAATAAAATAAAAATCATCTTGCCAAGGCGAAAAACTTGAACATCCTGTTACAGTATCAGTTACCTGCAAGTTTATAACTGCATTAGTATGTAAAATGAAAACGGTATCGTTGGTAATACCACTAATAGGAATAGTATCATTAAACCATTGGTAAACACAATGTTGTTGATAAATAGCATTGAATACAACAGAATCATTTTCACAACTGTGTGTGAAGCCATTCCAACCATAATCATGATTAGGTACTGGAATACTATTTACATTGATAGCTTGTGATGTGCGAATGCAACCAGTTGAATCTGTAACTGTAACACTATACGTTCCGGCAGTGGAGACGGTAATTGTTGGTGTTGTTGCGCCATTGCTCCATAAGTAGGAAGTTCCTGTATTAGTTGATAATGTAGTACTGCTGTTTTGACAAAAAGAAGTGTTGCCATAAATACTCGCAACTGCTTGAGTAGAATCCGCATAAACAAAATACTCCCGGCTGCATACGTTATTAAATGTTGATTCGGTAATAGTTACAGTATAAGTTCCTGCCTGAGAAACTGAAACAGAATTACCAGTTGAACCTGTTGACCACACATAAGAAAAAGCACCGGATGATGCCGGTGTTAGTGCTATGCTTCCGATAGGATGTGAGCAATCTATATTTTGTTGAGTCACATTAAATTGGAGAATTCTTAAAGTATCGCTTAATCTGTTTCCATCTTGATCATACTGATATGTGATGAAATGGCAGTCTGGGGAAGAGGATTCTTTAATAAGACGGTTCTGCGAATCAAACTTGTAAAAATTAATCGTTTGAGCAGTTACAATATCTCCTAAAAAAAACATCAAACAAAAATTAACCAAAGGGAATACTAACGAGCAGTTGCGAAATATTAATTTCTTAATTTGAGCCATATATCTAATAATTATTTTTTTGATTTAATTGAGCTAGTTTGAGGTTTAATCACCAACAGAATAAACTTTGACAACATCTATATCATTAATCTCAATATTCGTTACGCCATTTTCTTGTAAAATATCACGAACTTTTTGAGTACAAAAAAGAAGAGCGGTTCCTTCTGGACTAAAAAAATCGGAATTATCCCATGTATTTTGATCAAATTTATATCCAGTGTAAAATCCTTTTGTTTTTGGTAAAATCAATCGTCCAGATCTACCAATAACTTGAAATCCAAAATATTTTTCATTAACACCCTTTATACTTACATCAAAGCTTCTCCATCCAGTAATATTGTTTGATATAAGGAGATTGTATACTTTTTCTGAAATTGCAAAATTTGATATGTCTTGAAATCCAATTATGTCGTAAAGATTTTTTCCCTCCGAAATTCTCATTTCAAATATGCTTGGAGGAATAAACTCTCCTCTTCTGAGGCTTAAATGATCATAACTGTGTAAAGCTTCAATTAAAGCTTCGTTTTTCTTTCTTTCAATTTCAATTTCGTAAAATGTTGTCATATTATTAGAATCCAAAGTCGTTCATAACGTTTTTACCAAAATCTTGAATTTCCTCCAATGTTGCTTTAGGATTAATCTTAAAAAATTTATCCCATTTTTTATTATAGGAATTAGATAAACTTCTATGTGCACTGCGAGACCACCATGTGAGGTTTTTCGGATGGTGTATATTTAAACCGACTCTTGTCCACTGTGTTTGAAAACGTTTTGCCTGAGGAAAAACATGATGCGCATCCATTCCACTACCACTTGATCCAGTATAAATTCTTAAGTTTTGCCTATAGTTTCTTGCATTGATAGTTTTGAGTGCTCCTGCCCCTGCTCTCCCAGCTTTTAAGTACATGCTTGCTCCCGCAGTTGCAATTCCTAAAGCTCCATCTAAAGCAGCATGTTTCCAAGTATATTCCTGACCGGAAGCCTTTGCATAAAGATAACCAGTGGCAATACTTGAACCTGCTGCCCCTAATAATGGCACTAAGAAAGCCACCTCACCGTTCGGATCAATCTTAGTTACCGGATTATTATCTGCATATGGAAATAAATTTATATCCCATTTAGGGTCTTCACTTATAAACCGACCTATGTTACCATCATAATACCTCGCACGCATAAAGTAAATACTGTTGCCTTCATCTATAACCCCATGTTTGCCTACATAAGTAAATGGATTCTTATTCTGTGGTAGATAATGTCCTTGTGAATTTTTGATTTTACCATAAGCTGAGTACACATAGTTTTGAATTACTTCTTGAGTTGAGTCTGAAATAGCAATTGTGCTACCTCTGAAATCATAATGATAATAATATACATGATTCGTCAAAGGATCAATCTTGCAAACCAATCCCAAGCCATGTACATAAACCGATGTAGGATCACCTGAAAGGTTCGTTTCCATCAGCACATTTTCGTTGTGCAATATGTCAATAATGTACCTCGTTGAGTCATTTAATCTTCTATTTTCTAAACCATCATAATCAAATGATTTAGTTGTTCCATTTCTAGTAAGAGAAAGCATGTTGTCTCGCTCATCCCATGTACAACTATAAACCTGAAGGTTATTGGAAAGTACTGCACCATTTGGATTAGAAATATATGTGGCACTATTAGCCGAAGCTAAACGGTTCATATTATCGTACTGATAATTGAAAGCGGTATCTTGAAGGGAAAAACCTGGAGGATTATTAGGTCCAATATATGGCGCATTCGTATATTCTCTGGTATGATTACCGACTGCATCGCGCTCACACGTAATGGTAGCAATAACATCTCCATTTTGCTTTTTTGTAACTATACTATCTAACCTTGATGCATTGTCATAGTAATAGAAGGTACGTGTTCCGTTTCCAAATACTTCTGTTAAAAGTTTATCGTCATTGCGGTAAGTGTAATCAACATAAATATTTCCGTTACTTACATTCTTTACTCTTTTCAGTCTGTTATTAGCATCATACGTGTATTCAAGCGTCAGTGAAATCCCACCTAAACTTGGGTAGTCTATTTTTTGTAAGCGATTACTGTTTGGGTAATACACATATTGCACATCATTTTGTGAGCCGGGCAAATCAGTGTAAGTAACATCTGTAACGCGGCTAAATGCATCATAACCATATCGTATATCTTTACCACCTCTTGAAACCTTCCATAAGTTTTTATCAGAAGTATAATATTCATAACCTGCATACCCATCGTTTTGCAATTTTCCTGCATTGGGGTCTCCGGTTGCTAAGTAGGAGTAACTAAAGAGGGAATTATTCTTATTTCTAAAAGTTTTAATAGTTCCATCCTGATTGTAATCCCATTGTTTTGAAAAACTCCAATAAGTTTCTGTTCTTAATGCATCGGTACTATCGTAAGTAAGTATAGTTGGTAATCCTCTTGGGGAATTTATAGTGGTTAAATTATCATTTGGATCATATACGTTTTGCGTCAAATAGTTTACTCCTAAAGAGTCGTATCGCTTGGAGAGTAAATTATCATTATTGTCATAAGTAAAACCGGTTCTGATACCGTTTGGGTTTCGTATTCCGGTTATTCTGCTAATATTATCGTAGGTTGCCGAGGCAGAAATATTTGTTCCGGCAATAGAAAGGCTGTCTAAATTCCCATAAAGGTTATAGTGGAAATTTGTAGTTAATCCAACCGGATCAACAATACTCTCAACCAATTTATTGGCATTGTAATTAAAATGAGTAGAACCAATTGGCTTAATTAAATCGGTAATGTTACCGTTAGCATCGTATAGGGTGTGGGTTATGTTTCCATCCGGGTCTGTATGCTGCGTAACCTGACTAAAATTGTTGTACTGAAACTGCTCTGTAATTGTATTGCCGCCACTACTTTTTGAAACGAAAATAGGGTTTGCCTTTTTGTTTGGCTCATACTGGATGTTCGTTGTAATTCCGGTATTGCTGTCAACAATTTGAGTTGGATCATCAGGATTGTTTGAATCGGCATACTGCATTGTTACAGTTCCAGTAGGTGTTGTAATGCTGGTAGGATTGCCTCTGTTATCATGTACATACGATGTAGTCAAGGTATTCCCGTTTTGTGTAACAGATACCGTTGAGTTGGTTGAACCACCTCCTAAATAGTTTTGCCCCCAGTTAACCTGAATACCATAACTGCCAGCCTGTGTGCTTTGCAGTTTGCGGTTATAGTAGGTGTTGGTGATGGTGTTGCCCTTAGGTAAAACAATTGAGGTTAAAAGATTTGGTTCGGAGATATACTGATAAGTAGTTGTTTGTCCTTTGGCATCAATAAAACTTTCAAGATTTCCCGAAGTAGAATTTACATTAAAATAAATTGTTCTGTTACCCCATACATCATCTTCAACCGATGAAATAAAATTAGTTCCAGCTTGATAATTAAAAAGTAATCGTCTCCCAGAAAGTGAATCAGTTACAGAAACAAGTTGAGAAAAAATAAAATTGCCTGATTGAGAAAAATTATGATTTAAGTATAAAACTTTACCATTTCGGTTTCTTATTTTTACAAGCCGAAAGAATGTAATTATCCCAGGATCTCTGATAAAGACAAATTGAGTACCGTCCTTTTTAGTAATAGTTAATTGGTTAGCATTAAAAGGATTGCTAGGACTGAAGTTATCTATTGTAATAACATCCGAAACTCCGTTAGTTATGTATTGCTGAGTTGAGTAGTTATAAATATCATTAGAACCATCAGCCCAGCTAATAACAAGTTTTTGATCATTTGAATAGGGTGCTGTAAATGTTTCGGTTATTGAATGTATGTAAATATTGTAGTTATGCGTCCAGCCTTTACCTATGGGGAAAACACGTTGAAAAAAGTAATCCGCATCATAATATGGCTGAGACATAAATGGCAATTCGGTTAGCTGAGAATAATAAGAATGTGAAAACTCTAAAGGCAAACCACCACCTGGAATGGAGAACGAGTTTTTATTATATGAATTAAATACCCCGTTTTTAATAGAACTGTTTCCTGAGTTGGTTAGGCTTGTAAAACTGTTTGGAACAAAGTAGTCGCTATTTGAAACAGATGGAGTTGATATGGTTTGTTTAATATTTGCAAGAATTATAAATAATTCCCATTTATCCATCATAACATTGTTGCTTCCTCCAATTGTCACCCAGCAGTAACCGGCTACACAGTTTCCGCACGGTTGAAGAATCTCAGAAAAAAGCCCCAAGTTATATGCTCTCTTTAACCAAGGGTAATATTTGTTACTATTAAGTACTTCACAAATAAAGTTAGATGGGCTGTTGTCAGCAGGGTTATATCCAATAGAATCATTGAAATTGGGAGTAATATTAAAAGCCTTTAGGATCGTCTTCACCCCTCTGCCAAATTCAATCTGGTCGGCTGCACCTACATAAAAATAATCGCGAGAAAGACATGGGATGTCGCTGGAATATTCAAGATAAGACAATCTCTTAACCGCATTTGTGTAAGGGTCATTACTCTGTAAATCAATAATTGGAGAAGGATAGCTATCGGTTACAGAACCAACACCATAACCAAGTAATGCATTTGAGGTGTAAAATGCTAATTCATCTAAGGGTAAATTAGTTAAACCTGGATTACTTCCGTCCTGAAAATCTTCTATGATATTTTGATTGCATAAATATTCAGCGGCATTAATAACATTTTGATTTGATGGCATTTGATTTAACCAAGTAACACAACCGGACTGTAGATTTGCATCAACGGAAATATCATCTAAACGAAAAACTGTTGGGCTTGAAATATCATTCTGTGCAAGGAAAAATAATCGCACATTTTGTCCCGCTGCAAGTGCTGCAGTTTGCGTTAATTGTATTAAATATGATTGATAGGTTTGGCAGCCGGGTAAACTGTCGCCATTTAAGTTTGAAAACGATGTAACATTTTCAATAATGTTTCCAGATAAATCTAAAACCCAAACAAACAGATTATCATACGCAGTTAGTGTTGACGTTTCTGATGTATTTATTGATAAAAGAAAGGAGAGATTTAAAGTCTGTACGTTACTTGGTATAAATATTTGCTGCTCAATTGCACCCGTTGCCGAATTAAGATAGCCCCCAGTGGAAGTACCGAAATAAGCATAGTTACCACTTGATCCCTGACTTTGGCATGATAGGGCATCTATCCACCAGTTTTGTGGAGTAGATGTGCCCCAATTGAGATACCAAGTACTGAAATTACCATTAGAAATTAACGGAACTGTTTGCGCATTTGATTTAAGAATTAGTAAAAGAAAAATGGAAAAGAGTAGGTTGTTTTTTTTCATGAGAGGCGGATTGA
>Ga0209096_1001555_pt1 | contig 24801 bp, 18 predicted proteins | sample AD_UKC034_MetaG_FD_184407 | JGI IMG/M metagenome (GOLD analysis project Ga0209096, IMG submission 184407) | Active sludge microbial communities of municipal wastewater-treating anaerobic digesters from USA - AD_UKC034_MetaG (SPAdes) (version 2) | ecosystem: Engineered > Bioreactor > Anaerobic >... | reverse complement strand
GGGTCGTAGGTGAACACGACCCCGTGATCCCGGATCAGGATGGTCTTGTCCTGACCGTAGCGGCTGTAACCGATCGGAGTCCACCCGGCAATGCCATCCACATGGTGCGCCGTGCCCTCCGACTGCACCCTGAACGCGGATCCGATTTCGTACGCATCCAGGAATCCCGAGCTGTCTGACACGACAAGACGCCAGTAATCCCCGGTTCCCCCGCTGACGCCGACGTCCAGCGCCGCGGCCGCGTCGGCCATCAGCACCCCATGCGTGCCCCCGGTCATCAAACGCTCGAAGAACCCCACCAACGGGACGCCAATCTTGTGCGCCATCACCACGAACGCAGCGTCCGTGTAATCGGTGAGATGTCGCTGGCTCTGCGGGACAACCATCACTTCGAGTCCCCGTGCCGCAAGTTCCGACGCGAGTGCGGTCTCCCGGTTCGTCATCTGAGACGGATCGTCGTAATCCTGCAGCAGCAGCGCCACGTGGCCGGCGGGGATGCTCGATGACGGCGCGGTGACTCCCGCCATGCCCCGCACCAGATTGGCCACCACCACCCTCCCTTCGTTGCTTAACAGGGCGGGGTCATACGTGAACAGCCAGTTGCCACCCCGGCGCAGCACCGTGCCGTACGAGGCATAGGTGACTCCCACCACCTCCCACCCGGTCAGGTCGTGCACGCCATAGATCCGGCCACTCGCCTGCGCTTCAAACTGCGTGCCCACACCATAGTCGCTCACCAATGGGTCGTCCGTTTGGACTACCAACCGACGGGAGGTGCTTGTGGTGTTGCTGGTCCAAGCCCCCCCAAGCGCCTTCCCGCTGTCGGCGAACATGACCACGCCGGTCCAATCGTCAACCAGCGCCTGCGTATCCGCCGCGGGCGGTCCGCGGGCGTAGTCGGTGAGCACCACCCATTCGTACTGTCTGAGATCCTCGTGTGTGGCGCCTGCGGCCGCCACTCTTGTGACTTCGAGAATCGGCTGCGCTTCGAGTTGCGCCAACACCGCCTGTTCCCGATCCGTCAGCGCGGTCACGTCCCCGCACACCAAGGCGGTCTGACGTCTGCTGGTGGTCGTGAACACAAACTCGGGACCCGTGGCGGCGTGTCCCCCGGCGTCAGTCACCGTCAGCGTGCCGTAAAAAGTCGTGCCCGGCGCCAAACCCTCGATGCGAACGCGGTGATCGAGACTCAGCACGCCGTCCAGGGATTCCTCCGTGTACGCACCCGAGTTCAATCCCCACCGCAGAAGAGCCGTTGAGAGTTCGTCGGTCGACCACGTCACCCCAGCCCAATCCTGGAAGCCCAGGACCTCGAACCCTGCGACCTGGGGCGCCTCGCCCCCGCCGGCCAGGCCTGCTGAGCGCCGAGGCGCGCTCGCGGGATCGGCCTCGGCACCAGTCTCGATGGGGTCCCCAGGCAAACCGGTGTCATCCTCCAACAACGCAACGCCTTCGGGCACCAGATCGGGGGTGCTCGCCGCGTAGGAAAGACCATCAGCACCCGCGGTCGGCTCTGTCACGGAGACATCGCCCATTACCGTCTCGGCTATTTCACCCTGCTCGGGTTCAGCATGGGCGATAGCAGGATTGGGCTGCGGCGCGGGCGCGCACACCAGCTCCGGTGCGGACAGGAGAACCCGCACCTCGAGCGGTTCCAGGGACCACCATGATTGCCACCCCGGTCGCCTCACACGCCAAGACACTCCCACCCCACTGCTCTGAGACGCCTGATGGGATATGGAGTTGCCGGACGCTACTGCAACCGCCGCGAAGCAGTCAATGTGGAAACGACCTGGGGGACAATGCGGCAATGCGGCTATGCGCGGATCAAAGGCCTCGGCGCGGGCGCCGGCTTTTGGCCTGTCCCGCCGTAGCCTGGCGACTCAATCCTTCGAGGAAGGCCGAAGTCTGGGAGAAGGCGGACGTGCGCCGGACCTCCGGCGCTTTTCCCCTCCTCAACCTTTGGCCGGCATGTACCCGCTGAGCCAACCGGCGAACGCCGACGGATTCCGCGTCTGGACATAGACCGTCCCCGGCCCTTTGAACCGACAGACGAAACCCTCGCCCGACGTCACGCTCGAGACCCAGCCGGAGGCAGCCTTGCTGATGGTGTAGGCGGTCGTGGCCTCCCAGGCCACGAGATGGTAGTTGTCCACCACGTACTCCTGTCCCGACGCAAGCGGGAACTTCATGAGCGCACCGAAGGTGTTGAGCACCAGCGTGCCCGCACCCCCCACACGAGTGATGAAGAAACCCTCCCCGCTGAACAAACCCTGCGTGAGATTCTGCGTCTTGGTCGAGATCTCAACGGTGTCCGCGGCGGCGAGGAACGAGCCTTTCTGCAGGAAATACTCGACACCGCTGACATCGAGAATCTCGATGCCGCCCACCGTGGCGGGGGCAAGCAGCACTTCGCCGTCACCGCGTTCCGCTTTGATCGTGAGATAAAAGAAGGTCTCACCCCTCAGGAGCTTTCGCGATAACGCGCCCATGAGGCCTCCCTTCATCGAGCTCTGAAGCGTCAAATTGGGCGTCATCGCCATCATGGCGCCGGCGTCCGCGAAGAGCGACGAGCCGTTAGCCAAGACCGCCTTCACCACCGGTGCGTCGCCAGCCTGGATGATCTCGAATCGCACTGTGCTCATGAACTCGCCTTTCTCCGACTACCTGTTGGCTGTAACGCCTGTCGACAATAGGCAAGAATCGGTTTCCTGCAATGCCAAACCCGCCCCGCGCAGATTCGGGGCGGATCGCCGATTGGACGAGGCGGCACACCCCGCTTCGCTCCCCCCTTCCAATCTGTGCTCCGTCCTGAATCGGCGAGGAACTATCTCCGCGCAGATTCGGGGCGGATCGCCGATTGGACGAGGCGGCACACCCCGCTTCGCCCCTCCCCTCCCAATCTGTGCTCCGTCCTGAATCGGCGAGGAACTATCTCCGCACAGATTCGGGGCGGATCGCCGATTGGACGAGGCGGCACACCCCGCTTCGCTCCCCCCTTCCAATCTGTGCTCCGTCCTGAATCGGCGAGGAACTATCTCCGCACAGATTCGGGGCGGATCGCCGATTGGACGAGGCGGCAGAACCGGCTTCGTGCGGGCTGCAGCATGGCACCGCGGACTGCAATCAGTGTTCACTTCTCAGCCACCCGCCACTCGAGAATGCCGGCCGAGCGATTGGGTTGGAGATCGACCTCGAGTCGGAGCGCCGTGGTCTCGACGGGGGCGAACTGGATTCGGGTGAACCCGTCGCGTGCGATGGGGCCCGTGCGGCTCTCGGTCACCGGGGTCCATGGCTCACCACCTGTCTGATAGAGCACCCGGCATGCAGCCGGCAGCCCGCAGCCGCCTCCCACGGCGGTGTCGTCGAACCAGTAGACCTCGGCCACTCCAACGCGGCGGGCTTTTTCCCATTCGATCTGGACCCATTCCTTGGTGCCTTTGTGGTCCCACCACGTGAACCGCGGGATGTCGCGATCCGCAGAGCTCTTGGGGAGCACGCGATCGGCGACGGCGACGACGGTGTCGCTCTCGCAACAGTGCGAGGCGCTGACCCGACCCTCGGGTGTCGCGGGTGCGGCCCACTCGTGGGCGTCGGCTCCGTGGCCGATGACCGGGAACGCCGTGATCCGGAGGCGCGCTGCGCCCATGGGCACGAGTCGGATTGTCTCCTGGGGTTCAGCCGACCGGACGGGGCTGGGTTGGAGCAAGCCGACCAGGCCGAGGTGATCCTCCCGCCACTGCGGGATCCGGCGGCCGCGGGTGGTGAGCTCGATCGGAGCGCCTTCGAGGGTGAAGGGCATGTCGTTGCCAGGCCAGGGTTTGCGCTTCACGTCGAAGGCGCGATTGGGCGGAGTCGCACCAAGGTCGAGCCCGTAATTCCAGGGACTCGTGGGGTGGACTTCCCATGCGGGCCAGGCATCCGTGCCGCCGCGGCGTTCAACCCGCTCGCCAATCAGGAGCGAGTACGTGAGCGGACCGCGGTCCACCGACACGCTGTCGTGGTTCTTCGTCCATGTGCGCAGGGTGACTTCCGTGGGGAACTCAAGCTTCACGCGGTCGCCCGTTCTCCATTCCCGATCGATCCGAACAAAGGCCAGCGGGCGCGCGGGCACGGCGACAGCGCGTCCGTTGATTTCGAGTTGTGGAGCTTGCGTGCACCAGCCAGGCACACGGAGGAAGAGCGGGAACCGGACGGGCTTCGAGCTGGACAGGGCGAACTCGACGGTTTCCTCGAAGGGATATCGGGTGGCCTCGGTGATGGTGACTTCGGTGCCGTCGCTGACGCGCGCTTTGACCTGGGAGGGAGCGTAGAGCGTGGCGGCCAGGCCGTTGCCGGGAGTCGCCATCCACGTGTGCTCGGCAAAGTACGGCCAGCCATGGCCGACATTGTGTTGGCAACACCGATGCGAGTGCGGATTGAAATGGAGCATGGGCCCGCCGTTCTGGTAGCCCGGCGCCTTGTTCTGGCGGTCGGATCGGATCAGGTTCGGCGCGGTCAAGTAGCGGAGAGCCTTGAAATCGGCGGTTTGTGACGCGGGCAGCGAGTTGAACGCCACATCCTCACAACGATCCGCCCAGATCGGGTTTCCGGACGCGGTCAAGAGCCGCTCGTGGGAGTACATCATCTCGACCATGCCGCACGTTTCAACCGCCTGTCGCGGGTCCGCGTAACCCGGCCGGCAATTCTCGTCGCCGCCAAACATGCCGCCGGGGACCTGGCCGTACGTGTCGCGGATGGTCTGCCAATTCCTCTCCGCGGCGGCCAAGTGCCGCGGGTCCTTCGATTGCATCCAGTAGAAAGCCGGGCCGCCGAACGCCTGGGACAGGTTGACATTATGCCAGTCCGGGATTCCGTCGGTGAAATTGGCGGTTCGGCGATGGGTCTTGGCGGCCAACTCGAGCAACCACGGTTCGCCGATCCGATTATAGAGCCAATAGATGCTCCAGAGGTTGTCCCCGGCGCGGATCTGCTGCCAGTAAGGCGGCAAGTATTCGGATTCCGGGACAGCGAGTTCCCATCGGAAATACCGGGTCATGAGGTCGATCACCCGGCGGTCGCCCGAGTACTCGTAATACGACTGCAAACAATTCAGCATCACCATGTTCGGCCAGAGGTCATACTTCCCCTCGGTGCTGCTGACAGTGGCCTTGAGCCCGGGACGCGGACCAAAGTAGCCGTCCTCGCGCTGGCTCCGGAGGGCGCCTTCGATCCAGCGGCGCGCCTCCTGGATCTGGGTTTCGTTGTGCAGCAGGTAGGCGGCATCCCCGAAGCCCTTCAGCCAATAGGGCACCTCTTCCCAGCCGTTCCGGCCCTCGCCGGTCGGGCTTAACCAGGCGTTGTCGTCGGCTTTCAAGAAGCTGCTGATCTCCGCCAAGTGCCCGTGGAAACCGGATGCCTGCAGCTCGATCTGCTTGCGCAGCCAGCCCCGGGGTTCAATCGCAGTCAGGGGCAATTTGATGAACGGGCTTGGCGCCAGAGGCGCCCGGTTCCCCGCATAATGCGTGTTCGGAGTGCCGGTGTCCGGATGGCTCACCACCGTGACATCGTCAGCGGCGGCAAGCAACGTCATCGACATCAGCGCGACGGCTAGCGAGGCGCACCTCAGACCGATGAAGCATCCAGTCCAGAGAAACGTGGGCGCGAACAATTGCATGGGGCCTGATCAAAGAACCCCCTGACCCCGAATGCAAGCCCGCGTTGTCCCTTCGCCCGCCGCGGTCACCGCCCGCGGCCACAGACTCAGCCCGCGGCGACAAACCCGCATCCCGCCCCAATCGGCGATCCGCCCCGAATCTGTGCGGAGAAGTCCCTCGCCGATTCAGGGCGGAGCGCACGATTGAATCGACCAGAGTCCTCGACTTGTGGAATATGGGGTCAACAGGTCAAGTTTGGCCCCTGCCGTTCCAGGCCTCCCCACCTTCCGTCGAGGACTCTACATTAGCGAGGCGCGGAAGAGCGGGCTGGGCAACCACAGCAGGGTCTTTATGAACCTGAGGACTCGACTGGGTCTGAGGCGGCGCCTCGCTACGCCTTCGCCGGTTCGGGCTCGGCCTTGACCGGTTCCCTTCCGAAGAAGACGAACACGAACACCCAGAACAGGACGAAGATGGCCGGCGGAATGAAGAACCCCTTCCAATCATGCCGCTGGGCCTGGAGGTACTTCTCCCGCGTAACCGGGCTGCCGATCTTGTCCACGGTAGCCGCCAGCTCCGCCTTCGAGTAGGAGACCCCCGCCGACTGCCAGGGATCCGGCAGCTTGTCGAGGTCGATCGAGCCGTCCGCTTTCGTGTACTTGCCCAAGTGCTCCCCGAAGTTGAACACCGTCTTGTCCCCGCGCAGGTACTTGACCGACTTCGCAAGATCCAGATACCGCCAGCCCGAGGTCTCCATTTCCGGAACGTTCCACGCCGGGAGGCTCTTGGCGATAGCCCCCGGTTCAGCGGCAACCGTCTTCGTCACCGCCGGCGCACAGCGGTCAATCTGATATCCGAACAGCGCGCCACTCAGCACCTGGCCAATGCCCAGGAGCAGGAACGCCAACAGACTCTGAACGCTGGCCTTGAGGTGCGCCGGCGCAACCCGGTCGCCGAACATGTAGGCCGCCACATACAGGAACGCGTACGCCATCCCGTGGAACAACAGCCCGATCAGCGCAAACTGGAATCCGGGGAGCGTGAAAATGAAATACCGCACCGCCCACGCCCCCATGCCGATCACGAGAACCCATTTGAGCCCGATTCGCCCAACGCAGAACGCCAGGATCGCCATGAAAAACAGCTCCGAGACCTGGTTGAGCGTCGTCAGCGCCACCGGGGCCGGATACCCGTACTCACTGAGGTACGCCACCACCGACGGGAAGAAGTAGTTGCTCCCGAAGATGCTCACCATGAACGCGCAGAGCAGGAAGATGGTGAACGTCGGGGACTTGAACATCGCAAGGGCCCCCAGACCGATGGCGTCGGCCTTCGATCCCGGAGTGCCGGCGGCCTTCGGGGGCGTGTCCGGGAGCGTGAACGAGTAAATCCCCAGCAGAATGCCGCAGCCGCCACCAATGAAGAAGAAGTACGGCGTCGCCGCACCGCCGGCCAGGATCTCGACCACCAAGTTCACCAGGATCCAGCCCAGGGTGCCGAAAATGAACACCTTGGGCGCCGAGGCCGAATCCGGGATGTGCTTGAAGACCACGGTGTTGATCAGCGGAATCGAGGGCATGTAGCAAATGCCGGAGATGAGCATCAGAACCATGAGCGACCCGAACGGGACGGTGACGGCACCGCCGACCGCGTGAGCCTCCGCCTGGGCGCAGATGAAGCCGCAGGCAGCCAGGCAGGCGCCGCTGACCAAGTGCAACAGCCCCAATACCTTCTGCGCCGAGAAATAGCGGTCCGCGATCGGGCCGATGAACATCGGTGCGATGATCGCCCCCAGGGGTATCGCCATGAACAAGTACCCGATGTGGGGCCCGCTCATCTTGCCGTTCAAATACCCGCCCAGGGCAACCGACCAGCTCCCCCAAATCGCAAACTGCAGAAGATAGGCCAGTTGCAGTCTTGGGTAAACACAGCTCACTTTGCTCTCTGTCATGCCGGACTCCTGCTTTGTTGTTGGTTGAGGCGGTTGGCCCGCCCTTTGACAAGGGCGTCAACTCAGAATCGCTGCCTTATTTCAGCAAACCCGCGTGGATTCAAGTGAAAAATCGGCCGTGGCCGGTAGACGGCACGCGGCAAGCCTCGGTGCGCGGAGACGTTGTGTGCTCTTGCCCCTTGGCGCTTGCCCCCCTGCACCGCCCGCGGCGACAGACCCGCATCCCCCCCCAATCGGCGATCCGCCCCGAATCTGTGCGGAGAAGTCCCTCGCCGATTCAGGACGGGGGGCGACTGTGAGTCTGTCACCCTATCGCCCGCGGCGACAGAGTCACCGCCCGGGATGAAGGTGGGTGGGGCGTCGGTACCGGCGCGCTGTCCCCAGGGCGCCGCTGGGAAGGGGTGGTCAGGAATCCACCGCATCCACCCACTGCCGGTGAGCGGGGCCGGTTGTTCGACGGGGCTGGAGAACCCGTTTCTGGCGCTCGCGCTCCCCGGCGTGGCGCACGACCGGGATCGGCTGTTCCGTTTCGTAATCCAGGCCCGTGGCGTACATCGCCGCCGCCGGAGTCATCGGCAACGGAATGAAATCCTGCACCTGCCGGAGGTTCCAGTGTTCGCGGCGCAGGAACCGCCCCACCGCCTCCATTTCCTTGTCCGTGCACCCCGGGAAACTCGAGATGAAGTACGGCACCAGGTATTGCTCCTTGCCGGCGGCAAGGCTCTCCTGCCGGAACTTGTCGAGGAACGGCAGAAAATCCCCCGCCGGCTTCCGCATCCGACGGAGCACCTCCGGATGCAGATGCTCCGGCGCGACCTTCAAATGGCCGGTCACGTGGTGTCGCACCAGTTCGCGAAAGTACTCCCGGGTGCGCAGCGCGATGTCCATCCGGATGCCCGACTGGATGAAGACGTGCCGGACACCATCGACACGGCGCGCGCCGCGCAGGAGACGCAGGGCCGCCGCCTCGTCGATTCGAAAGTGCGGACAGAGCTTCGGCCACAGGCAAGTCGGACGGCGACAGACCTTGCACGCGGCGGCCTCTCCGTTCGTGCAGCCGAAAAGATTCGCTGTCGGCCCCCCCAGATCCGAGATGGTGCCCCGGAACGTCCCGCAGCCCGCCAGCGCCCGGATTTCCCGAAGCACCGACTCGACGCTTCGGCTCGACAGGAACTTGCCCTGGTGAAATCCCAATCCGCAAAAGGTGCACCCCCCCGCGCAACCCCTCGAGACGACGATGGAATCCGCGACCGTCGCCAGCGCCGGCACGGGGCCGCGATACGCCGGATGCGGCCGGCGCTGGAAAGGCAGTTCGTACAAGGCATCGAACTCGCCCGCGGTCAGCGGCGCTGCCGGCGGTTCCAGGACCACAGCCCGGGCGCCGTGTCGCTGGTACATGCGCTGACCGCAGTACGGACTCTGTTGCGACTCGACGATCCGGGTCAGCGGCACCAGGAGCTTCGGGTTCTGCTGCAGCGCCTCCCACGACGGCAACTCGACACACCCGCCCCAATCCGCCGCGGCGGCCGCCTTGGCCCCCAGCAGGATGGCCGTGCCCCGGATGCCGCCCAGATCGCGGCGGCCGGAGGCCAGTCGCCGGGCCACCTCCCGCACGGCCGCCTCGCCCATGCCGTACACCAGGAGATCCGCCTTGGCATCCGCCAGGATCGAGGGCCTGAGTTTGTCCTCCCAGTAGTCGTAATGGGCGACGCGCCGCATGCTGGCTTCCATGCCGCCGAGAACCACGGGCACGGCGGGGAAAACCTGCCGGCACATCTGCGCATAAACGATTGCCGCGTGGTTCGGGCGGCGTCCGGGCAACCCGCTCTCGCTGTAGGCGTCCTCCTTGCGTTTGTGGCGCGCGGCGGTGTAGTTCGCCAGCATCGAATCGAGGTTGCCTGCCGTAACCCCGCAAAAGAGCCGCGGTACGCCCATGGCCTGAATCGACCCGATCCGCCGCCAGTCCGGCTGGGCGATCACCCCGACACGCCAGCCCTCGGCTTCCAGAACCCGCCCGATCATCGCCGCCCCAAACGAGGGATGATCCACGTAGGCGTCCCCGGTGATGAGCAGCACGTCGAGCGTCTCCCAGCCCCGCGCGTCCCTCTCCGCCCGGGTCATGGGAAGAAACGCGCCACGGCCGGGCTTCAGACCTTGGATGGCGGCATGCGGAATCACAGGTGCGTTAGCCGGCACGTTTCATGGCTTTGGCGGAATACTGCGTCTCGCTCGAGTCCTCGAATTGTGGAATATGGGGTCAACAGGTCAAGTTCGGTCCCTGACATTCGAAACGCGCACCCCCGCCTTCGAGGACTCTGGAAAACGCCGGAGGGCTGGGAACGGTACGCCGGTGCGACAGTGCGACAGTGCGTCGCCCGCGCCGAGGTCCCCGATCCGCGCGATAGCGTCTTGGCTTGTCGCGCCGACGCCTTGGCGAAGGCGGAAGTGCGGTTGCCCTCTGCCGCTTTGCAGTCGGAAAAGCGCCGGAGGGCCGGCGCACTCGTGTGCCTGGCAGGTGCCAGCCCTATCGGGGTGAGAGGTCCCCGACGGGGAGATGGCGACAACCGAAGCTGAAGGCTAAGGCGGAACCGTAAGGAACCGACTGAAAGAGCCGGAAGCGAACCTTCGACCGTAGGAACACGAACTGGCAGTGAGGCGGGCGACCGGGGCACGCGACTTTGAGTCTGTCACCCTATCGACCTGTCACCCTATCGCCCACGGCCTTCCCGCTGAGGCCGCCCGTTCATTCACTCTTTCCAACGGGGACGGGCTGGCGTACGGTCCCTGCCGCCGACGGCCCATGCCAAGCGTCTATCTCAAGACTTACGGGTGCCAGATGAACGAGCGCGATTCCGATGCGATCGCGGCCCGGTTTCTCGCGTCCGGCTATTGCCTCGCCGCGTCCGACCAGGAGGCGGACGTGGTGTTGCTCAACACCTGCAGCGTGCGCGACATGGCGGAGCAAAAGGCCATCGGCAAAATGACCGCCCTGGTCGGCGCCGCCCGGAAACACCGCTCGCCGGTCGTCCTCGGCTTCCTGGGGTGCATGGCGCAGAGCCGCGGACGCGAGTTGATGGACCTGCTGCCCGGGGTCCGGGTGGTCCTCGGCACGCGGAAGCTGGATCGGGTGGTCGAGGCGGTCGAGGCGGTACGCACGGGGCGCCTGGCGTCGGTGGTGGACACGGGAATGGACACCGAGGCCCGCGGCGCGTCGATTCTCAGCGAGCACGTCCTGCCAGCCCCAGGCGGTCCGCGCCCGGTGACCGCCCTGGTGAGCATCATGCAGGGATGCGATCAGCAGTGCGCGTTCTGCATCGTCCCCCAAACCCGGGGACGCGAACAGAGCCGATCGCCGGCGGACCTGGTCGCGGAATGCCGGCAGTTGGTGGCGCGCGGAGTCCGGGAGGTCACCCTGTTGGGCCAGATCGTGACTCGGTACGCGCCGCCGGGCTTCCCCCCGGCGAACGGCCGGAGCCCGTTCGTCCAATTGCTCGAAGCCCTCCACGCCCTTGATGGCCTCGATCGCATCCGGTTCGCGTCCCCGCACCCCGGAGGCTACGGCGCGGATCTTGTCGAGGCGTATGCCCGGCTCCCGAAGCTCTGCGAGCACGCGCACCTGCCCGCCCAGAGCGGCAGCAACCGGGTGTTGAGCCTGATGCGCCGCGGTTACACGCGGGAGCGGTTCCTCGAGGTCGTCAACCGCCTCCGTCAAGCCCAACCCGGCATCGAGATCACAACCGACCTCATCGTCGGTTTCCCGGGTGAGACGGACGCTGACTTCGAGCAGACGCTGGACCTCGTGCAGGCGGCCCGGTTCCAGAACGCCTTTGTGTTCAAGTATTCAGCCCGCCGCGGCACGCCGGCCGCCGCGTTTCCGGATCAGGTCTCCGCAGACGTGATCGAGGCCCGGCACGCACGGCTCCTCGAGCGGGTAAACACGCAGATGACCGCCGCGTACCAGCGAATGGTCGGCCGGCGCGTCCAGGTTCTGGTCGAGGGGCCCAGCCGGAAGAACCCCGCCCGGCTCGAAGGCCGGACCCGCTGCGGCAAGATCGCCGTCCTCACCGCAACCCCCGATACCATCGGACGATTGGTCGAGGCTCGCGTCGTTCACGCATCCTCCGTGACCTTGTACACCGACCCTGATACGCTCAACTCGAATTGAAATGAAACTCTGGCTCATTGCGGTGCTCCTGGGTCTGGCCGGTGCCGGCGTGCATGGCTACGGACTGCTTAAGCCGGCGGAGTTCGGCGCGGCGTTGCGCCGGTTTCCGCGTTCGATGGCCTGGGGGTACATCCTGATGCCCCTGGCCACGATCTGGTTCCTCTACAATCTCAAGACCGACGACATCGCCGACTTCGACGCGTTCAAGCCGGTGCTGTTCATCGGGTTTGCGGTCGTGGGGTTCGGGGCCTGCGCGTTCGTCCGCGACTTCCTCGCGGTCCGCGGACTTTCGGTGCTGGCGCTGCTCTTCGCGAAGCTGGTGTTGGACGCGGCGCGGGTGGTGGACACCCCGTGGCGGCTCGTCCTGGTGGTTTGGGCTTACCTTTGCGTGATCCTCGGCGTGTGGTTCACCATCTCGCCCTGGCGCATGCGCGATCTCATCATGGTCGCCACCGCCAACGAGCGCCGGGTGCGGATCACCAGCGCTGTCCGGTGCACGCTCTCCTTGTTCTTGATCATCCTCGGTCTGACCGTTTTCCGCGAGTCGGGTGCGCTGGCGGGCACGCCTTAGCGCCTGCTCTGTGTCCGCGCTCTGCGGGAAAACCTGCAAGCAGGTGCACCCAATCGGTCACCGGCCTTGCTGTTCTACCGCAGAGACCGCAGCGCCCGCAGAGAGGAGGGGGAAAACACTTCATCATCAGTCCTCTGTCGTCGGCCGTCCGTCCCCCTCTGCGCTCTTCGTGCCTCCGCGGTTGATCCGCCGACTCATCCCACCACAGACACACAAAACGCAGAGAATTCCCTCACAAACCCCAACCCGACCCCTCGCTGTGCCTTTGCGTTGACTGCCCTCGCCCGGAAGGGAACGCAAAGCAAGCTCGAAGGCTTGAAGGCGCCAAGGGAATCTGTGCTTGGCGTTAGCGTTAGCGTCTGCGTTGACCCCCGCGGCCGGCCCCGGGGCTACTTCGCGTTGCCCCCCCTGCACCCGCCGCGGTCACCGCCCGCGGCTACAGACATCGCATGCGGCTACAGACCGGTCCGCTCACTCGGTCTCCTGCCCTCCACTCCAGACCTGGAGAGTCCGGATGGTGCCATCTCTATTGGTTTGGATCACGCAGAAGTCCGCAGGGGCGCCTGGAGAAAGAGTGCTCGGCAACCCCATCCACGCGGCCGGAAGAGTCGAGAACCGATCCCACGCAGCCGCCCAGGGCGCACCGTCTCCTGCCCGCCGTTCGGCGCGAACCGCGTCCCCGAGCATCGCCACCGCCCGTTCCACCCCATCGACCGGCCGGAGTGCGGATCCGGCGTAAAGCTGTGTGCCCGGCAGTCTCACCCGCTGGTCGCGTCCCACCGCCAGCTCGAGTGACCCCAGCCGGTACACACCCGGACCCGAACCGGCACCCGCCATGGCGTCGCTGACGTAGATGATCCGGTCCGGCGGCAGCAACCGGTGGATGATCCGAAAGAGCGGCGGGCTGACGTGCACCTGGTCCGGGATCAGGCTCACGGTCAGGTCGGTCCGCTCGAGGATCCGCCACAGGATGTTGTCGTGCCGATCGAGGGCTGGCGGGCATCCGTTGCCAAGGTGCGTGAATCCCGTGGCCCCGGCGGCCGCGGCGGCCTCGAGACACGCCGCCGAGGCGTCGGTGTGTCCCAGGCTGACGCGCATACCGAGTGCCACGGCCTCGCGGATGGCGGCGATTGCACCCCTCCGCTCCGGCGCCAGGGTCAGGAGAATCGGGCCGGGCCCGGCGCAGCGCCGCAGCTCGCGGATCGCCTCGAGGCTCGGATCGCGCATCGCCTCCGCCGGATGCGCGCCGCGGAACCCCGGCGCGGCGGAGAGAAACGGTCCTTCGATGTGCCAGCCGACCACCGCGCGCAGAAAACTCGGCGCGTGCTTGCGCAGCGCGCGGAACCGGCGCAGCCGACCCAGCAGGGTCTTCCAGTCCTCGGTGAAGAGGGTGAGCAGGAACCGGGTGCAACCGGACCGGTGCAGCCCCGCGATGGCTCGCGCGAGATCGGCCTCCGAGACGCTGTCCGCGCGGAAATCCGTCCCGGCAAAGCCGTTGACCTGGAGATCGACGAGGGCAGGCGCCACCCATGGGTCCCCTCTCCCGGCGCCAGGCTCGGGGGTGACTTCGCGAATCACCCCGGCTCTCCAGACCAACCGGACCCGCCGGCCCGTCCGATAATCGCGGGCCACCAGCGCCGAACCCTTCATCGCACCCATTCGAAGGCGTATCCTTTCAGGTACTCGGTCTCCGGCACCACCGGCAGCACCGGGTGATCCGGTCCCTGGGTGAAGATGGCGGTCCGGCGCAACAACCGCCGGGCGTCAAACGCGGCTGCCAGGATCACGTCCTGGAACGTCACGGCATCCACGTGGTGCGAGCAGCAAAACGTGGCCAGGACGCCGCCCGGCCGGAGCAGCTTCAGGGCGCGCAAGTGGATCTCCTTGTACCCGCGCAACGCATCCGGAACCGACGACCGGTTCCGCGTGAACGACGGCGGATCGAGGATGATGAGATCGAACTGCGGAATCAGCTTCTCGTGAGGCGCCGTTGCGGACCGTGCCTTGAGCCAGTCGAACACGTTGGCCGCCTCGAACGTGCAACGATCCGATAATCCGTTGAGCGCCGCGTGCCGCCGGGCTGCGGCCACCGCCTCCTCGCTCTGTTCCACGGAATGCACCTGGGCGGCCCCGGCACGCGCGGCGTGCAGCGCGAACCCGCCGGTGAACCCGAAGCAGTCCAGGACCCTCGCCCCCGGGATCCCGGCGGCGAGCTCCGCCACCCGCGCGTAGTTCGACTGCTGATCCAGGTAGAACCCCGTCTTGTGGCCCCCGGTGAGATCGACCTGGAACTTGAGGCCGTTGAGGACCACATCGACCGGGCCCTCGATCGCACCGTGCAGCACGCCATTGGCCTCGGGCAATCCCTCGAACTTCCGGGAGCTGATATCGTTCCGCTCGAGGATCGCCCGCGGCGCCAGCGCCTCGATCAGCACCTCGGCGATCAGGCTCTTCCGGCGGTCCATCCCCAGGGAGGAAGTCTGAAGGACCAGCACGTCGCCGTACTTGTCCACGATCAGACCGCTGAGCAAATCCCCCTCCGCGTTGAGCACCCGATAGGACGTTGCCTCCGGCATCCGACGCCGACGGAGCGCCAGGGCCGTTTCGAGGCGTTCCTTGAAGAACGCGCGGTCCGGCTCGCGCCGGTCCGCTCCCAGCATCCGGACGTGGATCTTGGAGCGGCTGTTGAAGAACCCCAGCCCCAGGAACCGCTGCCGATGATCCTTCACCTGGACGACATCGCCGTCCGCCGGAGCCCGGCTAACGCGGAGAATCGAACCGGCGTACACCCAGGGGTGTCCCGCCACAACCCGGTCCGCTTCGCCGGCCTTCAGCCAGACTGTGGGCCATCCTTCGACCGCTTGTGTCATAAACAGGTCATTCCTCGTCCGTCCACTCCTGCCCGCTCCGTAACGCCCCATCAAGACAGAGTGCCCGGGTCAGGGAAAGCGAAAAGGAACGACCCCGCACCGATTCGGGCCGGATCGCCGATTGGACGAGGCGGCACACCCCGCTTTGCCCCCCTTCCAATCTGCGCTCCGTCCTGAATCGGCGAGGAGCTATCCCCGCGCAGATTCAAGGCGGATCGCCGATTGAACGAGGCGGCACACCCCGCTTCGCCCCCCCTTCCAATCTGTGCTCCGTCCTGAATCGGCGAGGAACTATCCCCGCGCAGATTCAAGGCGGATCGCCGATTGAACGAGGCGGCACACCCCGCTTCGCTCCCCCGCTCCCAATCTGTGCTCCGTCTCGACAGGAGAGGGTGGTAGGTTCAAAGTCGGACCTCGGGAATCCTGTCTTGCACCCGCACCGATTCAGTGCGGAGCACTGATGGGGTGGCGGGAGGATAAGGGAATGAAGAACAAAGGAATCCAGGGGCGGGCACCAGTCCGGTCTCCTCACTTCGTGCGCGATAGCGCCATCGCAGCGCGGCGACCGGCGTCGCCGTCGGAGCCGGAGGCCAACGCGAAGATTCTGGGCCTGGGTTGCGGCCAGGCCGCGCTGCGCCTTCGTTGCGTTGGAACCGCAGCTCTTCTCCTCCTGCTTCAGCTTCATGGCGTCCCCTCGATCGCCGGCGCCCAGTCCCCTCCCCTGCTCGTTCTCGAGAACCCGCTGGTGACCTACACCATTGCCGCCAACGGCCGGAACGTAGGCTTTGTGAACCGCGCCACCGGGGAGAACCTCCTCGATACCCGCGCGCCCTCCTCCTGCGCCCGGGTGCGAATCGGCGATCGCGAACACCCGGCCGCAGCCGCCAGATTCGACGGCCGGCAGATCACCCTCGAGTTCGGCGAGGCCAACCTGAGCGCCCAAGTCACCGTCGAGATCAACCCCGTCGCCATCGTCCTGACCCTGGCCTCCGTGACCGGCGGCGATCCCGAGGCGCTCACCTTTCTCGATGTGCCCCTGACGCTCAAGGCCACTCCCGATGAACCGTTCGGCGCCTGCGCTCTCGCTCTGAGTCTCAACACCCGGATCGACGCCCTGCCTGCCCTGCAAAGCCGGCTCTGTGCCGCCGCCACCCGCCGATTCGGCTTGACGGGCGCCCGGGCCGCCATCGTGGGTGCACCCATGCCCCAAGTGCTCCCCGCGCTGCAACAAACGCTCGCCGGGGCCAGCCAGCTCCCCGTCTGCCGCACCGCCGGCCCCTGGGCCCATGACACCGCGTTCAGCCACGGCTCCTACCTCTTCAACTTCGGCGCGCTCACCGAAGCCAACGTCGAGGACTGGATCGCCATGGCCCGTTCGCTCGGCTTTACGCAGATTGACAATCACGGCGGAGGCTCTTTCTTCCGGTTTGGCGACATGGTCCCCGACTCCGCCAAATGGCCGGACGGCTGGCGCGGCTGGGAACGGATTGTCGCCCGTCTCCACCGGGAGGGTATCGGTTCGATCTTCCACACCTACGCCTTCTTCATCGATAAACGCTCGAAGTACGTCACGCCTCTGCCCGACCCGCGGCTCGATGCCTTCCGCACGTTCACCCTCGCCGAGCCGGTAAGCTCGGAGGCCAAGGAACTCATCGTGAGCGAATCGACCGCCGGCCTCAGCACGGTCACCGGCTTCTTCGAGCACAACAGCGTCCTTCTTCACCTCGGCGACGAGCTCGTCACGTTCGGCGGCGTGAGCCAGCAGCCGCCTTGGCGGTTCACCGGGCTCCAACGCGGCGCGCACGGCACCCGGCCCGCCGCCCACCCGGCCGGCACCGCCGCCCGCCATCTCAAGGAGTGTTTCGGCCTCCTCGTCCCCAACCCCGAATCGTCGCTCTTCGAGGAGATCGCCGCCAACCACGCCGAGGTGGTCCGGCAGTGCGGCTTCGACGGGGTCTACCTCGACGCGATCGATGGCAGCTCGATTCTCCGCGGGCCCGACGAAGCCTGGTACTGGGCGAGCCGATTCGTCGTCGAAATCCAGAAACGGCTCGATCGGCCGGTTGGGATGGAAATGAGCGCCATGTGGCATCACTTCTGGCAGTACCGCACCCGCTGGCAGGCCTGGGATTACCCCCAGCGCGGTCACTTGCGGTTCGTTGACCTCCACGCGCAGTCGGTCTACGGGGGTCTCCTGCTCCCCCTTCACCTCGGCTGGTGGGGATTCCAGTCCTACAACCCGCCCCAGATCGAGCCGACCTTCCCCGAAGTCATCGAAACCCTCGGCGCCCGCCTCGTCGGCTGGGACGCCGGCATTTCCCTCACCGCCGGCGTCGACCGCAAAACCCTCGAACAAACCCCCCTCTTCCAACGCGCGGTCAGCCTCCTCCGCGCGTGCGAGAACTTCCGCCACACCAATACCCTCGATCGCGCCGCCAAGAGCCGCCTCCGGGAACCTGGAGCCGAGTTCGCCCTCGTGCAGGAAACCGACGGCACAACGCGGTTCCGCCGGTCCCAGTCCCATCCCCACGCCATCGCCGCCCTCGAACCCTGGACCCGCTCCTGGTCCGTCACCAACGCGTTCGCCGAACAACCGCTTCGGTTCCGCCTCGAAGCCGCCGTCGCGACCCCACCTTTCGCGGACACCAACGCGGTCGTGCTCGCCGATCCCACCGCGCTCGCCTCCGACGCTTGGAAAGCAACCCAGGCCCGCGGCGTCAGCGTGCGGTGCCTGTCCCCCGCCGACCCCGCCCATCCGCGCGCCCTCCTCGTGGCCACCAACGCCGGCCTTGTCCCCCGCAACGCTGCCTGGGCCCGATTCGACCAACGCTTCGCGCCGCCCCTCAACCTGAAGGACCACCCCGCTCTTGAGATCGAGATCGACGGCGACGGCTCCGGCGCCCTCCTCGCCGTCCGCCTCGAAAGCCCGCACGCCACCTCCTTCGGCGCCATCGCCGACCGCTATGTGCAGGTCGATTTCACCGGCCCGCGCCGCTGCACGCTCGTCGAGACCGAGTCCGCCCGCTGGAGCGATTACGTTTGGAACGACGGCAAGCACCACTACAACGTTTACCGCGAGACGATCGACTTCGCCGCCATCGAGTCCGTCACCCTCTGGCTCCAGAACCTGCCCCCCAACCGCGAAACCCGGATCGGCCTCGGCCCCATCCGCGCCCGCCCGCTCCGACCCGCCACCCTCCGCAACCCCGCCATCACCCTCGACGGCCGGCGAATCCAGTTTCCAATCGCCTTGGATTCCGGTTCCTGGGTGGAAGCGGGCGGACCCGACGATTGCATCGTCTACGGCCCCAAGGGCCAGACGCTCGGGCGCGTCATTCCCCAGGGCGCCTGGCCCGTCCTCCGGACCGGACCCGCCGCCGTCGAGTTCTCATGGGACCCGGCGGACGGTCCTCCCGCACGCGCCCGGCTGACGCTGTTCACGCGCGGACCGATGATCCGATGATGAACTTCAGGCTTGCGCCGGCCGCCTGATCGCTCTTTACTTTCCCCCCCTTCGTGGTGGGCCAGTGTAGCTCAGTGGCAGAGCAACGGTTTCGTAAACCGTAGGTCGTCGGTTCGACCCCGACCACTGGCTCCAGCTTGATAATCAAGGACTTAGGAAGGAAGCCAAGACTTCAAAGAAAACCCCGACTTGACTTTTCCAGACGGTTTCCATACAGTTAAGGCGCAATGAGAGCGAAAGCACGCGCCACCAAGCGGGAGGAGGTCTGGCCGGTCGAGGTTCGACGCGGCGGGGCTTCCGTCAAGGTCTACCAGAACCGCAGCACGAAAGGCGGGGTCGTCTATATCGGCTACGCCGTCGCCGACTACTCCAGCGGCAAGCGCAAATTCCTGTACTTCTCCGATCTGAGCAAGGCCAAGGAGAAGGCCGGAGAACTCGCCGACCGGATGGGGTCGGCAGAGCGCGACGTTCTCACCTTGACATCGGCCGATCGCGCCAGCTACTTGCGAGCGCTCGAGATCCTCAAGCCAAGTGGGGTCGCGCTGGAGATCGCCGCCGTCACCCTCGCCGAATGTCTCAAGGTCCTCCCCGACCACCAGGCCGTCATCGCCGCCGCCCAGCACTGGGCACAGAGGCTCCGCACCGTCACCCCGAAACCTGTCTCGGAGGTCGTCACCGCCATGCTCGAGGTCAAGCGGTCCGACGAGGCGTCCCCGCGGTACTTGCAGGATCTACGGTTTCGGCTGGGCCGATTCGCCGACGCCTTCCACAAAGACATCAGCGACGTGACGACCGCGGAGATTCAGCTCTGGCTCGATTCGCAGAAGAACATCGGCCCCCAGTCGAAGAAGAACCACAAGCGAGTCTTGCACGCGCTGTTCGCCTTCGCCGTGGCCCGCGGCTACGCCGCAGACAATCCGGTTGACCGGGTCGAAGTGACTAGGCCGAAGGGCGGCGACACGGAGGTTTTCACGCCGGATGAAATGGCCAAGCTGATCGACGCCTCCGACCACGACTTCCTGCCCTGCATCCTTCTCGGCGCCTTCGCTGGATTGCGCTCCGCTGAAATCGAGAGGCTCGAGTGGAAGGAAGTCGATCTGGTCAGGAAGCATATCACCATCGGCCGGGACAAGAGCAAGACCGCCAGTCGTCGCGTGGTTCCGATCTGCGATGCACTGGCCGCTTGGCTGGCGCCATACGCCGGCCGTCAAGGCAAGGTCTGGATCAGGAACCACAAGTCCTTCTACTCCGCCCAACAGGCCACCGCCAAGAAGGCGGGCATCGCCTGGAAGTCTAACGCCCTGCGGCACTCGTACGCCAGCTATCGGTTCGCCGAACTCCAGGACGCCGGCCGCGTCGCCGGGGAGCTGGGCAACTCCGCCGCGATCGTTCATCGCCATTACCGCGAGCTGGTCACGCCGCAGGATGCAACCCGATGGTTCTCCCTCCGCCCCCAGGCCCCCGCCAACGTCATCGCCATCCCCACCGCCGCAAACGCCTGATCCCATGAGAGCGAAAAGAACGCAGCTCTACCACGGCGCACTCCTCGCGCTTTGGCCAGCGATGCACAGGCAGCTTGATCGGATCGCCTGGCGCCTGTCTCCTGCCGAGAAGCGATCCGTCCTCGAGCTCGCCATCCGGCCGCACCTGGCAACGTGCAGAGGCGGGTCAACCCCGCCGTTTCTGTGGGCCCTGGCACGCGAGCCGGAGCTGACCGCGCAACTCCTACTCGACGCACGGCGCATCCTCGAGCGCATGAAGCGGACGCACTCCGGCAAGGCCACCATGTTCTTCCGCACGCACGCGCAGACGGCCCCCGCGACGCCTTCCACGGACGCCGCGGTTGCCAAGCGCCTTGGGATCAAGTACGGCGACGAGGACGTCAAGAAGGCCCGCCAAGTGATCGCCGCGCAAGACACTGAGCTCGCCGTCCTACTCGACAAGCACGTCGCCTCCTACCTAAAGACCGGCAAGGGCGTGGTACGCGCTAAGAGGCGTGCAGCACGCATCCGAGCCGATCGCAAGTCATCCTCGAAGTAACTCCGTTTTTTGACTCAGACGACCGCCAAAGGGAAAAAGACGCCTCCTACATTTCCCGTTGTAACTGCGTCGTAACTGTTGACCTACCTTAGCCGAGCAGTAGCTTCCGGCTAAGTTATGGTTGACTCGATCACCAAACAACAGGCTGCGACCGAAAACCGGCCGCAGAGGTATCTCGACAAGGCGGGCGCCGCTGAGCTCCTTGGAGTATCGCGGCGCACAATCGACGTCTGGATTCGACGCGGCATCCTTCCTTACTTCCGGCTGGGCCCGAAGCTGGTCCGGTTCTCGCCGGACGACCTGGCCGAACATCTCCAGCGGAACTTCCGCGTCGCCGGCCGCACGAAGGGAGGCCGCTCATGATCCCAATGCTTCTCGCCGCCGTCGTGTTCATTGCCTTGGTGCTTACATTCGCCGCTTCCTCTGGAGGTGCGCGTGAATGACTCCAGCATCCGCAGATTTGATCTAGATCAAATTCGCCCCGCGCCGGAGAACGAGCAGCTCTACCATCGCGTCACAACTGAGTCCGTGTCCGATCTGATTCCGAGCATCCGCGAGCACGGCATCCTGGAGCCGCTGGTCGTCAGCGAGGATGGATTCATTCTGAGCGGTCACCGGCGCTACCACGCCGCAGGAATCATCGGCCTGGCCACCGTCCCCTGTCGGGTCGAGCCCATCCGACGCGATGAGGATCGCGACGGGTTTCTCCTTCTCCTGCGCGAGGCCAATCGCCAGCGGGTCAAGACGCTCGACGAGGTAGTGCGCGAGGAGGCTATCAGCTACGACCCCGACGACTGCTACACCGCACTGATCGAGGCTCGCAAGAAGCTGCGCGGTCGGGCCATGCGGGTCATGGAGTTGGGCGAGGAGCGCAAGCGCGCGCGAATCTCCGACGCGAAGCGGCCGCTGCTCGAGGCGCTGGTCCGCATCCTCGACGGTAATCAGGGCTGGTGGCCCTACACCGTCCGGCAGTTACACTATAACCTCCTCAACGACCCGCCATTGATTCACGCGGGGAAGCCTGACAGCACTTACCGGAATGACCTGCGATCCTATCGAGCCTGCGTCGATATTTGCCTCCGGGCCCGGTTCTGCGGGGCGATACCCTGGAACGCGATCGCGGACGAGACGCGCCCGATAATCACCTGGACCACGTGGGCGGATCCCGCGTTGTTTGTCCGCGACCAGCTCGAGAAGTTTCTCAGCGCGTACTGGCGCGACCTGATGCAGAGCCAGCCCGCGCATGTCGAATTGATGGTGGAGAAGAACACCGCACTCGGCCCAGTCAAGGAGGTCGCTGCGCGGTACTGTATCCCCGTCACCAGTGGGCGAGGCTTTGCGTCTGGCCCACCGCGTCACGCACTGGCAGAGCGATTTCGAGCATCTGGCAAGGATCGCCTCGTGGTCTTGTGCCTGTCCGACTTCGATCCACCAGGGGAGGAAGTCGCAACGTCATTTGCGAGGACTCTCCGCGACGACTTCGCGATGCGCCGCATCGAGGCGCAAAAAGTCTGCCTGACCCACGATCAGGTCAGGAACTTGAAGCTGGCGCACTCATTCGATCAGAAGGCGAAGCCGAAAAGCCAAGGCTACGACCGCTTTGTCAGGCAGTACGGGCCCGACGTCTACGAGCTCGAGGCGCTGCCGGCGGAGACGCTCAGCTCGATCCTCACGAAGGCCATCGACCGGGTAATCGACGTGGACCTGTTCAATGCCGAGGTCGAGCGGGAGAAGGTGGACTCGACCGGCCTTCAGGCCGTTCGTGAAACGGTGAAGCGGCTGCTGGCCAACGTCAACATGGGAGGGCTGCAATGAAATCCTCACTCCGATGGTCACGCTGTAGCGGCAGCACGAAGTCCCGCGTCCGCGCCTGCATCGACGCCGGCTGGCTGCCGGGAGCACCGGCCGCGCCGAAGTACTATCGTCCTCGAGCAGAACGGAAGAACCGCAGGGTCAGCAGCAACCACGAAAGGCACCATGACGAGTGACGCGCCGACGCAGCAGCACAACCCCAGGTCGCACGGATGGTTCAAGGCGCAGCGCAACCCAGAGGCTTTCGAGCTGATCCGGGCTTGTCCTAACGCCTTCGTCCTCCTCTACGTCATCGCCTTTCGAGCGCGCTGGCGGCACGGCTTCAATCAGCACCAGCTCGCCGCCGGCCAAGCGTTCTTGGGCGACTTCGAGAGCTACGGCATGACGGAGAGAGGCTATCGCACAGCAAAGTCTTTCCTCGCGAAACACGGTTTTGCGACGTTCACGGCGACGAACAAGGGGACCGTCGCCACCATTGCAAGCACAAGCGTGTTCGACGTTTTCTCCCTCGCACGCGACGGACAGGCCGACAGGCAAGCGACGAGCAAGCGACGGACAAGCGACGGACAGGCGACGACTAACGAAGAAGGAAAGAAGGTAAAGACAGAGAAGAACAGCACGCCACCTCTCCCTCCCCATCTCGTGCCAAGCGTAGCGTCGTCACCCGCCCGGAACGGGGGGGGGAGGACTTCGGCAAAGCCTCATAAGGACTTCCCAGGGACCGAGGACGAGGCTATCGCCAGAGCTGAAGCCGCTGGTGTCCCGCGGGATTTCGCCTTCCGCATCTGGAATGAGTGCATGGCCCGCGGTGGGGTCGATCACACCGGGCAGACGATCACGTCTTGGAGATTGTACGCACGGGCACGCTGGACTGGCGAGCGTGCGAGGCTCGAGGAGCGGAAAAGCCTCCGGCACCGGCCGTCGAGGACAAGCCGGCCGGATCACGAGAAGGGATTCTGACATGAAGCGTGACACGCAAACCGAATTTGATCTTGGTCAGATTCGAGGATCCGCACCAGAGATTGTCGAGGTTGCCGGCCCCGACTTGCACGCCGTCTTGGATCGCCTCGAAGGCGAGGGCCTGAGCGTCTGGCGCATGGACGTGGTACGCTGTGGATCGTGGCGTCTACACCTGCGCCGCGAGCCGAAAAGCACCATGCCGTCTATCCAGGCACCGAAACAAAATGCGTCCTAGAGGCGCCTAGAGGCCATGAATTCTCGCCACCTATCCGAAAACCGCAAAGACACAAACAGAAAGGACACACCACAATGAGAGAGAAACGTCCCCAGATCGAACTGCAGTCCATGAGACATTGCACTGACCGTGAATGCGTTCTATGCAAGCGCCATTACACAAACGAGCTTCTTTCCTTCTGGATCCCCACCGACTACCACGGGTCCATAGCCCCCGTCTGCGACGAGTGCGCCTACAAGCGGGGATTCACCGTTACTCCCCGCGACCTAGACTACTTGCGGGAGGCTGTCGCGCGCGACGACAGATGGCTGAAGGCGCAGCCGGACTACCAAGAATGCCCCTTCTGACAAGCCGCCGTGGATCCAGGGACGGCCGCGCCGGCTGTCGGCACCATCCGCACTCCCGCCGGCTTGCGATCGCGCCTGAGGCGACTGTGAAGCATGGCGAGGTATCGTAGGACATCACCATGAGCACGGACCCTGACAGGCTTGATCGAGCATTGAACCTACCACGCGATACCATGAATGACATCGAAAGCGAGTTACAAGCCATCAGCGAATTGGTTCACGCAACCAGCATCGCATCGCAAAAGCAAGCGGTTCGTCTGCGCCATGAGCTGCTGGCCGGCGCCGCGACTCTCCTTGCCGTAGCCGGCGCACTCATGCGAGCACGGGAGCTTTGTCCGAAGCGGAAGTTTCGCCAATGGCTAGTCGAGGCGGCGCCTGAAGTCTCAGTGCAGGATGCACGGCGCCTGCTGAGGCTGGTGGAGCTTCAGCACCAGGGGAGAGAGGGAGAGGCGATCGCAGCGGCGCTTAGGATGCTGCGCGTGATGCCGGGTTGCCACCAGGAGCGGCTTTGATGCGCGACGAGTCACGTCATAGCGGATCGCGTGGCCGATGCGCTGTAGGTCAACGTGGGAGCACCGAGAGGCATCCGAACCACCCCCCGCTAAGGAATCTACTCGCCCATGAGGGAAACGGGTGACCGTGCGCACCAATGTTCGTCCATGCGACCTTCCAAAACCTCATGCGCCACCACAACGGAACCAGCACCGGGACAACGACTTGCAACGTCGAAACGTCGAGTGATCGAAGCGCC
>Ga0209096_1001551_pt1 | contig 24860 bp, 13 predicted proteins | sample AD_UKC034_MetaG_FD_184407 | JGI IMG/M metagenome (GOLD analysis project Ga0209096, IMG submission 184407) | Active sludge microbial communities of municipal wastewater-treating anaerobic digesters from USA - AD_UKC034_MetaG (SPAdes) (version 2) | ecosystem: Engineered > Bioreactor > Anaerobic >... | reverse complement strand
TGCTGTCCGAGCGTCTTTTCCGCCACCGGATGCCGCCCGTCCTTAATGATAAGAGCATTTTGCTCCCCTCGCCCTGTTAAGGGAGAGGGGCCGGGGGTGAGGGTTGGTTTTACATAATTTTCGCTCGCCGCCACGCTTGCCAACGACAGCAGCGCATCGGCTTCCGCTATGCAGGACGCCACCTTCTGCAGATCTGAAGAAAATTCCGCCGCCTTGTCCCTTACCTGGCAAAATATAGAATATTCCATCTCGACGGACCTGTCCTGCGCGTTAAGTATCATCGACTCCTTGTCTTTCAGGTCCGGCGTGATAAAGCGCTCGCAGTTGACCAGCGTCTGCTTCCTTATATAATCCTGCGGGACGAATTTCAGGTTGGAGGAAGACACTTCTATGTAATAGCCGAAAACTTTTGTGTAGCCTACTTTAAGCGACTTGATGCCGGTGCGCCGGCGCTCCTCCTCTTCAAGCCCGGATATCCACTCTTTGCCTTTGAGGGAGGCGTCTTTCAGCTCGTCCAGCTCCGCGCTGTAGCCTTTTTTTATCAGCCCCCCGTCCTTGAGCGTGAACGGCGGGTCATCCGCTATCGCGCTGTCTATCAGCGAAAAGACTTCCGACATGTCCTTCAGGTCCCCAAGGCCTTTTATCCTGGCCGAAGCGCATTTTGACAGCATCGCCTTGAGTCCGGGGAGCTTGGCCAGGGATTCCTTGAGCGCGGACAGGTCCCTGGCATTGGCGGAAGATGACGATATCTTTCCCGTCAGCCGCTCGATATCCCTGATATCCTTCAGAGCGTCTTCCATGTCGCGCCTCAGAAGCTGGCTGCCGAACAGCTCTTCTACGGCATCAAGCCTTTCTTCTATATGTTTTTTTTCTCTGAGCGGAAAAAGAATCCAGCTGCGGAGTAGCCTGGCTCCCATCGGGGTCAGGGTCCTGTCCAGTATCCACAGCAGGCTCCCCTGAAAAGACCTGTCCCTGATGGTCTGCACCAGCTCCAGGTTGTGCCTGGTGGCGGGATCGATATACATGAAATTATCGGTCCTGTATTTTCTTATCGAATTGATGTGATGGAGCGGCACCTTCTGGGTGTCCTTGAGATAGTCGATCACGGCGGACGCCGCGCACAGGGAAAGCTCCGTCCCGTTAAACCCGAACGCTTCAAGCGAAGAGAGGGAAAAATGCCTGAGCAGCTTTTCCCTTGCAAGCTGCACGTCAAAAATATCCTTCATGTTGTACGGCGTGAACGGCACCCCTTTTGCTTCAAGGAACGCTTTCAGCCTGCCGTTATTTTCGATAGCGTCGCCGGACACAAGAACCTCAGCCGGGGCCACCCTTTCTATCTCGTCCATCAGCAGGCGCTCCCGGTCGCCGCCGTCTATGTCCAGCGCGCGGAACTCTCCCGTAGATGCGTCCATGAACGCCAGAGATGCTTTGTCGCCGGCAAAAGCCAGCGCCATGAGGAAATTGTTGGACTTTTCGCTCAGCATGGATTCTTCGAGGATCGTACCCGGGGTGATTATTTTTACGACATCCCTTTTGACGATGCCTTTTGCCAGCGCGGGGTCTTCGGTCTGTTCGCAGATGGCCACTTTGAACCCGCGCGAGATAAGCTTGGAAATATGCGGCTGGACGCTGTGGTGCGGCACGCCGCACATGGGCGACCTTTTTTCGCCCTGGCCGCGCCCGGTCAGCGTGATCTCAAGCTCTTTGGAGGCCACCAGCGCGTCTTCGCCGAACATCTCGTAAAAATCGCCCAGCCGGAAAAAAAGCAGGGCGTCAGGGACCTGCTCTTTCAGCTCGCGGTACTGTTTCATCATGGGGGTCAAGTCAGTCATCGATATACTTCCTAATGTAAGGCAGCCCGAAGCTGAAGCTTCGGCTCCTGTTATCTATCGGAGCCGACTCTTCAGAGTCGGGTCCCGCTACTTCCTTATCTCGACTTTTAGGCCGCTCTCGAGCGAGGACAATATCTTTTCGTGCGCAAAGTTCACTTCTTCGTCGGTGAGCGTCTTGTCCTTGGAGCGGTAGACCACGCTGTACGCCAGGCTGGTCCTGTCCTTGCCGGCGTACCGGTCGAACAGCTCTACAGCCTCGACAAGGCTTCCGCCGTCGGTCATTATGCGCTCTTCTATTTCCCTGTGCGTCAGGCCGGGCGGGATGTACATTGCAATGTCCCTCCTGACAGCCGGAAATCTTGCCAGGTCCAGATCTTTTGAAGCGTCCGGCTGAAGAGAGTTCAGGTAGTCCATGTTTACTTCAAACACGTACACAGGCCTTGTCATGTCAAATTCGGCCGCGATATCCTGCCTCACAGTCCCGACAAAACCTATCTTTTCGCCCTTGCAGAATATCTCGGCTCCCAGGCCGGTAGAGATCTTATGGTCCGTGGTGGGCAGGTATTCGACGCAGCACGAGCCGTAAAGGTCAAAAATGTCGTCCACGATGCCTTTGAGGAAATAAAAGTCCTCCCTGATGCGGTCCTTTTCTATTATGCCCTTGAACACCGAGCCGTACAAGAGTCCGCCCGCGACGTGTTTCTCTTTTGTGGCACCGTCTTTTTTGCCGAACACTGTGCCCGTCTCAAACAGCGCCACATCAAAGGCTCCGTGCCGCAGGTTGTACTGCGCGGCCTCGAGCAGCCCAGGGATGATGGACGTGCGCAGGTGCGTCATATCCTCTATGAGCGGATTGGCTATCCTGACCGCGGAGGACATATCGATCCCGGCTTTTTTAAAAAGCGCGGGGCCTGCCATGGAATACGTCTTTGCCTCCGAAAACCCCAGCGAAGCAAGCCTCTGTTTAAGCAGCCGCTCCTTATTTCGGGCCGACAATACTTTGTCGTCCTCGGCGCTTTCCGTCCTCACATAGGTGAATGTCTCCGCGATATTGCCAAAGCCCCACAGCCTGGCAAGCTCTTCTATCAGGTCTATCTCTCTTTCGATGTCCGCCGCTCTCCACGAAGGGACAGTCACCTCCAGCTCGGCGCCGCTGTCTTTGAGGGCAAACCCGAGATTGGCAAGTATGGACACGGCTTTAGTCTTTGGGATCTCCGCCCCCAGCACTTTTGCTATACGGTCCAGCCGGAGCTTGAGCACCGCGGGTTTTCTTGAGCCGGACACTACATCGATGGCTCCCTTTAAAACAGATCCGCCGGACAGCTCGGCAATGAGCGCGGCAGCCCGGTCAAGCGAAGATCTTACACCCTCAAAGTCCGCTCCGCGCTCGAACCTGACGGAAGCTTCGGTCCTTATTTTGAGGTTTTTTGAGGTCCTGTTGACAGAAACGGGAGAAAAGAACGCGCTCTCAAGAAGTATATCTTTTGTGCCGGGGCCTATTTCGCTGTTGCCTGCGCCCATCACTCCGGCCACGGCCACCGCCTTATTTGCATCGGCTATCACAAGGTCGTCCGCCGAAAGCTGCCTTTCCGCGCCGTCAAGCGTGACTACCTTTTCACCCGCGCGCGCTTTTCTGATTACCACCTTTCTTCCGTCCAGCATGTTCAGGTCAAAGGCGTGCAGCGGCTGCCCTGTCTCTATCATCACGTAATTGGTTATATCTACGATGTTGTTTATAGGCCGGACGCCTGCGTCGAGCAGCCTTTTTTGCATCCATGCGGGCGAATCCCCCACACTGATGCCTTTTATGACGCGCGCCATGTAGCGCGGGCAAAGATCAGGTGCCTGCACTTCTACAGAAGCGGCCTTTAAAACATCCTCGCCGGATTCTTTTATGTCCGCCTTCTGGGGCTTCATCTTTTTGTCCAGCGCCGCGCAGACCTCTCTTGCCACTCCCCTGATCGAAAGGCAATCGCCCCTGTTGGGAAGGATATCCACCTCTATCACGCTGTCCGTCAACGACGACACCTCCGTGCCGGACATCGACAGCGCCTCCGCCACCTTTTGTACGGGCTCGTTCACTTCGACTATTTCTTTCAGCCAGTCAAAAGGGATTTTCATTAGAATTGCCTCAGGAATCGCACATCGTTTTCAAAAAACATCCGTATGTCGGTGATGCCGTATTTGAGCATCGCGATGCGCTCTATGCCGGCCCCGAAAGCAAACCCGCTCACACGCTCCGGATCGTACCCCACGGCCTTGAACACGTTGGGATCCACCATGCCGGACCCCAGTATCTCGAGCCAGCCGGTGTTTTTGCAGCTGCGGCATCCCCTGCCGCTGCAGATAAAGCATTCCACGTCCACTTCGGCGGACGGCTCCGTAAAAGGGAAATAGCTGGGCCTGAACCGGACCTTTCTTTCCTTGCCGAACATCTTTTTGAGGAATGCCGACAATGTGCCCTTAAGGTCCGACATCGTGATCTTGTCTCCCACTGCCAGGCCTTCCACCTGGTGGAACACCGGCAGGTGCGTCACGTCGGGCGCGTCGCGCCTGAACACCTTGCCCGGGAATATCGCCGCAAAAGGAGGCTTGTTCTTTTCCATGAACCGGACCTGCACGGGAGACGTGTGCGTCCTCAAAAGGCTGCCGTTCTCGAGATAAAAAGTGCTCCACATGTCCTTGGAAGGGTGATGCGCGGGAATATTGAGCGCTTCAAAATTGTAGTAATCGCTCTCGATCTCGGGGCCCTGTGCCACCGCATAGCCCATCGACAGGAATATATCTATGAACTCGTCCATCACCTGTGTTATCACATGCGTCCTGCCGGCGCGGATGCCCTTGCCGGGCATAGTGACATCCAGCTGCGCGTCCGCGTTTTGGGGCTTGTCTTTGGCCAGGCTCCCGAGCTTTGCGCTCAGCGCGGATTCTATCTTGGTTTTCAGCTCGTTGAGCGCGGCGCCGTAAGCTTTTTTTTCTTCAGGCGGAACAGAAGCGATCCCCGAAAAGAGCGCGGACACCAGCCCCTTGCGGCCGAGATATCTGTTCTTGAAAGCTTCGGCGGACTTCTGGTCTTTTAACGCGGACAGCTCTTCCAAAGCCTGCTTTTCGGTTTTTGCTATGCTTTCCATTATTTAATGGATATATTATAGCAGATGGAGGCGGAGGCTAATTTTTTTCAAGGACGAACATCTGGCATATGTCTGGGCCTCCCCAGATGGTCGAAAGGCTGCGGGGCAGCATGCGGTATGAAGGGTTCATGTTGATATCAGTCTTGGAGGATGCAAATCCCTTTATAATATCTGCAAAATATCCGATCTCATCCGGAAGCTGGAATACCCCCACCATCAGGCTGCCGGGAGCCGAGAGAAATCCGTAAGCCCTGTTCAGGAACAGCTCGATATCGCTGCGCGAATATTTGGGTATTATGCCGGCCTCCGGGATGCTGATGAACGGGTCGATCAGGCCTTCCATGATCACGGCGCGCGCGGGCTCAGGCGTTGCCATGCGCAGCAGATCCCCCTCGTCCCCGGCCAGCCAAGTTATCCTATCAAAGCAGCTCCTGAAGACGGAGCGCTCCGTATCGTCGCCTTTTTCCGCAAGAAGGAACTGCGCCGCAGTCTCTTTGGCTGTGTCCAGGTTCCGGCTGTTAGGTTCCGCGGCCGTCACTCTGGCTCCGAGCAGGGATGCAATAACAGGGATATCCGCAGACCTGCCGCAGCCGATCTCTACGACATGGTCGCCCTCCGTTACTTTTGCGGACCGCAAAAGGCTCATTAAATTGAACATCCTGTGCTCGTCAAAATGCCTGCTGTAATCCGTCCTGCTCCCGGCAACGGTGTAGAGGTCCGTAGGCCTCAAGGCAGCAGGAGGAACAGTCCTGTTGATGACCGCCCGGTTTTGTATGAGATGGCCGCCCGTAATTCCCGGCCTTATTATAGGCTGTGACATATACCTTTATTTCGGAAAGAAAAGCGAAGGATTTCAGGCAAGCCTTGGTTTTCTATAAGTAATTCGGGATTGCTTCCTGCCGGCAGGCAGGTTCAGCTCTTCAGCTCTTCAGCACTTCAGCGCTTCAGCTCTCTCTGCCTCACCGCCTCAAAGAGTATTACGGCGGCCGCTACCGCAGCATTGAGGGATTCGGTCTTCTCGTCTATAGGGATCGTCACGGCGCTGTCGCACAGGCACCTGACAGAAGGCTTTACTCCCCTTCCCTCGCTGCCGATCACTACAACAAACCCTTTTGACAGGTCCGTCAGGTACAGGCGCTTGCCGCCCGACGGCTCGGCGCAGAAGACCTTCAGCCCTGAGGAAGATGCCGTTTTTATGTCGGACTCTAAGCTTGCGGACGCGATCACGGGAATATGGAACAGCGAGCCGCCGGTCGAGCGCACTGTTTTGGGATTGTAGATATCGGCGCTGTCGCGGGATACCAGCACTGCCGCACATCCGGCCGCCGCAGAGGTCCTGATGATCGTACCGAGGTTGCCCGGGTCCTGTATGCCATCGCACGCGACGATCATGTGCCTGCCGTCTTTCTTAAGGTCCTTATGCGAGTAAGAGAACTTGGGCACTATACCGAGCACTCCCTGGTCGTTCTCGGTGTCCGAAAGCTCTTTCATCATCCTGCTGTCGATAAAGAACGAAGGGATCTCTTTCTCTTCTATGGCGGCCACTATCTCTTTGGGGGCTTTTTCGGAAAAGAACGCCATCTCAAAACCGGAACCGCTTTTAAGCGCCTCTTCGGCCAGATGCGGTCCTTCTATGATAAAAAGCCCGTGCTTGTCCCGGTACTTCTTGTCTTTGAGCTGCTTTGCCAGTTTGGCCTGCCTGCTGTTCTTGCCTAGTTGCATTCTGGTCATTATTATAACTCTTTGACCCCTACAGTATCAATCCTAGAAAGGTCACTTAATAGACAAACCCATTGACACAAAATGCTGAGAATTGTAAGAGACCATTGTATCTATGTAGTAGGCATAATCAAATCTGATGCCTGAAAGGCAGTACCCCACTCCGGCAGTATAATTCGAATATGCCTCATTAGCTGCAAAACTCTTTCGATCTATGCCGGCTCTCAAACAAAGGTTGTCAACAAGCATATATTCCAGGCCTGCCTTATATTCTGTCGGCAAACCCCTTCTCAACAACGTTTCTCCATAAATATCCAATTTGCCGATTCCGTATCTTCCTCCCGCGCTTACCGACAAAGGGATATCATCTTCCGTCCCGCCCTCCCATCTCATAGCGCCCGCATGTCCCGGCATCACATTATATACAACGACGCCCACATCAATATTATCTGCCATTGAATACATCAAGCCTACATCTGCATTTACGCCTCGGCCGCTTGTCCCCTGCAGTTCGGTGCCTTTCAAAAAATATTTGACCCTGGCCCCGATAACAAGTTCTCTTGAAAGTCTTTTTGCATATCCCAGAAAAATATCATCTGTTGCATAGCTGAAAGGGGTAGTCGCACCGACAACTCCCGTATCCGAGTTGATCTCTGTAACATACATATCTTCAGTCCTGCTTCCAGAATATCCCAAAGACCATCTCCCGATAGCACTGTCAAAGACGCCGCCTAGCATAGTATATCTGATGTCGCCCGTGAGATCGCTGTACATGCTGGTAAATTCAGGGTCAGCCATATACCCTATCCCGGACGGATTCCCGAATATGCCGTCAGCGCCTTTTAGAGCCGCAGTTATGCCTCCTAGCCCTATCGATCTAGCCCCGGCAGATGAATCATAAGCTATCGATACGTCCGCTACTGATATCATCGTCAGCACGATAATAGATGCTACGGTTAATATTCCGGATCTTTTCATATAAGTCACCTTCGCTTGTAGATCAAGATCTTGCCCTTCCCCAACAATCTTCCGGTGCCGTTTTCAACCATCCTTATAAGACAAGCTCCATTGTCAACAACTCTTCCGAACATATCGACTCCCCTCCATTCAATCTCGTTATAACCCTGTTTTCCTCCGATAGCCCCGCTCATGCAGCTGTACATGTAAACAAGTCTTCTGCTTGTGTCAAATACATATATATTCACATCGGCATCCGTCTCAAGCGTATATGTCAATTTCACGGCACCGTCTTTTACCGGGTCGTATGGATTGGGGTATGGCAAGACTCTTCCGTATATCATTCTTTGGTATGTGCCCGACTCTTCTGCCGTATTTCCGCTCTTTACTTCCGCTGTCCTGTTCAGCGGCTTGTGCCATCCGGACACATCACGGAACTCAACTTCGTAATTGCCCGCGGTTAAACCGGTTTCTTCAGCGCCGCTGTCAAACCACACAGTCGTGCCGGCCCTTCTCCACTTTGCCCCTGATCCTGCCGCTTCCGCCGGTTCGATGATCACTTTCAATCCACCGGCAGGCGCATCCAGCACATTCATCCTCAATGCCGATATTCTTTTGTCGTACGCCGCTGTAATCTCTGTAATTTCACCTTCTTGTATCTCAACTTCAATATTCGTCGGCGCTGCCCATCCCTCCACGGATCCCTCGTCCCATCCCTGCAAAAACTCCACTTCAAATGTGCCCACAGGAATTTTTTGTTCATACGTTCCGCTGTCACGCCAGTATGAGGTGCCCGTTCTCCTCCACTTGGCCCCGGCTTCAACAGCTTCCTGCGGTTCTATTACAACCCGCAAGATACCGAAAGAGGTTTTGTATGATGGGCCCGTAAGCAAACCAATAACACGGCCTGCCTGATCATTGATTTCCACAATGTAATCTTCCGGACTTTCCCAGCCGTCTATGCTCTTGTATTCGATGGTATATGATCCCACCGGTATGCCTATCTCCCTATGCCCGTGATCTTTCCATTCGCCTCCATGTTCCTTGATACGCCATTTACCCTCTTTTCTTGCCGAAGAAGGCCTGATCCAAACGGTAAGGCTTCCTGAGTTGGGCTTAATAAACACGGGCGCAAAAAAGGTCTGTTTAGCTCTTTCCACCACGAGCAGCGGCTCCGTGCCTTGAGAAAGTGCAGCCTCATTTTCCATGTCGTTGGTAAATATGATTCTTTCCAGCCGCCATCCTTCAGGGAGTCCGGCGAACTCAATTCTATGACTGCCAACAGCAACGCCTTCTCGGGTAACACCGAGCTTGCGCCACGCATCCTCTGTTGCGATCCGCCACTCTATGCTGTTACTGAACTGTAGAGGAAATACTATCGGCATGCTCAACGACCCGCAATGCCTGACATATGATCCGGATATTAGAGAAACGTGATTTAGGCTGGTCTCAATAACGGCATCTGATGGCTTATCCCAATATTCAATATGTTTAAATTCGATCTCATACACTTCCGCTGGAGCCACGGCTTCTATCGTAGGCTGGCGCCATTTATCATCGCCTTCACCTTTAAATCTCCACATAGCCCCGGCATTCACGGCATCTTCAGGAGATATTAAAACTGATATATGCGACGAATCAATATCGTACTCTGCACGCAGAAGCATGTCGTCGTTATTGTTGATGACAACCTCGATATCCGATGGCTTTACAAAACCCGGTATTTCCAAAAATTCTATGATATAAACTCCTGCCAGCAGGCCCGCCTCTTTATCTCCACTCCTTAACCATACGGAAGTCCCTTTCCTCCTCCATTTAGCCTCTTGGATCAATGCATTTTGCGGGCCTATTGTCACAGTGAGATTACCCTTGAACTGTACTAATTCGACTTTATCAAGAAAACCGCAGTCCGCTCCCGACGGCTCTCCATGTCCTTTATAGTATCGCCACCTAATGATATGCGTATCCGGATCGATCAGGTAGTGCTTTTTCTGCCATCCAAAATCTCCTGAAATACGGTCCTTAAGCTCCCCGTTAATGTATACTTCCAGATAGTCTCTATTTATCGCAGAATTAACTTTCCACCAAAAACTGATCTGCCCCGGACCGGTTACGGATGTTTCTATCCATGACTCCTCATTATCCCCCACCTCTCCACTGCGTGCCGTGTTCCCTCCATGGTAAGCCCAAAGCGTATCTTTCAGCCCTACCCAGGAAGAATTTACGCTGGTAGTCCAGCTAAGGTCGCTGTTGTCCAATGCCTCCCCAAGGCTTGTGAGCGGGATGTATACTCCAACAACAGATGTGTTGCGACCTGAAATGACTTGACGGAAAGCATTTTTGGGCTTATAGGCCCCATGGACTGGCCTAAACTCAATGATATAGCTGCCCGGATCAAGAGATATCCCTTGTCCAGGATCTCTCCATTCTGTTTCTCCCAGGATCTTCCACCCTCCGCCTTCAATCGGCTTGCCGCCTTCATATTCCACCCCAACCGTCAAAAAGCCTTTTCCAACCCCCTCGACATAATAGGCTCTCCTGAGAGTTTTATATCCTTTAGAAACTGACAAAGACATAGTCTGAGGCTTGGAATATCCTTCAATATCCTTAAACAAAATGGAATATTGACCTGGCTCTAATGACACTAGATCTCCAGAACACAACCATTCTCCATCTGCCGCATATTTCCATCGCCCCTCGTTTGTGGACATACCGTTATACAGAATGTCTATGCTTAATAAACCGAGACCATCTCCCTCTATATATGTTCTCCTTATTATTGTCGAATCTCCGCCCACAAGAGCAACTGTTGTTTTTGCCGGTGCGGTATATCCATGAATTTCCTTGAACTCGACAGTATAGAAACCCGGGAATAATAAGACCGGGTGGCCGGATGGATACCATACTTCCTGGCTACCGGATATTTTCCACATGCCTTCTTCGGATGGGATTTTGCCATGATAATCCATGTCTACGCGCAGCCAAGAGTCATTCCCTGCAACATAAACCCCCGTTATTACCGTAGTTTTATCTCTTAGCACTTTTGCTGTGGCATTTAACGGCCTGGTGTAGAATCCCTGATATTCAAGACCGGAGAACTCTATCTCATGGTCTCCGACAGGCAATGACACTTCATCCCCGGACTGATTCCAGACAGAGGCTCCGGAAGTCCTCCACATAGCTCCTATATCTACCGCATCCTTAGGCTCGATCAGGACCTTAATGGCTCCATATCGATGGGAATATTGGCCAACAATTATTAATGGTGGACCATCTTTGCCTGGCTCGCTAATCACAACATTCATCTTTTCGGGAGCATCAAAAGCATACAGATCCTTAAACTCCAGGACATAAGAGCCTATTTCCAATTCTCTCTGAGAACCTGCCCCATACCAAGCATCCTCCCCTTCCAGTCTCCATGCGGCCCCTGCAGAAACCGCGCTTTCAGGTGTGATCACAACTATCAGGTTGGCCGTAAGTTTACGATAAGCCGCATTAAAGGTTCTCTCTTCCGCATATAGAATTGGCAGTTCAATATCATCATGTAAAAAGTACCCGCCCGCTGTCTTAAACTCCACCGTTGTTATCCCCGCCGGCACAGCCACTGCTTCCCCGCTTGATTTCCACGCAGTGTCCCCCTTCAACCTCCATTTGGCCCCATTTATTACCGCATCCTCGGGAGATATGTTTACACGAAGGGTCCCGGATTGCCTGTATACCCCTCTAACTTCTGTAGTCTGATCGTAGCTAATAGTAAAAGCATGCCACCCTGGCCAGCCCGGCCATCCTTCCCCTCTAGGATAAATATGGTCTGTCACTTCACTGGAAAACATGACTTGATATGTTATGCCGCTACCTACATCCAGAATCATCTCTTCCCCATTATTCCTCCATGTATTTGATTGCCCGTATTTTCTCCATTTTGCTCCGGAACTTACTGCTGATTCAGGCTCAATCATGACTTTGAGTCTTCCCTTTTGTATATATTGAGCCTCTATAGTATTCAAAATGTTTGCTTCGATTGTTATTGATGCGTTAGCTGGTTTGGAATGCATCTCAACATCGGAATATTCGATCGTATATTTGCCTTCGAGTAGAAGAACTGTTTCTTCGCTGCTGTGCCAGATCGTCTGACCGCTGATCTTCCACATGGCTCCTTTTTCAACGGCGCTTTGTGGTTGTATGTTTACTTTGATATAACCTGAGCTATTAGAGACCAAGTAGTTGCCGGTAGCTTCGGCTGTAAACCCCTTTTGGATGTTTACGGTGAGAATTTCTGGAGAGGCGAATCCGTATGAGGAAATATCCAAGAATTCAACTGTCTTATTGCCTTCCGCTATCTCTATAGTTTCACCTGAATTCTTCCAGGAGGTTGTGCCGACCGGTCTCCATTTTGCCCCTGCGGCGCGGGCTTCTGAAGGTTCTATATCTACTTTGAGATATCCTATGCCCGCATACTCAAACGTAGCAACGGTTGTATTGTTGTAGTTGACATCTATCTTTTGCCATCCTGCAGGCTTGTAGTATCCGAGAACATCGCTGAAGGTTATTTCTGATGTGCCTATGATATTTTCCAAGATCGACCCGGTGTCGCGCCAAATATCCGTTTGTCCGTACAATCTCCATTTTGCTCCGTCGGTAACGGCAGCTTCGGGTATTATAAATATTTGCATAAATCCGCGTTGGGTATATGTAGCGTCTATGAGGCTTTTTTTGTTCGCTTCGATAGTTATTAGGGCATTAGCCGGCTTGGAATGCAGTTCTATATTTGAATATTGGATGGTGTATTCACCCTGAGGAAGAGGTGCTGTCTCTTCGCTGGTGTGCCAAATTGTCTGGCCTTTGATCTTCCACATGGCTCCTTTTTCAACGGCGCTTTGTGGTTGTATGTTTACTTTGATATAACCTGAGCTATTAGAGACCAAGTAGTTGCCGGTAGCTTCGGCTGTAAACCCCTTTTGGATGTTTACGGTGAGAATTTCTGGAGAGGCGAATCCGTATGAGGAAATATCCAAGAATTCAACTGTCTTATTGCCTTCCGCTATCTCTATAGTTTCACCTGAATTCTTCCAGGAGGTTGTGCCGACCGGTCTCCATTTTGCCCCTGCGGCGCGGGCTTCTGAAGGTTCTATATCTACTTTGAGATATCCTATGCCCGCATACTCAAACGTAGCAACGGTTGTATTGTTGTAGTTTACGTTGACCTTCTGCCATCCTATAGGCTTGTAGTATCGGGCAACATCGCTGAACGCTATTTCAGGTGATCCAACAAGAGTTTTAACAATAGCACCGCTATCGCGCCAAATATTCGTTTGTCCGTACAATCTCCATTTTGCTCCGTCGGTAACGGCAGCATCGGGTATTATGAATATCTGAATATTTCCTTGCTGGGTATATATGGCTTCTATTGAATTATGGCTTGCTGCTTCTATTGTGAAAAAAACATTGGCTGGTTTGTAATGCATATCAATGTCGGAATATTGGATCGTATATTCTCCTTCGGCGAGAAGGGCTTTTTCTGTGCTGTTGTGCCATGTCGTTTCTCCGATAACCTTCCACAAGGCACCGTTTTCTACAGCTGTCTGTGGAGCTAAAATGCCGGTAATGTAACCGTAACCTTTGAACCGATAAGTTCTTTCAAGTGTCACGCCGCCGACAACAAATACAGATGCCTGATCAAAGACCTTGAAGCCTTCGTGATCGGAGAACTCGATCTCGTACAACCCCGGAAGCAACCCGGATTCCGTATGACCGCTGGCATGCCATGTTGCGGTACCTGCCCTTCTCCATTTGGGCTGTTCCTGCATGCGTGCATCGGCGATCAAATTGACTTTCAATGACCCGGGCAGGTCAGCATTTTTATAGGATCCGACCACTTCGATTGTCATAAGACCGGATGATATCGTGATCTCCTGTATAGGCGGGGTCATGAACTTTCCACCCTCGGTATCCGAGTATTCTATTTGATATGTCCCATTGCCTATACTCTCCTCAACAGATCCGCTCGGTCTCCATAGGCCTGTTCCAGCTATTCTCCACATAGCTCCTGCATTTACGGCGGCTTCAGGCGTTAATACGACTTTTAATGATGTGCCGGTTGTTTCTCCTGAACGAAGGTATCTTGCAACAATGTTCACTTCCTGGTTGTCCGTTATAAAGAAGGACATATCGCTCGGTTTTGTCCATCCAGACACATTGTAAAAAGTAATGCGATATGGTGTGGTCGTGCTTGACGGGAGTCTTACACCCCGGTGTCCGGATTCTCTGTTGCTTGCAAATCTATTAAGATACCATTTTGCTCCGGCATCAACGGCTTCTTTCGGCTCGATCACTACACGGATGCTGCCATTACTGCTGCGATAATTGGAGATACTCCCTTTTGTTTCTCTTATTACTCTTGAATTGTCCATGCCCGGCGGGTCAGCATCGGCCTCGGGAGAAGCTATCCCAAGATTGACCCCGTAATAATCTGTCATCGGACTTGAAAAATACGGGATCCTTGTCGAATAACCATATCCGTCGGCATAGTTCCAGGCGATCGATCCGTCATCGTTGTACCCTATTTCCGACGGATAGGTCATAACTGTAGAAAAAGCTTTACCCGCCTGCGGAACGTATCCTCTCCATCCTGAACTGTATTTTCCGTTCTTTTTGTTGTAACCATCTCTTATCCCATCTCCTGTTGCATAGTGATGCCCTGCGCTTAGACAGTGTCCTATCTCATGCATGAAAGTATAGTTCGGCGCTGTTGCCATATATGCATTGACGCGCGCACCGGTTCCGCCGCCAACACTTCCTTCTCTATGAAAAAGAAGTATGTCAAGGTCAGATTTGTGCTCTTTTCTGAATGTGTAATGATCCGGAAGCGCTTCATTGGTTGCAAGGGACCACATTGGTAATTTAGTATAATCTTCCCCGCTTTCCGCGCTTATTTGCATGCTGCCTACAAGATTCAGCCTTGCGCCTGTGTTGCTGTTCGACAGCACCAGGTTGCTGTCGGCAAAAATATCGGCCAAAAAGAGGTCGATGTCACCGTCAACAATAGCCGCAACTTGCGGAGTGTAAAATACTGCCACATTTATAGACGTTTCATCTCCGTACACTGTGCTTTTTTCGGCATTGATCCGGCCCGGAGGTTTTCCTGTCCCGACATACGGAAAGACTTCGTCATTTTCCATAATGACGTCATTACCCTCATTTCCCCAATCCCCATCTTTTACTGCCGTATCTATCTCTGCCAGAATATATCTGCCGTCATTCTTCCTTCTTATGATTTTGTAAGAAGTATCCTTTTCCGGGATATTCACTGTTACAAGGATTTCTTCCCCTTTTGCGCTCATGACAAAGGAACCGAAAGAATAGCCTTCGATATTGCCGGTAAGGGATACGACCCCGTTCATATCCGTACTAATATGCTGGACCCGGCAAGAATAAGTTTCGCCCTGGAACAACTCCATCACTATTGCGTCGCCTTTCTCCGCTTGGCGGGGAGAAAAGCTTCTGTTGATCTTATCGGCATACCGCCACTTTTTGGTATTTTTGACGGACCGCAGAGGGCTGGTCCCCTTTTGCACCGACTTGGAAATGCTCTGGGAGTCCTGAAACAATGAATGCCGCGCGGCAAAAGAGCAGGAATATAGAACTAAAGATACAACAAATATCCCCGTTATAATACTAATGAATAATCGAGTGATTGCTTGGTGTTCTGTCATTCTTCCTCTTATGTTATTTTTCGGTTCCTGCCGGGGAAAACTTGCAGGGACAAAAACCTTGCGGTTGAACATAACCGGTGATAGAATTCGTATTATTAATATGGATATGGTGTATCCAAAACGGCTGTTGCTCGGCCTGGTCGCCGTATTAGCTCTTTGCGCGGAGCTTCCGGCAACCGGAGCGTCATCGTGCGTCGCCGAAGCCAGGACCGATCCTGACACAGGGCATTTAACTATATCCTACTCTACTGACGGCGGAAAGTTCTGGTCAAACGCCGTGACAGTCTCAAAAAACGGCCCTTCAATAAAGGCTTACACAGTCTTTACCGCCGAAGCGCCCCCGGCCGTGTTGATGATAGAGCATTCCGATGGCCTTGACCGTTTATTTTACGCCCATGCCGTCCGGGACGGCCAGGCGGCCGAAATAGCCGCGCTTGAAAATATAGACGCGGCGGATATAGCGGCTATGCATCCTCAGGCGCCTTTTGCCGTATTTTCTGCTGGCAGATATCTATATATCGCCAGCTCGGTGAACAGAGGCCGTACATGGAGCAGCCCCAGGGCGTATCCGATGGAAGTGCCAGCCGGAGAGATCAAATGCGCTCTTTCGCCGGGAATGATATCGGTATTCACCGGAACGGACTCTCCTGAGGCGATCTACATACCGTCCCCGGCAGCGCCTGAATTCCTGACACAGCAAGATATCATTTCTGTTTCTGGAAGCATAGAGACCGAGTTCATGCCCTCTCCGGGAACCGAACCTGAAACTGTAATGCATATGTTTGAGATATCGCCTGACAGAGAATTTCACAACCCTCTGGTAACGACCCTGGAAGGCTCCAGGATAACAGTACAGGTCCCGCAGGACGCCCCCTATGGCAACTACTATTGCAGGATAGCCGCTTGGAACGGCCTTGAAAGGTCCTACTCCCAAATAAGACCGCTGCGCCATCTGCCGTCCGCAAAAGCCGCCGATATCGACATCGCGCTTGTTAAGCCTTCCGGTAGCGAGTGGCTGCGAGGTGGAGCTACAGCGGCCCTTGAGCTGACCGTACGCGATCCGCAAAACGGCCTGCCGGACGGCACGGAAGCGGCAGTGCTACTGAACGGTGTCACGATAGAATCCTTCCTTACATACGACAGGACATCGGCGGCAATGAACGGGTTTTGTAAAATACCTGAAATGACAAAGAACGGCGCGAACACGTTAAAAGTGCTGCTCACGGACAATACAGGAAATGTCGTAAGCACGGAAGCATTTATATCGATCGACTCTGTAGCGCCGCGGATAGGAATGGCTCTCATGAACAACACTATCTACTTAAACACCAGAGCAAAGATCCAGGTCCCTATGGCGGATGAAGGCGCGGGGCCTGATCTCCACGGCTCCACCTTAAAGGTCTTTTGCCGGGGTGTTACTGTCGAAGGATCACACTCTCAGGATATCCCTTCAAGATCCCTGGTTTTTACGCCGGCTGTCCCGCTCGGCAAAGATCCGTATCAGCTCGAGATCGTTCTCAGGGACCTCGCCGGCAATAAGAGCGAAAAGATGTCCTTTGCGTTAGTTATAGATGAGAAAAAACCGCAGGTCAGGTTCGAGCCGAGCACTTATGAGGCATCTGCTGCGACGATCTCGATAAACGGCACGGTCGACAAAAAAGACATCGCAAAACTGCTGGTACAGAACAATTCCTCCCACGAGAGGCAGGTCCCCTCGGCCAATGGACGATTCTCCGCGACCGTCGATCTGGTCAGGGGCCGCAACAATATTACGGTTACCGCGGTAGATCTGGCGGGGAACCGCGCATCGACCTCGGCGGCCGTGTTCCTGTCGTCCCCGCCGGCAACGGTCTTCTTTAAATTCGATGACATCCCGGTTTCCGGCGGAGATTATGTGGGCCCGTCCTCTTCGATCAGGATCGTCGACGAAAGCGGTGCAGGCATCCCTTCCGGGACGGTCAAGCTTGACGGGACCGATGTCGCTTACGATACCGTCACAGGGAATGTATCAAGCGGCACGCTCACAGAAGGCCCTCATATCATTGTTCTCAGCGCGGGGACCGGCACATACTCATTGTCTTTTTCGGTTGAACAGGCTCTCAGGGTCGGTAGTGTGCTGGCATGCCCCAGCCCGTTCGATCCTCGTCTCGGCAATACATCGCTCACATTCAACGCTTCAAAAGATTGTGACGTGACCTTTTATGTGTTTGACACTTCAGGTTCTCTGGTCTGGAAGGCCGCGGCAACCGGAAAGACCGGTTTTAACAACGCGGTGCCATGGGACGGCAGGTCAGCGGACGGGAGAGCGCTTCCCAACGGCGTTTATATCGTCAGGATGGCCGCGAGGGACGGGACCGGAGGCTCTGCAGCATCTTCAGGAAGGATCATACTGCTCAAATAGACGACAGTTTCTCCTCTATTTCCCAGGCCAGCTCGAATGAAAGCAGGCTGTCCTTCGCGGAAACCTTAGGGGTCTTTTTCCCCCTGACAGAATCAAGAAAATCGCCGACCTCCTCCTTGATCGGCTCCGGCCCTTCCACTGGGTAAGAACGGAATTTTCCGTCAAGATTATGCTTTACTGTCTTGTTGAGCAGGTCGGCTTCTACGGTCAAGCCGTCGCATACCGCCTTTATCTTCCTCACCTTTTCCGGAGCGGTCTTGTCGGTCAGAAGGACCGCCCTTGAGCCCTGCTGGAAAACTATCTCCGCCGAAGCCCTATTAAAGACTGGCGACGATATCTTTTCGCCGGCGGCTGACACGCTCTTAGGGGAAGCGCCTACCGCGGCCAGCGCGATATCTATGTCGTGTATCATCAGGTCAAATACAGCGCTTACGTCGTTGGCCCTGTCCACCCTGGGCGCCGCGCGCATCGCCTCTATCAGCTTGACCCTGCGCCCTTGAATCAGGCGCAGGAATTCTACCACGGCCGGATTAAAGCGCTCTATATAACCGACAGCCGCCACGACGGGGCTTTGCCGGATATTTGCCGCGATCTCGCGCGCCTGATCGATCGTCGCGGCGATAGGTTTTTCTATCAGCATATGCCTGTCTTTGGCCAGGCACTCCATGCAAGACCCGAAGTGAAGTACGGTGGGCACCGCAATGCTGACGGCGTCGGCCGCGCCGATCAGTTCTTCTGAAGAGGAAAAACTTTTTACTCCGTATTTTGCGGATACTTCCTCAGCCCTGTCCCTGTCCGCGTCGAATATCCCGAGGAAGTTCGATCCCTCCAGCGAGGCATAAGCCTTGCAGTGGAGCTGCCCCATGAATCCCGCGCCAATGACCGCCGTTTTGAGCATCTGCAAACCCCCTTCGTTCATTAATTTCCACCCGTCCTTATATCGGAAAGCACCACTCCCGCAAACTTCACGCCCGCTTTTTCCATCATAGATACCGAGTCAAGCACTGTCTTTTTGTCCAGGCGCCCGGACGGGACTATCAGCACGGCGGCATCGCACGAAGACAATATCTCGATCGAGCCGGACCTTCCGTCTGCAGCCGGACAGTCCACTATGACCGCGGAATATACTGACCCGGCGGAAGAAAGTACCTGGCCGACAGCATTGCGGTCAAACAACGCCCGGGAGGTCTCAAAGACTCCGGGCCGTCCCGCTTTTAGCACGTCCACGAATGGGTCCGAAGTGCCGCGGACCAGGTTTAGCACATTCTTGCCGTCGAACACCGCTTCGGCAAAGCCTTCTTCGGAAATGCCGGGATATATGCGGCTGACAAGACGAGTCCTTATGTCCGAATCTACCAGGAGCACCTTTTGTCCTGAAGAAGCCAGATATGAAGCAAAAGCCGCCGCTACGAAAGACTTGCCGTCGTCCCTCAAAGGAGAGACGAATGCGACGGTCTTCCTTTTTTCCGCAGGAAGCGCCCCGTCAACGGACGCTGAAATGTCTTTCATCAGGCCGAACAGAACACCGTAATCATCGCTGCCGCCTATAACGATCTCGTTCCTTCTGGAAAAATCCGGAAGGTTGAAAGCCGGAGTGTGCCCGAGCATCTTCATGCCCAGGTCACGGCTTACATCTTCGCAGCACCTGATAGACTGGTCCATATACTCCGCGCCGAATACGGCGATCAGCCCTGCAAAGGCCGCTATCAGCGCCAAAGGAAGCAAGGCGGCAGCGCCATTGGCTCTCACGGGTTTTCTTTCCGAACCTGCATAGGAAACTATCTGTACGGGAGAGGTGTTGAGCGCCTCGGACACCTTGATCTCGTTAAGCTTGTGTGCAAATACCGGATACAGCGTATTGAAAGCGCGCCGGTCCCTCGCAAAGGAATATAGTTTTCTCTCCGTCTCCGGCAATGCCGCCGCGTCCTCTTCATGTTTTGAGATGGCCTTCTCGAGGATCTCGAGCTGCCTCATGAGGGATGACACCCTGTCAGAGTCGCTGCCGAACAATCCGGCCGTCTTGGTCCTTTTTATCTCCGCCTCGATCTTGGCCTTTTCTACCAGAGCTTCCGCGGACTTGCCCGCCTTGGCGGCAAGCTCGTCAGATATATCCGCCTTGACGCCGGTCTTTTTAAAAGCAGCGGCGTCTTTTTCCAGGGCCTGCTGCCCCGACTTGATCTTATCGAGTTCCGCGGAAAGATACCGGACGGTACTTTCCAGCTCTTCTTTTTTGAGGCGCTGGACCCATCTTACATACTGGCGCGCCGCGGAATTGGCCAGTGCGGCCGCTTCTCCGGGCCTGCGGGAATACGCCCTTATCTCTATGATATCGGCCTCCCAGACAGGAACGGTCTTTATCCGCCCGAGGACTTTTTCTATCCCGAGAAGGGCGCCTTTTTCATCGCGCAGGTCAAGCTCTTTGATCACTTCGTTGATCACCGGACCGCTCTTCAATATATCCACCTGCCTGTCCATGTCGGCTTTTCTGCCGCCCGGGACCGCTTCGGAAACGGAAAAGAGCAGCTCTTCGCCGGAACGGCTTTTTGCGATGAGTATTTTGGATGTGGCAGTGTAGCTGCCCCTGAAAAGCAGCGAAAGCAGCATTCCGACAATAAAAAACACAGCGGCTGCTGCAAAAAAGACGGACCTGCGCCTGTAGAAGGCATCCAGAAGGTGTCTTATTTCCATGCGCCTAGTAGGCCCCTTTCGCCAGCAGGACCACAGGGAACGTCTTGAGCAGTATCTTAAAGTCCTGCCAGAGGGACCAAGACTCGATGTAATATATGTCCAGCTTGACCATCTCGTCAAAAGAGATGTCGCTCCTGCCGCTCACCTGCCAGAGCCCCGTTATCCCGGGGGCAATACGAAGTCTTTTCCTGTGCCATGAATTATAGTTCTTTACCTCGCAGGGAAGCGGAGGCCTGGGGCCGACAAAGCTCATGTCGCCTTTGAGCACGTTAAATACCTGCGGCAGCTCGTCCAGGCTCCACTTGCGCAGGAACCTCCCGACCCTGGTAATGCGCGGGTCGTTCCTCATCTTGAAGATGAGGCCGTCAGCTTCGTTCATCCCTGATACCTTATCAAAGTCCTCTTCGGCTCCGGACCTCATGGACCTGAATTTGTACATGTCAAATTCCCTGCCGAAAGCCCCCACCCTTTTCTGGACAAAAAATACGCTTCCGCGGGAATCAAGCTTTATAGCGGCAGCGATCAGAGCTATAAAAGGCAGGGCCAGGGCCAGCAGAAGAGCCGAATAGATGATATCGGATGCCCTTTTCAGCAAGGCGTTCAGTCCGTAAAGCTTGATCTCTTTGACCGTGATGAGAGGCACCCCCACCACTTCGTCCGAGCTTACCCTGGACTCTATTATGTCAAGGACGCGGGGCACGAACTTGAATTCCGCCTTGTTAAGCTCGCACTTTTCCACCAGGTCCATGATCATGGAGTTGGGGGAATCGGGCACCGCAAATATAACGCTGGACACGCCCAGTTTTACTATAAGGCTTTCCAGGTCGGCGATACCGCCCAGGATGTTCATTCCTTCGGCGGGGAAAGCACCTGACTCGCCCTCTGCCCGCAGGAACCCGGATATGTTCAGCCCCATCTCAGGATGGGCTTTTATACGGCGCATGAGCAGCCTGGCGTCCTCTCCGGTCCCTATTACCAGGATGTTCGAAACTCCCAGGCCGCGCCTGTAGAGCCATTTTCTCAGCTGGATCAATACTATCCGGAAGGTTATTATCAGCGCCAAAGCAATTATCCAGGCGAAAAAGATGGTCATGCGTTTGAAGATCATGTCCCTGTAGAACACCGTCATGAACTCAAAGAACAGCATTCCTATAGTTAAAGCTCCGGCAACCGCGCCCGCTTCGTCCACCTCCGAACGCTTTGCCCCCGGATCATACAGCCTGAAAAGATTAAAAAATGCGAGAAGGGTCACCGTGGCAAATATCAAGAGCCTAGAATTTTGAGCGGCTACCAGCAGCGGAGATTCGAAAGAACCCTGTTTAAGCAGGTCGCCGATTATGAAAGAGCTATTTATGGCCAGCACGTCAAAAGCCATGATGAACATATTGAACAGGAAGGCCCTGCCGTTTTTCACCGTCACACCCTCTTTTCCGGCGCGGGAGCCGATTCCAGAACGAACCGCTTGATGTTCTGCTTGAAAAGCTCCTTGCCGAATTTTTCCGCTGACCTTTTAATATGGATCGGATCAAACTCCATCTTTTCAAATTTTAGCACGGCCTGAGCTATCGAAGAAGACGTTTGTTCCGGAAAGAACACGCCCGTCTGCCCCGGCACGACCGTGTCCAGCACTCCGCCGGCGCCGTAGGCTATCACCGGACGGCCGCAGGCCATGGCCTCTACCGGCACAATGCCGAAGTCTTCCAGGCTCGCAAAGACAAGCGCGCGGCATCTGGACATCAAGCCTGCCGTTTCTTCGTCCGGCCGGAAACCGAGGAACTCTATGTTGGGCCCGGCCGCGCTTTTCAGCTCTTCTTCTTCCCTGCCTGTGCCGATTATCTTTAGAGGCCTCCCGAGGCCGTTAAAAGCATCGATTATGGTCCGCGTCCTTTTTTGGGGCACCAGCCTAGATACGACCAGATAAAAATCTTCCGTCTTTTCTGCAATGCGGAATTTTCCAGTGTCTACCGGAGGATATATCACGGTGCTTTCCCGGCCGTAATATTTTTGTATCCTTTGCGAGACAAATCCGGATATCGCCGCAAAAGCGTCAACGGTGCGGGATGACAGGACATCCCTGTATCTTAGATATGGCAGCGCGAGCGGAGCTGCCGCCCTGACAAGCAACCCGGGCCTTTCCATGCGCATGTACTCGCCGTACATGTCCCATATATACCTCATCGGGGTCAGGCAGTAGCATATATGCTTTGCGCCGGACGGGACGCGTATGTCTTTGGCGCACGCATGCGAGTTGGAGATCACGACATCGCAGCCTTTCAGGTCAAAGCTGCGGAAGGCCGCCGGCATGAGCCCGAGATAAGAGCGGTATTTTTTTGTCGCGTTAGGGAGGTTCTGTATGAAAGAAGACTTGATATTTGTCCGGTCAAAGGCGGGCGGCAGGCCGTTCCTGTCCAGAACGGAAGTAAAAACATCGGCTTCCGGAAAAACCTCAAGAAGAGCTTCCAGGACCCTTTCCGCCCCGCCGCGCGAGACCAGCCAGTCGTGCGTGATGGCTACTTTCATTAATAACGATTATACACCTAGCTGTCAAAGACTTTCATGGCGCAGAAGTCGCCGCACATGGTGCAGACATCCTTGCGTTTAGAAGATAACTTGTCGTGGTATTTCTTTGCCTTGACAGGGTCCAGCGCCAGCATTATCTGTTTCCCCCAGTTAAGGGCCTTCCTGGCTTTGGACATTTCAAGGTCTTTTTCTTTTGCTCCCGGAACGCCCTTTGCTATGTCCCCTATATGCGCGGCGATCCGTGAAGCTATTATCCCTTCCCTGACATCCTCGACCGAAGGAAGTCCCAGATGCTCGGAAGGGGTCACGTAACACAGATAATCAGCCCCCGCGCTTGCGGCAAGAGCCCCGCCGATAGCACAGGTGATGTGGTCATATCCCGCTCCGATATCCGTAGGCAGCGGGCCAAGCACATAGAAAGGCGCGCCGTTGCATAGTTTTTTTTCCAGCTTCATCTGGTCTACGATCTCATTTATCGGCACATGCCCCGGGCCTTCGATTATCACCTGCACGCCTTTTTTTCTCGCGCGCCGCGCAAGGCCGCCCAGGACCTTTAATTCGCCTATCTGCCCCGCGTCGCCGGAATCCCAAATAGATCCGGGACGCAGCCCGTCTCCTAGGCTGAGAACGACACCGTATTTCTTCAGGATATCGAGAAGCCTGTCAAACTGTTCATAGAGAGGATTTTCTTTTTTGTTCCTGCGCATCCAGGCGTAAAGCATCGCGCCCCCCCTGCTCACTATCCCCATGAGGCGTTTTTTCTTCTGTATCACTTTTGAAACGGCAAGATTGACGCCGCTGTGTATCGTCATGAAGTCCACGCCGTCTGAGGCGTGTTTTTCTATAGTGTCGAACAATATGTCGGCAGTAAGGTTTTGCAGGCCCTTTGCTTCCGCCACGGCCTGGTATATGGGGACAGTGCCGACCGGCAAAGGGCTGTTCTTTATTATCTCTTTCCTGACCCTGTCGATATTGCCTCCCGTGCTCAGGTCCATCACGGTATCGGCCTTGGCCTCTATGCAGACCTCGAGTTTTTTCAGTTCATTAGAAAGAGAGGGATAATCCTGGGACGTGCCGATGTTCGCGTTGACCTTTGTCTTGAGGCCTTTGCCTACTGCGCAGGGGGCACACCCTTTGTGGGCGGGATTATTAAAGACCGCAATAGCGCCCCGGGAAACAGAGCGGCCTATATATTCCTGGGATGATCTTTCCGTCTTCGCGATAAAGGGTATTTCTTTTTTCATGAGAACCTGAGAGGCCTTTAGTCTCTGCACTTCCTAGCCAGTTTAACAGCCAGCTCGACGGCTTTTTTGGGGGTCTTGACATATTTTATCGGCGGCTTTTCGTGGCCTTTTTTCTCGAAAGACCATGTGTTCAGCCCGACCACGGGTATCTTATAGCCAAGAGCAAAACCTATCTCGCAAAGAGTGCCGTAGCTTCCGCCTATTGCGATTATCGCCTGGCCGCTCTTGACGACATATTTGTTTCTCGCGTATCCCACGCCCGTGGGGATCGGGATGTCCACATATTTGTTCGCAGTGCAGCGCTTGCTTGATGGAAGAATGCCCACCGTCGTGCCCCCGCCGGCTTTTACGCCCTTGCATACGGCTTCCATGACGCCGCTCGTCCCTCCGCAGAACACGGTGGCGCCGTGTTTGCCGAGCAGGCGGCCTACTTCTTCCGCGAGCTTATAATTCCTGCTGGAAGCCTTGCTTTCGCCGATAACCGAAATGAATAGTTTCTTCATGGTTTTATTATAGCACGGGAAAAAATCAGTCTTGCCTGGGCTCGATGCGGACACCGGGAAGGTCAAGACCCGGCTTGTCGAGATGCCACACGAACCTTGTTCCGCAATCCTTAAGCTCGTGCGGGCCGGCCTGGAAATAAAAAGGTCTGGTCA
>Ga0209096_1001548_pt1 | contig 24873 bp, 14 predicted proteins | sample AD_UKC034_MetaG_FD_184407 | JGI IMG/M metagenome (GOLD analysis project Ga0209096, IMG submission 184407) | Active sludge microbial communities of municipal wastewater-treating anaerobic digesters from USA - AD_UKC034_MetaG (SPAdes) (version 2) | ecosystem: Engineered > Bioreactor > Anaerobic >... | reverse complement strand
CGGCACAGACGGCGCTGTCGCTGGAATTTGACACGAAAAGCACTGTTTCTCAATTTATCCTGAAAGCCATGGATTTTCAGACCAGGCTGTACCAAAGTCTTAATTCCCTGGGATCTAAATAGTACCCAAGGATCACTCCTTTACCGCCTTTAATAACATTCAAACGCTTGCTTGTCAGCTTGTATCCGGCCTTATTTGCCATGCAAGTTTGAGCCAAATAACAACGAACAATATATAGATATAAAAGGGATGGTGCATACATGCCTGCTTTGATAGAACAGACGCAATTGCAAGAAGTTGAAAAAGCCTCCAAGGCAATGGACAAAAAAAATTGCCCACACGTCATAGATCCTGTATCTGTGTATTCTAAAGCCTCTCTGGATAACATGCTTATGAGAAAACTGGCGGACGGAGACCAAAAGAACATGATCTGCTCCAATTCTGATTACTCCGGCATGTCTTTTTCTTCAGAAGGTGACGAAGCGGATGACATGAACGGCATATTGCCGGAAAGAGTGAGAACTCCGTCCGCCATAAGTCATTTTTCTTCTGTGGCGCGAAGCCTCGATGTGCTTGGTTTTCTGGGTATCAAGGCGGATCTTAGCAGCAGGATAGAGGGCTTCAAGGATATGTACAGAAAGAACTACGGATTGTCCAAATCGCACAATTTTATGATAGGAAAGTTTGCAGCAATGAAGCTTGGCTTCTGCAATATGATGCTGTCTATGTTAGGAGTGAAACCCGAGGAGATGTCTGAATTAGCGCTGGAGTGCAGGAGAGATCTGGTCGCGCAGAATAAAAGGCTTTTTGAAGAGAATGAGTACACTTCGGAGCTTTTGGAGATAGTGGGAGGCGCAAAGAAAAAGATCAAAGCGGAGAGGACGATAGTGGCCGAGATCAGAAAGCAGCTTATGGCCCAGATGTCCAATCTGGGAGAAAAAGATTATTATGCACCCATCAAGATCTTGGAGGTGCAGAAAGAGCAGTGCCTTTTGATCAAGAGCAAAATGTCTGAAGAGAGAGGGCTTCTTGAATATCAGAGAAATATGCTTAGTATCGGGATGATATCAGATGATATCGCAGAACAACTGGAGCAAAAACTGGCCAAAGCTCACAGGATACTTGCTCGGGCTGAGAGCAGGGCTGAGATGTATTCAAAGAAAATGGCTCAAAAGAAAAATTCACTTAAAGAAACAAAGGGCCTGGTTTGAGGGGGTTGTAAAATATGCAAAATATCGTTGATAAATCGGCAACACAGCAAGCCAGTACTATTGCGAGCCAGGGAGTGGCATCTTACGCAAAAGAAATAATCTCGGACGTCAAGGCCCAAAAAAAAGACAAATCGGCGGTCAATATAGATGACTCGGTCAAGTACATCCTTGAATCTGAAAATAGCGATTCAGATGCCGGAATGGCAATTCTAAAGTCTCATGTTGCGAAGATGATGGATCTGTTCAACAACGAAAGCGTGTTTGGAACAACGGAGAAGAATGCAAAAGCCGATAAAAACGATGGAAATGTTGGCGAAGATGCCAATTCCTCATCCGAAGATTTTGTGAGGCTCAGTTCGGAGTATTCAAAGAGATCGGATAAGAGGCAGAGGGCTGTCAGGACGATGAACTTTGAAGCGTTCAAAGATCTGGATGCCGGACAAAAGCAATCTCTCAAGGAATACTCCGCCGCATATTTTTCATATCTCTTCTCGGACGATCCAAAATCCCTTGAAAGAATGAAAAGGCTTGAGGCAAAAATGAGGGAAGACGGCATTCCGGAGTCCAAGATAATATCCGTGCAAAAAGAGATTAAGAACTCTGCGAGGGCAGAGATCGCTTCAAAAGTGAAAGACAGCATGCTGCTCAGGGACCTTTCCGAGGATCTGGAATCAAAATTGCATTCTCTAAAAGCCACAAGTATTATTGACGGAGCTTTTGCGAACAAGAAGCTGGGAGGCTGGAACTTTGGAGGATATAACAAATCCCTGCAGGGGACCGTGGACAGAATGAATTATGAAAATGCTAAGGAGTTTTCTCGCTTCAGCCTTGAACAGCTTGAAGGGGAGCTCATCAGCAAGCTAGTAAAAGGCGAAAAGAGTATTGATGATTTGCGACAGCTTGTTGAGCTGGCAGGGAAAACCGGTGTTGATGTGGGAGAGTGGCTGGAAAAGGTGTGGATGAAAAGAAAAGAGAACCTAGGGTTTGTTCCCTTAGAACTACCCGAGAAAGACGAAGGAAGGATTATCAGCACTAACGTGTCCGATTTTACAGGAGGGCACAAGAACGGCGAGCCGGATTGGGACAGGGAAAAGACCGAGGCGGAAGAGCTTACAGATAAATTGAGGGCCCTGTATATGCACAGATTGATCAAGGGCGATGCCTTTACGCATTTGACCACGATGTTCGAGATCAGGAAGTGCAAGAATGGCCTTGTAAGAATAGGTCTATACGGCAGAAGCTTTGATGAGAAAGTTTCTTTTGAAGCGGAGGTTCTTGCCAGAAAAAAGGTGCTTGAAATGCTTGAAGAGGCTTTTTTGGAGAACAGCACCTTTTATAAGAAAAAAGCCGCAGGATTTCAGTCAAATGAGCGCAAGATCAAAGTGTTGAAGTCTGCGGCAGAAAGGCTTGGCCTGCATCTGGAAGAAGAGGATTTTGAAGAGCTCAGGTCCAAATCAAACAGATCTATGCTCAAAGTCGTTGAATCCCAGATCAGCCAGGCGGAAGATTTCTTAAAGACCAGAAAGAGCGTAAAGGCACAGAAAGTACTTGGTAAGATGAAGGCGCTGAGGGAACGGTTGATGAAAGAAATGGAAGGCGGGTCAGAAACAGCTAAAACAATAAGTGTTTCAGGCAAGATGAACATGGAAGGCGTAGTTTAGATAAGGAGGAATACAATGGTAGAATCAACGGGAACATCGGATTATACTTATTACAGCCCCACGCAATACCAAGCTCCCTTGCAGCAGCAGGTCCTGTACCAACCTGCTTATACCCAGCAGCCGGCATATCTGAGCTCGGCCATACAGGAGTTGCGCCAGCATAAGGGGGATGACGGCTATTTCAGGGAAAAGTACCATGTTCCCGAAGCCGAACTGGCACGCCTGACTTCGATATTGGATACCCAGGCAACAGGCTTGATATCGCAAGTCCAGGGCGCCCAGAGCGAACAGACATATTTCGACGGGTCCAAAAAAACGCCTAAGATGACGATCAATATCAAAGAAGATGCCGAAAGCATAGAAGGATTAAAGACGCCGGCGGAACGCAGCTTAGAGCTCCAAAACAGGGCCGATCTGGCGCTGAGAGCTTATTGCGAGACCAAGAGGAGCGCTGCAGGAGAAATAAAAGACATTAAGATATCGGTCAAAAGAAGCACCAGCCATGATGCATCCGCATTTCCTCCTCCCAGATATGATATTGAGGTCTCTGTAGCTTATGCGTCAGGAAAGTCTGTCAAAATGCCATTGAGCCTGGTAGATCCGGAAAGCAAAACAAAGATAAGGGATGAGATATCCAGAGCTATGGACAGGTCTTCTGAAGTGCAGGAGGCGGATAGCAGCTCTCAACAGCTCTCCCGCCTGGAGTTGCCTTCTCCGGATCCCGCAATAAGCGACCGAATGTCCACTCTCGGCTCCTTGCACCGGGAAATGTCCGCTCGCGGGATCAATGCTGAAATAAGAAGCAATGCAAATGGCGAGCTGAATATCCGGTTTAGAAGCGTACAGGAAGTACCCGGAGGGTCTTTTGGGGAGAGTACTGCCCCCAATGTTGTTGACAGGCAATATACGGTAGCCAACGATGCAGTCAGCCCAGAAAATGCAGGTGACCTTGTCGAAGCTCTTCAAAGCGCTGACAAATCAGCCGATATGAGTTCAAACCAGCCTTTGCAGTCTTCTTCCATTCGAGTAAGCAAGAACCAGGATGGTTCATTAAGATTTGATGTCCAATTGTCGACCAGGGCAGGCGATGATATATCCTTTAGCATCAATATAAATGATCTTAAGGACATTGCCGCCATAAACGATGCCGTTGCAGCCGGGGTAAAGAAAGGCGAAGACAAGCTCGCTGGGGGGGCGTTAAGAGAGAACGCTTCTGTTCCTATATATTTCTCGAAAAGCGCTTCTGAAACATCAGGAGAGGTGCCTGTTCCTTACGGTCAGCAGCCGTCGTACGGGGCCGGCATTTCAGATCATCGATTCCTCTTGCAGATGGGGCTTTTCTCCGCGTCCTCAAATCCTTATCAGGAACTGACAAAAGCCATATACGAACAAATAGAAGATGAAAAAAGGCTTTTGGAAGAGTACCTGGAAGCCAGAAAAAAAGAGAAGGAAGAAAGGCTTGCGCAACAGCAGGAAACGACCAATGAGATCAATATGGCAAAGAGATCTGCGGAAGAGAAATTGCAGGAAATGGTAGTTGTTGTGAGAAGTTACGAGCAGATGCAAAGAGTAAATAACATGATAATTGATCTCGAGAGAGAGGAGAGGCTGGCATGAGCATCGTAACAGTGAATCCTGGATTAAGGTCCAGGGTGGATACTATTCACGATGAGGTCGATATGGCCGTAAATGACCCGCTTACTACAATATTGGACAATTGCGAAGAGGTTGTGGACGCGTTCATACAAATTAACGATAAGCGCGGAAGAGACCAGGGAAAGGATATAACCCAGCTTTGCGGCACTTACGATCCCGGACCGGCCAAGAAGTCTTCATCCGAAGGCGGACAGCAGTCTCTGGTGGCGCCCTCCGGGGGGAGCAGGGGCATTGTTGTCCCGGCAAATACAGTAGAAGAGGTGGTTTGATCATGGTTGAAGTAACTCCAAATTCTATAGAAAGTGTTATGAGCTCAATTATCAAGTTCGGGTCGGACGCTAGAGCTGCTTTGAAACAAGCAACAGTAGCAGTACGCCTCATTACTGACAAGCTAGAAGATCCCATGCAGGAACAAGACAAATCCCAGCAATATTTGGTTAATTCTAACGGTTTTTCTACCATGCCTTCTTATAAGGCTGACGATGCATCTGACGGTCAAAATGGTGAGGGATCGGTCATAATCCCGGCAGATAATGTTGGACATTTAGCCTGAAGGATCCTCCGCAAGTTATCCCCCATACGGCCCGATATATATATAGAAGAAATTATTGGGCAATAATATGCAAATACCAGCATTAGATACCAACACTAATATCACTCCGGCAGGTCTTGGAGATGATTTGGGGATCCAGGATTATGAACATTCGGAGGAGATAGTACAATCTCCGCAAACCAGCCGCCCTCAATCTGCTCAATCTCCGCAAAAGTCGGGTTCATCAAATCCCATGGGTGATGCGGTAGAGATGCTGCATGACGCTCAGGATGAATTCGATCAGGCCTTGAACGATCTCACAGGAAGCACCTGGTGGGAGGAGACAGAGGACGGATACTGGATATTAAAGGTGGATATTGCAGCAGCGCTGGCCAGGCTCCAGCAGCTGATGATGCTGATCCAGTTCATCCTGATGATAATCGATGCTTATTCGAACATGGTAGATATCACCTGCCAGGTAATACTCGGGGATACTTCTAGGGCATCGGATGCGGCAGGGAACCTTGCAAAGAACAAGATGGAACATACATCCGACATGCTGAACAAGCAGTTCTCAGTGGTTATGGACACGATCAACAACCATAATTCCGCAACATATCAAAATCAGGTCACCGAAATAGAAAATGAGGAGAAGCAGAACTTCCTGCTTGTGATAATCGGAGGGCTGACCTTTAATTCCTCAATAGCTGAGAACGAAAGAACCGCACGGGTAAAGAGAGCTCAGGAAGATGTTGATGCGCGTTATGCCGAAATTCAAAAAGCCAATCTTGCCTCTGCTTTGGAGTTTATCAAGGTATTGGCCAGCCAGAGAAGGTCTGAATACGACCGAGCCGAAGACCCCGCGCTGCGAGCCATACTGGAAAGGGAAATAGAAACCCTGGACAGAATAAACCCTGACGATCTGATAACCGATATCGGCTCAAATGGGTATGGGCTGAACTACAAAGACCTCAACAAAAAAATCATGGCGGCTATTATGGTCGCGATGAACAAGATAGCTCTCATGCGCAGCATGTACCTGATGGCGATAAAGGCCAAAAGAGAAATGATGAAAGTCACGATAGAGACTCTGATGAAGGTAAAGGTCAAAAGGAACATATGGAAGACCATAGAATCTATAGCAAACGAAATGAACTCATATTCCCAGGCATCATTCAATATTGTTGCAAACAGGCTCAATTCCTATATAAGCGCATATAACCAATACGTAAGCACAAACAGAGAGAAGAATAAGTATAACGCGCTATTTACCGGGAATATGATATTTATGCCTCTGGGACTCACAGACTGGATAGTTCTTGAGTTGTTTGTTCCTGACCAGGACCCGAAACCGACCGAAACTAACATAGAAGAGATCAATCAGGTGTTGAGGAGCTGGGGGTTTGGCGGGCTTGATATGTCCGATGACAGCTATCTTGGAAGGCTCGAGAGGGAAGAGATCGAATTGCTGAACCAGCTGGATTATTCCAGCCATACGATCCACGACATGGGCAACGGATATGAGGGCCTGGAATACGGCAATATTTCAAGGATATTGCAGAAGCTTTCCAGGATAGCAATGCTGAGGGAAGCCTACTTTATGGTTCTGGCCGCTCGTCGCGATATGATGAACAATGTCACCTACATGACGACCGGCGCAGAAGCTTCCAGCAATATTAAAACCGCCATGTCTGCCGGCAGATTAAAAACCGATCTCACTTCACAGCTCAGCACTCTAAAGCTGGATACGCTTGACAAAATGATAAGAGAGAACAATAAGCGCAGGAAAGAACAGGTGGAAAAAGGAAGAGCTTTGTCCAACTTTATAGGCAGCATTGCCGGGATCGTTCTTGCGGTCGCCTATGTTGCAATATTGGTGGCAATAGGTCCTGCAAGCGCAATATTCATTTCTTTGGCTCTCAGCGGGGTATCTTCTTTGATAAATATCGCCCAATCGGTGGCCAGTGCGATCTTTACCGCGGTCAACATGCCTGAAGAGCAGCCATATGAAGTGACCGATTGGTCAGAATTTTTATCTGCCATGGACGGATTTGACAGTGCATATCAGGAAGTAATAAGGAGCCTGCTCTATGATGAGAGCTTGTATTTCACTAGAGAAGGGGACAGCGACAACAGACAGATAAGGCCCGATGTTTTGCTTGATGCCAGCCAGAGGCTCACCAATATTTATTATCAGGAATTGGCCCAGTTGATGTATCTTTCTGCCAAGGAGAACATGTATTCTCTGTTCATACAGTTTGTTGGCGGTATAGGGGCGACCAATTCAATGCAGAGCAGTATATATATGGCCCAGAACAGGTTCAGTACGTATTGCGATATCCTCGACAACAGGATATCGATGATGCTCGACAATATCAGGAACCATAATTCTTATGTAGCTGCTCAAGAAGAGCTGAAAGAGCAGATCGTGAATATTGTCATCTCTGTCGGAAGCATGATCTTGTCGATAGCGGGCGGCGCGACTAGCGGCACTCTTTCAAAAGTGCTAAAGATGATCGATCTGCTCGTCAATTACGGCCAGCAGATATACAACCTGATCGAATCAATAAAAGACTCTATGAACGATACCGGCGACCTGGAAGAAGCCAGAAGAGCTTTGGAGTTCTGGATAGATAACGAAATATCCAAGCTGAATGAGGACGACCCATATTACAATCTCAGGCGCGCAGAGCTTGAGGCTCTGAGAGGGATGGATGTTTCCAGGATGCTTGTAGATATCGGGAACGGCTATGTTTGCACAAATCATCACGCTATAGCCGAAATGAGACAGGCCGTAACGCATATATACAATGCCTGGGACCTTTTGGCCAATGCCAGAGAATATCACAGGGATATGCTATCAAACGCGATCGGGGTGTCTTTCGGAAGCAATGTCCTGTCGGAAGCGACAAATGCCGCCAGAGAAGCCGCTGACGGCAGAATAAGCAGGATATCAGATTTCTGGAAGGGTTACTCTGAGAGGCTCAACGAGATAAATAAAGCGAAAAGAGCGCTTGCGGAGGCTGTAGTGTCATTCTTGCTGAACACAGTATTCACAATAGATAATGCGATGAAAATTATAGACAAAAAATCTTACGGGATCTTCGGCAAGGGGTATACGAAATGGGCCAGGAAGCATGAGTTCCAGGATGCGATAATCAGAAGCCTCATAAACGGGGTCATTCCGCTCGTACTTGGCGAGCTGGTCAACTGGATATTCTTGAGCCCGCCAAGGGATGATTATTCTGTTGTTCAACCTGAGCTGCCTGCGTCTACAGGAAACGCAAGGTACGACGGCTTGAATATGCTCGAATACTATTCTTTGCAGGCTGCCAGGGAAGAGGCGTATTCCAATATCTTTGCGGAGGATGTCAACTGGAGGAACACGGTCAGGGATCTCTTTGCGAACAAGGTAAATTCAATAATATCCAATACGGTCAAAGAAGGCATAAAGGGATATATAACGCAGAAAGACAGGGAAAAACAGGAAGCAAAAGCCAAAAAGGGCGGATTCCTCAAGAAGGTCATAGGCATTGTGGTCAAGGTCATTGCCACGATCGCTAAATTCATACCCGTTTACGGATGGATAGTCAGTCTGGTCATCCAGGTCGCCTATTCTATGGCAACAGGCGGAGGAATCCAGGGAGCTCTTATGGCGGTAGCCGGACAGGCTGTGGGAGCAGGCCTTGGTGCCGCATTCGAAGCGGCTAGCGAAGCGGTGTCCGGCGCAACACAAATGACCGGGGAAGTGGCTACCGGAATGGCGGACAACCTTGAAACTCTTGCAGGAGAATTGCGTGAACAGGCAGCACAGATCATGACTGAGAACCCCGAGTTGGCTGCAGAATTAGTCTCTCAGGCAGATCAGCTTACCACTTTAGCTGATCAGGCTAGAGGCCTAGGAACCGAGGCGGGTAGCGATGCTCTCAGCGATACGGCCACGGATGAATTGGGCAGTATTGCCGAGAATGCCTCACAGACACTGGCAAGTATAGGCCAGACGTTTGCACAGAACTCGATCGCTATTACTTCACAGATGGAGGCAGCTTACGGAGCGGTTATGGAATCCATAGATAAGATCGCCTCCGCTACACAGAGCGCCTTCGACAAAGTATTTAATGCCACTCTTTCGCCGTTCCAGAACCTTTCCCTGGACCAGATATCGGAACACGGGATGGGGCTTACCGGATATGCACTGGACCTGTTAATAAGAGAAATAGCAAAAGAAGCGGTAAAAGAATTGATGGCTCAGATGAAGATCAAAGGCCCGCTGGCAAATGCTCTTGGATTTCTTATCCAATCGCAAACGGATCTTATGTTGCAAGCCGCGATAGCAAATGGCGGGATATACGGGAATCCCGCTGACTATACATATGAAGCCATAGCAGAGCAAGCTATGCAGAATTTCACGGATGCTCTTAAAAAGGGCGCGGTGGACTTTATTGTTGCGCAGATGAAGATCAAAAACAAGATAATGCAGGACCTGGCGGTATATCTGGTAAGCAACGGTCTTGCCCAGGGTGTCAATTTGATGAAAGGATACGATCTTCCAAAGGATTTCGCGAAAGACTTCCTTGTGGGCGCCGTAAAAACACTTGTCGACTCCGCCATAAACAATGCTATACAAAAAGCACTTGAAAAAGTCGAACAGAACTCATTTACTTCGGCTCTAATGGGCGCTGCACAGGGCGGGCTAGGACAGTTTATCGGCTCTATAACCAATGAATTGTTCAAGGTGACTCTGGGCGGTGTTGAGGATTCAAGCAAATATCTTGTGAGCTATAACATATCACCAGCGACTTCAATGAAGGAGGAACAGCAAAGGATCAGGGAAATGACTGAAAAGCTGGAATCTATAGGGATAAGACCTGAAAGTGCCGGGGTAAGCTCAAGAGATGTCAAAGAGTTGCTTTCGATGGTCAAAATATTTGATCTGCTTAAAGAGTATTCCAAGAATGAAGCTCCGTATATGATGATCTCCGGGGCGATAGCTCCCATACATATGGCAGAAATTGAAGCTCTCTATCCACAGGCGGCTAGTTTATTGAAGGATCCCTCATGGCAGAGTACTCTTGTGGATAAGATAGAGGACGGGAAGGTGTATTTTAAATCAAATGTTGAAGATATTGTTGCTCATATGCCTTTTTCCAGGATGGCCGACTCAAAGGAAATGGCCCAGGCATTAAATTCCCAGTTCTCTAAACTGGCCACTCAAGCTACTAATTTTGTTGAGACCAGCACCAATACAATATGCATCTCTCAGAGAGTGATAGATGGCGTAATGGCGGGAGATCCAAACGCGAGCATGACATTGGCTCACGAGATATCTCACATGATACTTGATCTTGTTAACAATTCTGCCATAGGTAATGAAGCAGAGGTTCTGGCCAATAAAATGGCAAAGGCCATATTGGGAGAACCGACGCACAGGAAAGATCCTCACAGGGATGTTATCCAGAATATTTTGCGGGGCAAAGCCACTGTAGCTGAAGATATTCATTTTAAAGATACCAGAATCACCTTTGAACATGCTCATGATATCGCAGTGTCCGTTGGCAAGGATTCTCCGGCGGAAATAGTTCATTCAATATCCCAAATGCCAACGTCGGAAGTCCTTCCGTCGCTGGTAGTTGCCAAAAGCACCGCTTCTGCCGAAAAATTCAATGACATAATCTCCGAATATGCAAAATTGATGGCTGTCAGCGAAAAGACGCTTCAAAGTGATGTGTCGGCTGTCAGGGATGTGCTTATATCTCAGGTGACCGGAATGAAGAACCCTGCTGAAACACTTCAAAAGATAGTATCTGCGATCAATGCGGCTATTATGAGCCAGAGTTCTGAAACCGCGAAAAATGTGGTCCTTTTCCAGGGGTTGCCTTTTCAGACCCCGACGACCGAAGCTTCTTCGATCGCTAGGATGTCAGCCAAACAGGTTCCATCGGAAGTTAAGTCGGTTTTGGACGCAAAAGAACTCATGAGAGCACTGAGCTCTACAGAGAATGTTGTATCAAAGGCTGCAAACAGCAGAGAACAGGCAGCTGTGTTATTGTCCGAAGGAGTAAAAGAAAAGCTGTCAATAATAGCCTCTTCCATGGAGTCAAAGCCCAATGACCTGCCTGTTATTCTGTCAGAAACGGCAACTCCATTAAAGCAGCTGTCTAGAATAATGATAGTGGACACTTCAAAAGCAAAAGAGAACGACAAGATCTTATCGGACATTTCATCTTCAAACGCAAAACCAGAACAGATAATAATAGTTCTTTCAAGCATAAAGGAATCAGCAGCAAAGCTCGGTATGGCGCCTCAAATAGTTGAATCAGTGTCCAAGTCCATGGATTCTGCGATATCTGAAATAAATACAATGGTCAGCAAGGATTCAGCTGCAAGGACAGGCGCCAAGGTCATGGCTATGCTGGCAGATCCAAAGAATGCTCCCGAGTCGGCTGCAAATATTATCTTAAGCGACCCAAATTCGGCCATATCTGTTTTGAGGAGCATAAGCAGTATTGCGAATACGGAGATATCCTCGGAACAGTCCATGCCCTCGCAAAAATTGCTTTCTTTGGTGACTTCTTTAAATATAGTAAGAGACAAATCGTCTGATATGATACTGAGCCTTGAATCAAAGGCTGCGATCAATAATATCATGCAAAGCGTTTCAATAAAAAATGCAACTATGTCGGCAGAAAAGAACCTTGAAGAGCTGTTGAAAACACTATCTGCCGTGGATGTCTCATCTAAAGGCATGATGAATAGGACTATCGATCTTGTCCCAATGCCAGTGTCCCGTTCCGGGGTGCCCGAATTCTCCAAATCCGATACTGCAGTAAAAAGTCCGGACAAGCCAGCAGATGTTGCTCCTAGCACAGTTAATACGGCAGAATCTTCCAGTCCTGTTATAGTGTTTGTTCCTAATCAGAGTTTTGCGAAGGCAGTATCCGCGACCGATCCTCAGAATGCACAAGTCCGTGTCAGCGTGGCTGAAACAGAGCCCAGGGCGGCCGCTGCGGCTGTCAGCCAGGCAATGCCGGCCAAAGAACCGGTGCCCGCAATAGCGACACCTGTAGAACAGCCGATCAAAGAGACTCCATTGATAATAAATGTGACGCAAAACAAATCTCAGAATGCACAAGCGCCTGTCAGCGTGGCTGAAACAGAGCCCAGGGCGGCCGCTGCGGCTGTCAGCCAGGCAATGCCGGCCAAAGAACCGGTGCCCGCAATAGCGACACCTGTAGAACAGCCGATCAAAGAGACTCCATTGATAATAAATGTGACGCAAAACAAATCTCAGAATGCACAAGCACCTGTCAACGTGGCTGAAACAGAGCCCAGGGCGGCCGCTGCGGCTGTCAGCCAGGCAATGCCGGCCAAAGAGGCAGTGCCGTCAATAGCATCGCCTCAAGACCAGCCGGCCAAAGAGATGAACAGTAGTGCCGTCAGGATGAGCGCTCCTGAAATGAAAAAACCCGAAGATGTTAACGGTATGGCGGCAACCAGCGCCAAAAATAGCGGCATAAATATAAGGCATATTCAAGCCGATAGCGATCCGGAAAAAGAATCATCCGTGAATAGGAGTGATGGAAAAATTGCACTGAGGCTTGATAATGATGAGAAATCGAAGACAAAGTCTTCCGAAGTTACAAGGAAAGAACGGGAAAAGAACGCTGAATCGGCACCAATGGGAGGTGCCGGAGGAGGCACCCAAGGAGCGCAAGCGGCTTCTGCTGCTATGGGGGCTTTTAAGAAAGAAGAATCAAACGGAATTTCCACATCATATCGATCAACTCTCACTGCCGCACCTGAAATGTTCTCCGAAAGCGAGATCCTCGAGATAGATAACGAAATGAAGAACATAGATTCCAGCAAGACGACAAAAGAGGATATTTCCCTGATCAATACAGTAGTAGGGATAAAGAACAGGTCAAGAAGTGCGGAACAGACTTCAGCCAAGGCACAGGACCCTGCAGGCCAGCTCAATTCGCTTAAGAAGCCTATAGAACAAATGCTGCTTAAACTTAACTTTAAGCTCGATGAGAAGGGAAAAGAATCACTGAAAGCGTTGACCGAGGATGTCAAACGCACAGACTTTTCGAGGACAGAGGATGTAATAAAGATACTGTTTAAAGCGAATGACTTGGTCAAGAGCTCCAGACTGGAACCCGGAACAAAGAAAATTATTACGCAAAAACTTGTTCTTGCCGGAGAGCATATAGAACATACAGAAAATAACATCAACTCTATGTTGTCAGCGCATAAGATCTTAGATAGTCTTCTAAAGGGAACGGAGACCAAGGAAATAGCGGAACAGGTAGTTTCGAAGCCTAATATAGCGGCCAAGGTTGTAAATATGATGACAGTCATGATGGATAAAGAAAACAGAATGGGGGCCGGACATATAAAAGAACTGGCCAATATTTTGAATGTGATAGAGGCGAAACTGACAGATCCGAGGGTGACTAAGGCAATAGCGGAAGCCAGGGCGGAGATCAAGAAAGTGATAGCCGCGGCAAGAAAAGAAATTCAGAAGGCAAGCGTGCCCGAAGAAGTCAAACAGCAGGCCTACTCTCAACTAGACATGATATTATCCTCCTTGGTTTCCGGGATCGCGGGGGAATCTATCCCAGGAGACAGGACGGCATCGCCAATATTATCCTTAAAGGATGCTGTTAAAAACGGCTCGTTCAAAATGGAGCAATTTAGTGCCCAGCCCTATGATGTAAAAGAACAGGCGGTAAAGGCCGTGCCGAAATCCATTGAATCAGACGGCAGTATCAGCCTGGACGACCTAAAGCGCATGGTCAATGTGTTGTCTGAGGTATCAACAAAAGACAACCGTTTGTCGTACTCTGTAGCCGAAGCTTTTAATGGGATTAATGAAATAGTAAGCAAGGTGGAATCTCGTATTAACCAAATGTCTATAAGCGCTGAACAAAAGCAATCAGCCTTGCAAAACACGGAAACGATAAAAAAAGAAATTGAGAAGCGGACTCCTAAAGAAGAGCAAAACAGCCAGGCTGCCTTAGGAGGGGCCCCAGCCCCGGCGCAGGCGGCCGGAGCTCAGCCCGCTGCTTTTAAAAGTAAAATCGACGGGTCTTCCGGATCTAATGCCTATTCTTCGAATCTCCATGTTGAAGATGCGTTCTCAAAAGAAGAATCAAAGGTAATAAAGGAAGAACTGCTGGGTATGGGGATTTCAAAGGATAATACAAAGCATGTCGAGATAATATCCCTGATCATAGGAATAAAGAACAAGGCAAAGCTCGCTGAGATCGATTCAGCCAAAGCTCTAAAGCCAGATAGAGAACTCGTTTCAATTAAGAAGCCGCTTTCCCGGGTCTTGGCAAGTCTTGCGGCCTCTAAAAATGAATGCAACACTAAGCTTATAGCAGAGCTTTCGGACAAGGTCGGCAAAGCTGACTATTCATCTGTAGATAATATCATTCCACTGTTAAATGAAACAAAGAGCCTTATTGTAGGATCAAAACTGGACTCAAAATCAAAAGAGATAATAAGCCTGAAATTGAACGAGACATTGGATCACCTGAGCGCCTCGAAAGAATACTTGTATGCAAAAGAATGCGCCAAAAAGCCCATTGAATCGATCATGAATATGGGGTCTCTGGAGGAGGCGTTGTCTCAAGTCCTGTCAAAGCCAAACATTGCTCATAAAGTGATCGATATGATGGCCCACTTGCTGAATACAGACAACCGTTTGACCGCCGGATCTTTGGAGCTCTTCTCTGATCTATACAACAAGATCGAAGGCAGTGTTGATGATGTCAGGATACACAAGTCTTTGACGGCAGCCAGGAACAAAGCCTTGGTAGTGGTAAACGAATCCATTAAATCCGTAAAAAAGGCTGATATTGCAGAAGATGCAAAACAGAATGCCCTGGCTAAACTTGACGTGATAACTTCAAAACTGGCACAGGATACCGACAATTCGATCAATGATCATCCAGGAGACAGGACGGCATCGCCGGTATTATCCTTAAAAGATGCTGTTAAGAGCGGTTCGTTTGATCATGAACAATTTAGCGCCCGGTCGTACGATGTAAAAGAACAGGCGGTAAGGGCCGTGCCGGGATCCATTGAATCAGACGCCAGTATCAGCCTGGACGACCTAAAGCGCATTGCCAATGTGTTGTCTGAGGTGTCAAGAAAAGACAGCCGTTTGTCGTACTCTGTAGCCGAAGCCTTTGGCGGAATCAAGGAAATAATAAGCAAGGTAGAATCTCAGGTGAACCAAATGGCAATAAGCCCCGAACAGAAGCAGGCAGCATTGCAAAACACAGGAATGATAAAAAAAGACATAGAGGAAGCGTTGGCGGAAGTAAAGATTAAAAACGCCGCTTATTCTATTGACGGCTCGCATATTGACACTGATCCGAGCGACCAAGATCTGTTAGCGCTTGCTATTAAGATAAGAGATCATTCTGCAAAAGCGCGTGACATATCACTGGAAGGGGATGACGGGCTGGAGCGGATATTGCTTGAGATCAACAGGTTTAACAGCAATTTTGAAGCAAAGCTCTCTGGAAGGACCGGCTATCCTAAGGACGGCAGAGCTGTTCCTGACGGAGCGAAAATGAACATTGATTCAGGGTCCATCTCAATTGTTCTAAGATCTTTGAATGAGGCCATTTCCAAAACAAATGTTAACAAGTCAGAACAAAGAGCGATCATAAGCCATATCAGTTCTGCAATAGCAAACATGGAAGAGGTAGAGGTTAATATCAAAATATGGACATTGGCGCAAAAGTGTTCTTCTCGGATCGAGGCGGATGATGCTGCATACAAGCAAATTGCTGCAGAAATAATATCAAATCCCAATTTTGCCCTAAAGGTGCTTGCGGCGCTATCGGTTCTTGCCCGGAAGAATGCCGCCTTTTCGTCGCAAAAATTATTGCCGCTTTTAGACGAGACAATTGCGCTCAGCTCTTCTTCGGCGATAAAATCAAAAATCAAGAAGATGAGAGATGCTCTTTCAAAACAACAGGAAAAGCGGAGTAAGGAGGGGCAAAAAGCAAAAGGCTCTCCAATAGGCCCGATATACAGCTTAAATATCGAAATGGCCGATCTGGATAATATCATCGGGAATGAAAGCCATGCAACTGCGGAAAAAGCATTGGATTCGATAATCGAGAACCGGATGAACCCGACGCAGGTTGCCGCTTTTATTTCAAATTTCGATCCTTTGGTCATTGCCGAGATCTTAAGAGCAATTGAAGACAAAGATGCAGCCGACGTGGCTAGTGCGCTTATCAAATCATTTCAGAATTCGCACGAACTCCTTTCCCGGATCGATCAAGGAACGGTTGGCGATAAGTTGGCCGCGGTGCTGAACACCCTGAATAAAAAAGACATGAACGTCCCCTCTGTTGCCTCTGCAGCCCGATAAACTCACTTTTGGATATGGTAATATGCATCCATGATGCCGCAGCCAAGCATAGACATATGCATGATCGTTAAGAACGAAGAAGATGTTCTTAAGTTGACTCTTGGGAACAGTATATCGTGTGCGGACAAGGTTATTGTGGTTGATACGGGGTCCACGGACGGTACAAGAAAATACTGTGTTGATATGGGCGCGAGTGTTTACGATTTTAAATGGGTCAGTGATTTTTCTGCGGCCAGGAACTTTTCCATATCAAAGTCTGAAGCAAACTGGATACTATGGCTGGATGCGGACGAATATATAGAAAAAGAAGATTTTCAGCGTCTCAGGGAGTATCTCAAGGACAGCTCTGCTGATGTCGTGTACATCACGATCAATGAGTGCGAATACGGGACAAAAGATAAAACAACAAGTTATAAGCGCGACAAAGTGTTTAGGAATAGCGGCAAAATAAGATTTATCAGGCCAGTCAATGAACAGCTCGTCAGGGAGGATGGAGATATCAAAAAGGCCCATTTTCATGACTTTCAAATATATCATTGGGGCGCTCATCTTCCAAAAGAAAAACAAGTAGATAAGGCTCTTTCGCGCATTGAGGAATTCAAGGGTCTATTAAAAAGTCACAAAGACCCATACATTGCATTTCTCATAGCAGGATTGTTAGTGACTGTAGGGAAGAGGGGAGAGGCCATAGAACAATTGGACAAAATACTTGAGATGACTTCTCCCAAAGAGGAAAAGGACAGGTCGATCAGGCATGCGGTTTATGTGAAAAAAGGGAGAATTTATGAGGATAACAGAGAGTACGGGCTTGCGATCTCAGCCGCTGATTTGGCGATTTTGACCGATTCCTTATACATTGAGCCGTATATAATAAAATCATCATCGCTTATGGCCCAAAAATACTATGCCGAAGCTATCGAAACCCTTGAGCAAGCGGTGAACCTGAAGAAAAAACATCATCCAGTGCTTGGAGAAGCTGATTTCTTGTGGGATGTAAAGCTATATCAGAATATCGCGAACTCCAGCTTGTTTACAGAGGATTTCCGCAAAGCTGAGATATACTTTAAAAAGATGCTCGAATCATGGGATGACGAAAAGATCAGAAGCATAATATCAAAACTTGAGCTGCTTAAGAATGTCAGCAGATGACAATCTGTCGGAGATCTTATCAATAAGACGGGCCTTCTGCTTGTTTCCGCTTTGAGAGTCTGATATGTGATAGAGCTCCAGCGACTCAGCAAGATCAGAAATGCTGATCGGGAAAGTGCTCAGGAGAAAATTGAGTTTTGAAATAGCGGCTGAGGCTTTTTTTCTTTCATCGCTGGCAAGATATATCGATTGAAGCAGGTATATCGGAATGATAACTTCCCTTAATCCCTTAGGGATGTTGAGCGAGCTCATGCAGAATTCAAAGTATTCCTCGAAGCACTTCTTCCAGTTCTCATCGGAATTTATCTGTTCTATGGCCGTTAATCTCCCGCTGTTCTTCAGGATAAGGAAAAGAGCATCAATAAATGTTGCAATAAAATGGATAGCATCAAATGACGGTATGCTTTTTTCCGAAAAATCCTCCCAGTCTATTAGTCGGAGGCGGCCGTCCGGAGAAATAAATATGTTGTCAGCGTGAAAATCATTATGTTGGCAAGCCGTATTGATTGAAGGCAGTTCGTGAAACAGTTTTTTGATCTGTCCGATCTTTATTCCGTCGGAAATGGCAAAATTCGGGAACTGTTCTTTGTGAAAATCGGCGAGCATATCTAAATGGTCTTTAAGAGGATGTTGTCCGCATTGACGGGTCAGTTCTTGGAACGATCGTAGCCACGATAAGACTTCCGGCGAATAGGTCATGAATTTGTTGAAGATATCGCTTGAGAAAAGCAGATTTGACAGGCACTTGCCCTGCAAGAATTCTACGGCTAAAACAGGCGCGGCATTAATTGTTTTGAGGAACAGGGCATTTGGAGGAGATCCGGCCAATTCTGTTCCTGCCAGGAGCTTTTCAACAATATGCAGATTGTCATATTCATTCTGCAGTGTTCTCAGCGCTGCAGAACTGTTGAATATCCTGGGAAACTTAACGATTATACTTCTCACTTCAGAACCTTTGTCAGTGAAGGTCGCTTTTAAGGTGATTATTTCCAGCTCGGATCCTCTGATCGATCTTGAGGCATATTTCTCGAATAAGATATTGTCGTGCCGGCACTTGTTGAACAAGGCCATCCCGGTGATCTCTTTTTTTATTTGCGGGATCATGATGTCCTCTCTCCGATTATGAAGAATGAATCGCAAAAATAATGTTTGCCCATAATGGCCCCTAAAAACCTGAACACAGAGTTATTGCCGTACCTTTTCATCATGGCTCTGTCAGCAGAGGCGCTTGGTATGGGTATTATCCTGGTGTTGACAGCTCTGTATCCGTCTTCAGGATAATAAAAGTCGATCTTGCCAAAACCCGAACGTCTGAGCATCTTCATGTGGCCATTCATTGAATGCGTATATGTTCTATAGCTTACCCCCAGCCGCATTTTTGTGACTATGTTTGCTATGATCCGTGGCAAGATGCTGGTGTAGGCCACCTTTTTGTCACGCGAATAATAGATGAGATGATCGTCAGGGGCGCCGGCGAAATACTTGAAACCAAATCTATTTTCCATTCCAATGACCAGCTTGCCGCCTCGTTTAAGTACTCTGTATGCTTCACGAAGGCAATTTTGCTGTATCTTCCTGGGGTCGCCTTTTTTTGAATATGACCCTACCCATTCCAACACTCCGTTCATTATGACCGCATCGAACATTTCGGATTTGAAAGGCAGCTTTCCATTATCAAGAGGATCCATGTGTACAGGAATAATATTGTGAATGTTGTCCTGTGTCGATCTTAGGTTTATGAACTTTAAAGATTCCAGGCAGCTGTCCGCTGCTACGACAGATTTGACCCTTTTGCTTAGGGGAAAAGCGTACGATCCCCATCCGGATCCCAGATCCAATACAGAGCTTTTGTCCGTGATCGGAAGATAATAGGTTATGTCAGACCTTGAAGGATTGTTTGTCCACAGATACAGCTCCCTAATTCTTTGCTCGCGGGACTCTTTTATTGCTTTTTCCCATCCGTTTTTCTCCGCTTCGGTCAAAAATTCCATCATGATTTTTTTCGGGATTATATCCCAATATGATACAGATCCCCCCATCAAAGCTATGTCTTTATGAGTTGGATAAGTCTGTCCGCATTCCTGGCACGCATATGATCCCGGGATGGCACGCAATGTTCCAGAACATTTTGGACATTCCAACATATTTTGGATTTCCATTATGTGTGCTATTATATAACAAAATTTTTGCAAAAAGGCAGTTTGTGCTGGAATCGCATATATCAAAGCAAATAAGCAAAGTAATTGGGCATAATTTCAAGCATCTTGCTGATAAGCCGCTTGAGATCTCTCCTGTGCCTGCATTTACCTCGCGGCGGCCGGAGCTTTCTCCAAGGATATATAAGGTGTCAATAAGCGGAACTACTTTGGTGATAGCGAAGGTGCAAAATGCTCCGTTTTTAATTGAAACCAGCAGAATGTTGTGCAAGGAATATGCTTCTTTGAGATTTGCGGGAGCTTTGATATCGCTATCAGATTATGCTCCGAAACCGTTGTTCTTTGGAAAGGTGGGGAGCGAAATGGTTCTAGTGGAAACCTTTCTGAGCGGAATGCGCATAAGCGATCTCATCCACTCGGCAGCCCCTGAGCAGGTTATGAAACATTTTATGTCTTCAGCTATCTTGCTTGCCGGTCTTGCAAAAGAGACTCGTATAGGCGCAAATGAATTCATGCGCAAATATCAAGATGAGATGCTTAAGCTTCAAGCGAATTTCAGCAATCTTCCCCGATCTGTCATCAACTACTTTGCTTCTGTTAAGAATGCCGGTCCGATACCAAAGTGCGTGAAGCACGGCGATTATTTTATTAGCAATGTGCTTGTTTCTGAGTGTCATGAAGTAACAGGCCTGACAGATTATGAAGACTTTTCGAAACACGGATTTCCTTTTGAAGACATTTATCACTTTATTGTTTCATATCTGCTTGCTTTAGAAAGAATGAATAAGATCGAATGTGTCAGAACGAAGTCCTTTATCGGCTTTATCGAGAACATAATCGCTATTTACAACAAGGAAATTGGCATGCAGCAAGATCAGATGGATGCCGTATTCAAGTATTATTGGCTTTCTTCCATAAACAGACAAGTCAGCAGATTCAGAAAGAACGAGGAATTGGCTCTCTACAGGATAAGAAAGATAGCAAACGGTCCGCAGAATTTAATTGATTTTGTTCGGCAGCTATTAGAATGAACTTTTGATGCTTCCCTCATACAGCGCCCTGCCCACGATGCACCCTTCGACATTCTTTCCCAGGCCGGAGAGCTTGTCAATGTCTTTTTGCGTAGTCACGCCTCCGGAAGCTATTACGGATGCTCCGGTTGAGGAAGCAAATCTCTTTATTCCCGAAAAATTGGGGCCGCTCATCATGCCGTCGCGAGAAACGTCTGTATATACAAATCGCTTAATGCCCATAGATACCAGCTTGCGGGCGGCATCCGCGGCTTTGAGGGTAGTCGCTTCCAGCCAGCCTTTGGTGAGCACGATATCTTTTTTTGCGTCGATGCTGACCGCTATCCTCCCGGCAAAAAGCCCGCTGACCGTCTTGATGAAGCTCAGGTTCTCAAAGGCCACGGTCCCAAGTATCACCCTATCGGCTCCGCTGTCAAAAAGCTCTTTTATCGTGTCCAGCTGCCTTATCCCGCCGCCTACCTGCACGGGGACCGACAGCGATGACGCGATCTTCTTGATCAGCGCTATGTTCTTAGGCGCTCCTTCGCGGGCGCCGTCCAGGTCGACCAGGTGGACCCTCTTATACCCCTGGTCCTGCCATTTTTTTGCCATTGACAGAGGGTCGTCTGAATATACGGTCACTTTGGAGTAGTCGCCTTTTTCAAGCCGGACGCATTTCCCGTCAAGAATATCTACGGCCGGGATCACTTCAAAGCTCATCTGCAAAGCCCTCCAAAGTTCTTCAGCATCTCCAGGCCTATCTCTCCGCTCTTTTCAGGGTGGAACTGCAGGGCAAATAAATTATCCCTGTACACCGAAGACGCAAAGCTGATACCGTGATCTGTCTCCGTAAGTATCATTTCCGGGCTTTGCGGCTCGCAGTAATAAGAGTGCACAAAATAGACTTTGGAGTTCTGAGGCACGTTCTTCATGATAGGGGAGTCGGGGTATTTAATTTTGAGAGTGTTCCATCCCATATGGGGTACTTTTAGGCTTGTTCCGGGTGAGTAGGGGAATCTTTTGACGGACCCTTTTATGATGCCCAGTCCGGGCTCGAGCCCTTCCTCGCTTTGGTCAAACAGTATCTGCATGCCAAGGCACAGGCCCAGGAAAGGTTTTCCTTGATCTATCTCGGATGCCAGCATCGCGGCAAGCCCGGAGGCCCTCAGCATCTTCAGCGCGCTGTCAAAAGCTCCGACACCGGGCAAGATCACGCCTCCCGAAGAAGCGATCTCGTCCTTATCCTTGGTAACAAAAGCGCTGAACCCGAGTTTTTCGAGGGCCTTTTGGACGCTTCGCAGGTTGCCTGCGCCGTAATCAATTATGGCTATAGGCATAGCGCGGCGGCTCCGATGACCCCGACGTTCTTCTTAAGCTGCGCGCGCACTATCTTGACCGGCGCGATCGCATTTTTCCTGACCGTATCTTTTACCGCGGAAAACAGCGGCTGTCCCAGGTTGGTAAGCCCTCCGCCCACCACTATCGCCTCCGGGTTGAGGATGTTGACCAGGTTTGAAAGCCCCAGTCCTATCAGACGTCCGTTGTATGATATATGTTTAAGAGCATTTCTATTGCCTTTTCTTGCCAGAGCCCCGAGCTTTTCCGGGGAAGACCCGGATCTTTTCTGAAGCGCAGGACCGGAAGCCAGCCCTTCCAGGTGCCCGCGCTTGCCGCAGGAGCATTTGGGGCCGTTCATATCAATTATCGTATGGCCGATCTCTCCGGCAGACCCGGAGAACCCCGTATACAGCTTTTTGTCTATGACTATGCCTCCTCCAATGCCCGTGCTTATAGTTACATATATGAACGTACCGAAAGAGCGCCCGGCGCCGAACTTCAGTTCAGCAAGAGCCGCGCAGTTGGCATCATTTTCCAAAACGGCCTTCCTGCCCAGTTTTTTAGACATTATCGATCTAAGATTGACTTTTTTCCATCCCTTGAGGTTGGGAGGATGCAGCACGAGGCCTGTTTTTGGGTCTACAGGCCCGGGGGCGCCTATTCCTATACATATTATATCCGAGGGCTTCACATTAGCTTTTTTGCAGGCATTTATGAACGAGAGGGCTATCCTGTCGGTGACGCGGGCAACCCCGAGCTTAGCCATGGTGGGCATGGTATCTATTGCCAGTATCCTGCCTTTTGTGTCCATTACAGCGGAAGAGATCTTTGTTCCGCCGAGGTCAATGCCTGCGATGAGGTTTTTCATGTGGAAATTATAGCACGACAGAGTAGAAGGGATGACGAATAACGGATAACGAATGACGGACGAAGGATGAAGTGATGACGTGATGACGTGATAGAAAAACCTACAATATCTTTTTACGTCATCCGTCATTCATCATCCTTCATCCGTTATCTTGTCTTAGCACTCCCCTTGACAGAGTGCTAAGCAGTTGTTATACTGGGTCTCAGGCTGAGAAAAAAATAAGTCGAAAGGAGGTCGGGAAAGAATGTCGAAGAATCTGAAACCGCTCGGAGACAGGGTAGTAGTAAAGCAGGAGCCGTCGGAGGAGAAGACCCAAAGCGGGATAGTTTTGCCGGATACGGCAAAAGAAAAGCCGCAGATGGGTACTGTGATAGCCGTCGGGACCGGTAGAGTGTTCGACAACGGGCAGAGGGTGCCGCTGGAAGTCAAGATCGGCGACAGGGTGATCTACGCGAAATACGGCGGGACCGAAGTAAAGATCGACAACGAGGAATATATTATCCTTCAGGAGAGGGATATTCTCGCGGTAAAAAACTAAAAGGAATAGGAGTGAGTTTTAATGGGAGCAAAAGAGATAATTTTCAGCGATGAGGCCTGGAGAGCGCTGGAACGCGGGGTGAACAAAGTAGCCAACGCGGTAAAAGCCACGCTGGGCCCGCGCGGAAGGAACGTGGTCCTCGAGAAAAAATGGGGTTCTCCGACCATAACCAACGACGGCGTTACCATAGCCAAGGAGATAGACCTGGAAGACCCGTTCGAGAATATGGGCGCGCAGCTTCTTAAAGAAGTGGCCAGCAAGACCAACGACATAGCCGGCGACGGCACTACCACAGCCACGGTGCTGGGGCAGGCCATATTTAAGGCAGGCCTCAAGAACGTGGTATCTGGCGCCAATCCCATGGCCATAAAAAGAGGCGTTGAGATGGCCGTAAAAGCCACTGTTGCCAAGCTCAAAAGAGAGAGCAAAAAAGTGGAGACCAAAGAAGCCATAGCGCAGGTGGCCTCGATATCGGCGAACAACGATCCCGAGATAGGCAACCTTATCGCCGATGCCATGGAAAAGGTCGGGAAAGACGGAGTTATAACCGTTGAGGAGAGCAAAGGCATCGACACGACTCTTGAAGTCGTGGAAGGCATGCAGTTCGACAAGGGGTACGCATCTCCCTACCTCATTACCGACAGGGAAAGGATGGAAGCAGTGCTTGAAGACGCTTTCATGCTTTTGACGGACAAGAAGATAAGCGCTATCAAGGACCTTCTGCCCACGCTCGAAAAAGTGGTCCAGGCGGGCAAACCCCTCCTTATCATCGCAGATGATATCGAAGGCGAGGCTCTTGCCACTATAGTGGTCAACAAGCTCAGGGGCACGATCAACTGCGTGGCAGTGAAAGCTCCCGGGTTCGGCGACAGGCGCAAAGCTATGCTTGAAGATATTGCCATCCTGACCGGCGGAACGGTGATCTCCGAAGACACCGGGGCTACGCTTGAAAAGGTGGACGAAACGCTTCTGGGCAAGGCAAAGAAGATAATCGTCGAAAAGGAAAAGACCACGATAATAACCGAGGACGGCAGCAAGAAAGCGGCCGTTAAGGACAGGATATCCCAGATAAAGAAAGAGATCGAGCTGAGCGATTCATCCTATGACAAGGAAAAGCTCCAGGAGCGTCTTGCAAAGCTTTCGGGAGGCGTTGCGGTAGTAAAAGCCGGGGCTGCCACCGAGACCGAGCTCAAGGAGAAAAAGCACAGGATAGAAGACGCTCTTTCCGCCACCAGGGCCGCTGTCGAAGAGGGGATCATCGCCGGAGGCGGCGCGGCTTTGATACATGCGATAGACGATGTCGCAAAGCTTGAGGAAAAGACCGAAGGCGACGAAAAGATCGGTGTCGCCATA
>Ga0209096_1001547_pt1 | contig 24874 bp, 27 predicted proteins | sample AD_UKC034_MetaG_FD_184407 | JGI IMG/M metagenome (GOLD analysis project Ga0209096, IMG submission 184407) | Active sludge microbial communities of municipal wastewater-treating anaerobic digesters from USA - AD_UKC034_MetaG (SPAdes) (version 2) | ecosystem: Engineered > Bioreactor > Anaerobic >... | reverse complement strand
ACTACGATCCCCAGGTGGGGAGGTTCATAAGTGAAGACCCCATAGGATTTGATGGAGGGGATGTGAACCTGTATGCGTATGTGGGGAATAACCCTATTATGGGAGTGGATCCGTGGGGGAGATGTGCGAAAAGTTATAGTTTTCAAAATTTCTTGAGTGACACTTCAGCCTATTCTACTGGAATAGCAACAGTTCTCTTTCTTGCACCCGGAACAGAATTGGGGTCGATTGTTTTTGGGGGTATTGCGGTTGGTGCGAAAGGGCTGGAGATTTCCCTGTATTCTAAAAATAAGCAAATCGACACCACGGGAGAATTGGTAAAGATGTTCACACCAGTTAAAGAGCAATTTAAAATGATTACTGGTAATGTTATTGATGCGGTAACCATCTGGATGAAAGAAAATATTTACAACCAAAGAGTCATCAAAAACCAAACAAAGGAATAATATAAAACATGATTTATTTAATCATCGGAATCATCTGTGTGTTATTTGGTATGTGGTTGATTCATGCCTCATACAATTTCATTGGAATTATTTCCATAATGATTGGAATATCACTCGGGCTAAAAGGTAGACAACAAATTGATAAGAATAGAAAAGTGTAGGGAAAAGCATAGGGACGACCGTAAATAAGTAAATAACGGTGTGATGGATACGCAAAGGAAGTGGACAGCCTTTGAGGGGAGAGTTAAAAATGGGTTCGGGTGTGGTGAATGAATAACACGACACACTGGAGACGCCGAGAAGTCGTGGAACGAATATCGGTAGACCCGTCTCTATCGGCCGAAGCGAGTTTTGATGGATTGCGAGGAACCGAGGGGTTGCCACCCGGAAGCGTACCACGGCGTACGTCGAGGACCGTGCAATCCCCGAAAACACTATCATCCAAAACAAAAACCCATCCTGCCTTTACTTTGCAAGCAGACCGCGATGATCTCCTCCAGCACCGATCGCGGTTCTTCTTTTTCTTGCTTTTTTCCGTCAACAGGGTCATTATTCTTCATAAGACGTATCCTCCGTTTTCCCCCTTTGGCGAGGAGTATGGTGTTTATTGATGATAATAAAGGATACGTCTTTTTTATTGCCATACACAAGATTTGATTATAGTTCGCAGGATTCACTTCTTTGTTTCCATACCAAGAGGAGAAAAGCATGAGATCGAGAGCGCTGAAGGCTTCTTTATCGTTTGTTGCTTTAATCGTCTTATTATGCATGCCCGCTCCGTATGTGCATGGGGAGGAGGCGATCACCTATGTCTATGACGATCTGAACCGTCTCGTACAGGCCCAATACAGCGACAGGATACTTCAGTATACCTATGATACATTGGGGAACCGTGAGACGAAAGGAGTCCAGCAGGGAGTGTGTGTCTACTCCATCTGGCCTGTAACAAGGTATTTCCCGTCTCAGGGAGGAACGGGCACGATCACCGTCACGGCAGGCGTCTCATGTCCATGGACCGCTTCATCGGATGAATCGTGGATCACTATCACCTCCGGCGCCAGCGGAACGGGCAACGGTACTGCTTCATATACCGTGGACCAGTATACGGGTACGGGCATAAGAACCGGGACAATAAGCGTCGCAGGGCAGACCTCATCTGTGATACAGATGGACGTTCCTTATGTCATCACACTCTACGCCTCCTTCCCAAGCTATGGTCTCTATAAATACGACGGTTCCTCATGGACCCAGATCAACAATGTCCTTCCTGCGAGCATGGTGGCTGGGGACTAAGAGGGGGGATTAGCTTTACGATGCCCATTTGTTTCAAACAGTTGCGCAGTTCTTTCGGGTTGGTGCCTTTTTACTTCCTCTCCCGGGTAAGGCCGATATTGTCGGCTTCCCTTCAGTTCGAAGGTGGAGCGATAATTCGGACCTTCCCTGAAATTTCCTCTGAGAGATAATGTAAGGGCCTCAATATCTAAAACAAAATGCCTCCCCGTGTGGAAACTGCAAAGATTGTTCCGAGGAGAGCTTTATTGACGATCTTGAATCTGCATTACAATAGAATGATCGCAGATTTCGATATGGACCTAGAAAAACAGAAAAAGGCAGAAAATCGTTACAATAAGATCAGCCTGCTAGAAATTGGCCAAATAGTTACAAAGTCATAAGGAGGGAAAGGCAGCAGAACCGAATCAGGCGCTGCACCTGACGCGAAGGAAGATCGGTCTGAAACCCGTTGAAGCATTGGTTGCCCGACTTCTCGTCCGCCCCGCCGGTAAACACTGTGTTAGCTTGAGAGTCCTTGCCGCAAACGAACCCCGGAATGAGACACGAAAGATTTCTTCAGACATCTGGAGGGTCTTCTTTCCGGGCGAGCATGGCCATGATAACTTTCATGAGGTTCTCATGGGGACTCTCGTGAATGCCAGCGAAGCGATTATAGCAATTCCGAGATGACCAGGGAGGCGAAAGATTTCGAGCTGAAGCGAGGGTTCAGAGCAGAAGCGATGAACAGAGTTGAAGCGAGAGGTCTTGAGCAGGCTGGGTCACGAGGGGAGCGTATATTGCCACACATGCAGATCCTGTTTAGCTCCTGCCTCTTGCTTCGCATAACCTTCCAAACGGTGTCTTCCTGATAAGCTCCCTGATAATATCACAGGCGCAAGCCACGAGCAGAAAGCGCAAGCGGAAAGCACAAGCAGAAAGCTGGTGGCGGCAAGCCTGCTGGCACTGAGGTCTTTCTCCACCCATCTCTCAGCATAAGGGCGGATGACGGTCAAGGTCATGAGCCAAACGCAGGATGTGAGAACTTCCGAAGGAGGAATCCCGGAAGGGTGAGTAAGCCGGAAGGCTGCATGCCTGGGCAAGGCTGCACGCCTGAAGGCGCCTTACCCTGAAAAAGCGGAGCAAAGCGCAGCAATAAGCGAAGCGACAGCGCATCTGGTAACAGTTTTCATAACTATTTGATTTTATACCTTAATAAGAGAAAAACTGCAAAAACTGCGATTTTTGCATTTTATTTCGGTGCATGCATCGTTTCTTTTCAAAAAATCCAAAAAACCCCAAAATTTGCAGTTTTCATATCTTAACTGTTTGAAATCATTGCATATGGTATATCCGGACAAGTCCTTCTTTGTCAGAACGGCTTGAAATTCATGATCCGTATTCTACCGTGCTCAATTTACTGGCAGTTTACATATCCTCACTATTTGGATCAATTGTTGACATATTGAGCATCTACACGTATAGTATACGTATAGGAGGTACTCTATGCAAAAAAAATTGACCATCACTATTGATGAAGAGGTTTATGAGGGTCTCCACAAAACTATTGGTCCACGCAAGATCAGCAGATACATCCAGGAAATTGTTCGCCCCCATGTAGTACGTCCAAACCTTGAATCAGCTTACGCTGAGATGGCAAAGGACAAAGAACGGGAAAAAGACGCTGATGAATGGGCAGAAATTACCTTTATGGATGTGGCTCATGAAACGGTCTGAGGTATGGTGGGTTAATTTCGACCCCTCAATTGGTGGAGAAATAAAGAAGAAACGTCCTGCTGTTATCATCAGCAACGATGCATCGAACAAGTTTCTTAACAGAGTTCAGGTTGTTCCGCTCACCAGCAAGACAGACCGCCTGTATCCCAGCGAGGCATTTGTGGTCTTTGAAGGTAAAAAAAGCAAAGCCATGGCTGATCAGTTAGCTACCGTCAGCAAATTGCGGCTCTTTAAACGTGCCGATGTTCTATCCGCAAAAGACATGCAAAAAATCGAGGAGGCAGTCAAGGTGCAACTCGACATAGCTTGACACTACCCATGGCTAAAGCCAGGGGTCTTACGGCGGGAAAGGATAAATGCGGCCAGCAAGTTGCTCAAGTCAATCGTGGCCTCTCCGGGCCACTCCGGTTTAACTCTTCGTTATGCCGCAAGTGGTTAAACGAAATAGTCTATAGATACACAAGATTCCGTACTTCAACTATATGATATCTTTGCACATGATATAAATGGCCCTTCCTCAAGGATCCTTCCCCAAGGATTTTCCCTTAAGGACCCTTCCAGGGAAGTAATACACATCAAGTGCACAGAAACCCGGAAAGGAGGCAGTAATGATGAACGGACCAACCCTCCGCAGGACGCCGGTTGTCCCCTCATCGACCAACGTGCCGGGGCTCCGCATCAATAGCGGCGTCAGCTACGCCGCCGCGAAGGCCCTGGAACACCTGAAAAAGGGCATAGGCCAGTCGAAGCGCTGCTACAGGAAAGCCTACGGCCGGTCCCCGCTTATCCACGCCTACAAGACCCTCAGCCGTTACGCGGGGATCTTCAACAACTTCAAGGACACGGTCCTCATCCCCGGAGGCGGCAACAAGCTCCGCAAGATCACCACCGGTCACATCGACAGGCACTTCGGGAACCTCATAGAGGACGGCGCCTCGGAGAAGACCATTGCCGTCAACGCCTCTGCCCTCAACAAGTTCTTCCACGCCTTCGGAAGGTACGACCTGGTGGAATACATCAATGAGACAAGGGCCGCATGGAGGGAGTCCGCAGTCCCCTCATCGAGGACCGAGCCCTTTGTGGACCCCGAGCGGGTGATCCTCTCCATGAGGTCCCCGTATCACGCCGGCGCGGTCATCCAGTACCTCACCGGGGCGAGGGTCGCCGACATCAGGAAAGTCTGCGAGTGGGTGCATAGGAACCCTTGCTCCACAGAGATCCGCATCCTGAAGTCCAAGGGCGGAAAGGACAGGGTCATCTACTTCCCGGAGAGGTTACACCACCTGGAGCGCATCAGGGACGCAGTGCATGTCCTCAGGGGCGGGGATATCGACTGGCCCGCCTTCCTCAGGGCATACACGAAAGAGGTGAAGGCGTCCGCCAAAAAGAACCGTGAGATCTACACCGGCCCCCACGCCTTCCGGGTGAACTACGCAAACAACCGGTACGAGGAACTGGCCCCGCGCAGCATGAACTCAAGGGAGGAAGAGGAAACGCTCACGGCCATCACCGAAGAGCTCGGCCATTCGAGGATATCCATGGCGAAGTACTACATACCCGCCTTCAGGCAGGCGTGAACCGATCGACCTCTCAGGGCTTTATGTAGGCGTTCAACCCTACGACGAGAGGCTTTCCCTCCACCTGGGCGTCGGTAACCACGTTCCCCCGCGTGCTGGCGACCACGAGGGTCTTGCCCGATGCCGACGGCGTCGGTTTTTCAAGGTCGATCTCGATGAAGAGCTTGTTGTCCTTTACTTCTACTTTCATGGCCATAGTTAACCCTCCTTATTCAGTCACCGCGAACGGTCTTTTGAATTGTGAACCTGGCAACGTCCTTTGACCCTTTCTGCATGGCCTTCCAGAGATCCAGTTTGGTCTGCATGGAAAGCCAGCTCTCCGGCGATGTATCCGTGGCCTTTCCGATCCGGATGGCTATCTCGGGGCTCAGGCTGCACCTGCCGTTTACAATTTCAGAAAGGGTCTTCCGGGAGACCCCGAGTCCTTCCGCGGCCTTACTTATGGTAATCCCTAACGGCTTCATAACGTCCTCCAAAAGGACCTTCCCCGGGTGTGTAGGTTGTCTTTTCCGCATGCGTCACCTCCTCAGTGATAATCCCGGTAATCAACGATAATAGCGTCCTTCCCTTCAAACCTGAAGGTTACTCTCCAGTTTCCGCTCACCCATACCGACCATGTCCCCGCTCCCCTTCCGGACATCTTGTGGAGCTTGTATGCAGGCAAATTCATGTCGCGCGGCGATGTGGACGCATCAAGCCTGTCGAGAAGACGGGAGAGTTTACCGGCATGATCGGGAACAATGCCTTTCATGCTGCCGGCCTCAAAGAACAATTGCAATCCCTTGTGTCGAAAGGATTTAATCACGCCTTTCATTGTAACTCATGGGGTTACAATCGTCAAGGTCTTTTTGGAGACAGTGTGTTTTGGCCCTCCGGGAGTGGGAAGCTTTACGCAAGGTGAAGACGCATCTCGCCACCGCCCTTGCCGTGAAGGCCTGCGGCCACGGCTTCAAGGTGCTTGCTCTACACCACCATGAGCGCCCTTGTCGCCAGGCTGAAGGAGGGCCAGACGAGGGTGACTGACTTCGGGTCTCGTTGTCGTCGATGAGGAGTTGATGAAACAGCTTGCAGTTCATAATGGATAATACCGACAACGGGGGTGGTACACTTTTACTCCGCCCAAACTGGTACACTTTTTAGTTGGCATCTACAACGGGATCGGTCGTTCTTTCTTTGAGAAACGAGGACCATAGGTCATGCTAGGCATCAAGGGCGGCGGTAAAGTCCTTCTCATTCGTTGTGCAGAGCATTGTGGTGAGCTTTTTGAGTTCAATGCCGGCAACCAATTTGGGGTTGTTTGTGAGATACCGTGTAACGATCTGCTTCTGATGGAAATGGCACATCTGGACGGGGATATTACTGAAGATCTGTCTCACGCCGGGCCTGCCGTCTAAGACAATAGCCTGGATCGTATACCCCCTTTCCTCCAACACTCTCCGTCCCTCCGGGTATACCTCGGCGGATTCTGTATGTACTTCCTTAGCATAGAGATTTTTCTTGAGATGAGGGGAACGAAAGACGCAGATCCCGAAGGCCCGTGCGAAGAAGGTGACATCGGCGATGAGGACGACCGGGCGCGGGGTATGGTGATATTCCTTTTTCTGTGCGTTCCGTATGTGCTGCCGTATCCATTCCCTGCTCTTTGCATACTTTTCCGATAACTGACAGATCGTCTGCCGCTCGTAGACGTATTCCTTCCATATTACCTTTTCGATCTATAGCAATTCGAGGCTATTTTTGGTTTTGAAAAATCGTATTAAGCCTTAATTACCAAGAGATATATAGTTCTATAAAACCATAGACCCCCCGGACCATGTGTTAGATGGAAGGGCCGAGCCACCCCGGGGGGGCTGGTTTAGCCTTGTTTTATTCTTTTACCTGGCCATCCGTCCATGAACCAGTTATGGTAAAGCATCACATTGATAAGAAGGATAATCGGCGCCATCGGAAATTGTTGAGGATGGGAATAACCTGCCTGCGTACCCAGAAGCCCAGGGCTTACTTTGTAATATGCCCAGTGAAAAACTACAGCTCCCACTATGGTAATTGCCACACGGATCAGTATATTCACTTCCGTGCTGTACTTGCGCGGCCAGTTATCAAAGTAAAAATAGAGTATCATGGCAACCCCGAGAACGAGTATTGCCAGTTCGCCGGCATGGAGATACCGCCAGTCAGGGGCCATTAATCTCTTAGCGCCTTCAACGGACACCCCCCAGACCACATCCTGCATGAATACGAAGAGGAAAAAGAGAGTGGCAGCAAGAACCAGAATGAAGATAAATCCACCTATTCCCCGCCATGGCTGGCTCTTTATCAGGCAGAACGGGTAACGCTCCAGTATCATCTCCGACAGCCATACGGCGACGGTACCGCACATAATCCACCCCACGTTAAAATTGCCGCTTAAAGTGTGAAATGTTTTGTACCACCATGGGAAAGCTGCCGTATATTCCTGCCAGGGGTAGAAGAGTACCCGGTAATGAGGATGCATACATATGAAATAGACATAGGTGGTGAGCAAAAAGGTGACCAGGAATACCGTCATACCTTTCGCGGGTTGCTTCAAGCCGTGCCATGGGTAATTCTCGAATGCAGCCGGCCAGATAGGACTCAGCCATGACGCAATGGCGGCCATCATCAAGATTGCAAGAGACGAATATTCACGGGAGAAGAAATCTGAAAGACCCGTCTTTTTCAGTTCAGGCCAGCTAAAATAAGGAATGGACAGTTTTCCGAAGATGTAATAGTAGAATACCCAGATCAGAAGTCCCGTAACAACAAAGTTAATGAGAGTCAGGATAATGCCCTTTTTGAGCGGATGAGACCCCTCCATCCATTCACGCTTGAACGGCCAGAAATTGAAGATATACGCCTGCCAGATCGCAACAATGAGGAGCCATCGTATGTACATGTACCCGTACTGGGGTGTGTACCAGCGCAACCAGCCGCGGGGATCCATAAAAATCCACCACAGACACATGAAAAAGGCAAAGGCAAGGATAACGCTGATAATGCCTCTGGCAGGTTGTTTTATCAAATCTACTCTTTTACGTTCCTCTAACCATAGAGTATCTAAAGCATGCTCAGACATTTTAGTCACCTCCTGATAAGGTTAGGCAATCAACAGTTCATCGCCATTGCCAAGGTATATATCGCGTTTGGTCATATTGCGGGCCGTACCTCTCACCATAGGAAGACCGGCTTTAATCATCTTTTCTGCCGTGATATAGCCGGTACAATGGTTTGCACCTATTTTTTGCACGCCGTATTTGTTGAACGCCAGGATAAGGTCATCATACTGCGGATCCCAGTCCTCAAAGGGTGAGATATGGAGGCCGCCCTGAACAGCATATATCTTCTCGCCACCCTTTACTTTCTTCCTTACCGCCTCCATGTAGCTGATGATGCCCATGTGGCAGCAGCCTGTAACAAGGACGATACCCTTATCCTTCACGTTAAAAACAAAAGCCTGCTCGCCAAAAACCCTGAGGATAATCGGCACATCAAAGGTCATAAGCGCTACGCCGGGATAGAGTACGTTCACCTTACTTGAGTCGAAAACGGTTATGGTACCTTTGTGGGGATAATCATTCTTCACTTTTGCTTTCGGGAATGCTTTTCCCTTTAAAAGGTCGAAGCCTTCCTGGTAGAACCCTTTCGGCACATAGATTGGAATGTTCGGGTTATGTTTCGTGACGGATTGAATTCCAAAAAAGTGGTCCATGTGCTCATGGCTCTGCACCAGGAACTCGATCTCCTTTTTCGCCAGCATCACATCAACACCCTCATCTTTGTACCTCCTGTCCATCCAGTCAGAGCTCCACCCTGAATCGAGGAGGAATTTTTTCTTTGTACCATCCATAAATTCCGTTTCAATGAGGGTAGAAAAACCGCCGAGGTTGCTCCCTTTATAGCCCGATTTCACCATTTCTGTCGTCCAGGGTATCGTGTACTGATTCACCAGTAAACCGCCTGCACCTTTGACATCGTTCAAAAAGACATTGTTATCATACCAGCTTGTTTCAGAGATCACTTTGAGCTTCAGACTTTTTATTTCACCGATTTCAACCTGATTTAGTTTCTCTTTTGGAAGGAGTGCTTTTTTAAATACCGTTGAAGAAATGCCTGCAGTGGCAAAATATCCTGCAACAGTACCAAGCGCCATCCCTTGAATAAATGAACGTCGAGATACCTTCTTCTCTTCCATTGTTTAACCTCCTTTGTGTACCATGACTATCGTGCCAGAAGCATGAGCCAGTAGGTAATCATGAATAACGCTATCCCGATTAAAATCCCAACAACCACACCGGTACCGTAACGAGATTTTTCCTGAACTACTTTCTCTTCCATGGACGTATCCTCCTTTCAATGGATCTTTGAATCCATACATGCCATATCCTCATCTGCCAGTAAGGGAAGAATATTCTCTGACCTGAACCTCAACTCTGTTTGGGCTATTATCTTTTGAATATCAGGCGATAATTCCGGCCACAGGTTTTGCCCGTCGCTTTTGAATAGTATCCCCTCTCCTTTCCAGGTATGTTCATCTTGAGTTGTGTATTTATTAAAAAGTGCCCAGCAGCGTACAAATTTATTGTAAAAAAAACGGGTAATCACAAAACCCGGATAGTCCCTGTCAACCTCCCCCTTTTTCACCATTATTGAGGAAGTACCATTATCGCTGGGAATTGCATAATCCTCCGTGAAGATGACCCGCCAGGTCGTCTGACTCTTAACACGGATCAATGACCCAATGTCTTTTTTGAATGCCACAGACATATTGCCGGCGTAGAAAAAATCTGCCGGGATCGTGCTATTGAATTGGTACGAAGGGGCGCCGGTGTCATGAGAAAGTTCCGAAAACCTTTCGGCCTCATGTTCGTCGGGTAGGCTATGGCATTGGCATCCATGGGGACCATCGGGGGGACGGGTATGGAACAAGTTGCCTGCCCGACAGGCCTTTTCAAGTATGGATAGACCATTATAGACAGCTTCGGTGTCCCTGGGATAATATTTTACAGCAAACTCTGCGAGCCAGTCGTATCCTTCAACCGCCCGGGCTTCGAGAAGCTCACATTTATATACGCCTGCACAATCGGTAAACCAGAGATACCAATAAGGATTGCCATCATTCATATGGCTGACATATTTCAGGCCGGATTGTTCTTTTAGAAGGGATTCCGATAGAATCGTCAGCCAGCAATGGTTGATGAAGCCCGCTGTTTCTTCTGTTTTGTCGATCAAGGAGTTATTCCTCCTTTTTGATGCATTTCTCACATAGCCCGTAATACTGGACCATATGATTAATAATTTTGAAGTTATATTTTTAGATAAATGTTTTTCCGTTTGCTTCAGCAATGCTAATTCCTCATCAACAAAATCTGCACAATCGATGATCTTATGGCAAACGGTGCATATTAAGTGATGATGGTGCCCTTTACCTTTTGTTCCTTCTATTAACTTGTAACGTGCAATCCGATCCCTAAAATTGAATTTGTGAACGATGCCCGCATTGACCAGAATCTCTAGCGTCCTGTATACCGACGCCAATCCTATGGAAGGGTAAATTGAATGCACTTTCAGGTAAATATCTTCAGCGCTCAGATTTTCTTTGGTATTTGCCAGTACATCGAGGATGGTTTTACGTCCGGTTGTTGCCCGATAACCATGATCTTTTAGTTTACCTTCCACGGCTGTTGCCACCACCTAAGTTGAAAGGACTATAAAAATATCAAATATTATTTTGATATATGATAATGGTTATCATTTTAATAATACATTGAGTAATATTTTGTCAAGAAGTTTGTTGAATCGTTAGATATAGGGATGCAATCAGAAAGTCACGTAGGAAGTCCGTTTGGAACTAAAAAATATATTCGAGAATGATCATATTTTTTTATGCTTTGTCTGAATATCCGGTGGTACAACAAATAATGTATTTGGCAAGTTCCATAAGTAAACGCACCACTTTGGGTACAATAGAGGAAGGAGGTATCCGAAGTGGGGAGCAAGCACAGCCATGTAAGCATGGAAGAACGGGAGATGATAGGCATCATGCTGGCACAGGGGAAAAGCCATAGGGAAATAGGACACAGCCTTGGTCGGCACCATACCACCATAGGACGCGAGCTTGAACAGAATGCCCCGCCCATCTATAAAGGGTATTACCTGGCCCATAAGGCACATGAACGGGCAACAAAGCGAAGGGTCGAATCCCACCAGCGTCCCCGGCTCAAGAACCCGTGTATCAAGGAATACGTCATCGTTGTCAACACCGTTTTGTTTTATCCACTTTTCAGCGGAATAAAATGTCCACTTTTCAGCGGTTTTATGATACATCGTCGCTTTTCTCACCGTCCGTCTAAGAGCTCACGGTTCCTCTTGACCGCGGTGCCGGCAACGAGGACCGTCAGATACCCCTTCTCGATCAGGTATCCTGCCAGGGGTTTGTGGTAGTCGGCGGTGGGTTCCATGCCGAAGACGATCGTCTCCAGCATGTGCCGCTTCTTTGTGATCTCTGCATGGAAGAGGAGCTTCTCGAAGCCTTCTTTCGTGTTGTCAAAGACAATGTTTCTCAGGAGCATCCTTCCGTCTGATCTGCCGAAGAAGGCGTGGTGGCGTTCCTTGGCAACATTGATACCCGCTACGAGATACCGTGACGATCCTCCGATCTCATTCTTCAGAGATTCCTTTTTTCACATTCTAACAGGGTCCCCTATAAAAAAAGAACGTCAAGAAAAAAGTCATGCACCTCCTCCGGGCCGATCCGTAGGAGGCCCTGTAAGGGCCAATGCAAGACTTCATCCACCTATCCGTACCCTTTCGACACACTATACTGTCTGATACCGGCCCCTCATTCAGATCGCAAGAGTTCTGCCGCAAGAAAAAACCATGACCCCAATGAGATGACCAGCATTGCATGTTTCTATAGTAATCCTAAAAAAACTTTTCGAATATTCAGAATAGTTTCCATTGCAGACTTATGGTAGATATAACAGAAGTCCGGAACCGAGGATTATCCATGCTCATTAATGCCTTAATGTATTCATATGATCTTACCCGGCATGAATATAAGCCGGCCCATCCATTCAAGCCCGCGCGGGCGCGGCTCATGTCCGAACTGCTCAACAGATATGGCCTTATCTCGGAAGAAAATCAAAGAATAATCGCGCCTCCGCTCATGAATGAGGGATTGCTGTACCTGTTTCACACAAGAGAGTATATAGAACTCCTGAAGAAAGGAGAGAAAGGAGAGTTTTCTATTGAGATGCTTCATGCGGGGCTTGGAACGGAAGACAATCCTCTCTTCAAGGCAATGTATCAATACGCCCTGGCCGCGTCGAGTGGAACATACGAAGGCGCCATGATGCTTTACCGGGGAGATGCCCGGTTTGCCTTTAATCCCTTCGGCGGGTTCCATCACGCGGGGAGAGACCACGCCGAAGGGTTCTGCTACATAAATGATATCGCGGTCGCTATTTCTGACCTTATAAGAAAGGGTCTGAGGGTTGCATACGTGGACATAGACGCTCATCACGGAAATGGCGTTCAGGATGCCTTTTATGAAACAGATCGGGTTCTGTATATATCTCTCCATGAGTCGGGAGAAACCATCTATCCCGGCACCGGGTTCGAGGGTGAAACAGGAAGCAAAAAAGGTATCGGATACAATGTGAATATTCCCCTTCGGGAGGGGACCGATGACGAGGTATACCTCCTTGCCTTCGAGTCCCTCGTCCCGCCACTTATCGAGAGCTTCAATCCCGACATTGTGGTGGCAAACATAGGGTGCGATACCCACAGGGACGATCCCCTCGCCCACCTGAACCTTACAAGCAACGGGTACAAAAGGGTAATTTCCATTATCAACGACCTGTCACCCGGGATACTTGCCCTCGGTTCGGGAGGCTACAATCCGGCCAAGACGGCTGCCCTCTGGACGCTTGCCTGGGCTACGTTCTGCGGGCTTACGCCCCAGGATCTTCATGCCGGCATTGTGGGAGGGATGATGTATGGACCCGAGTCAGAAGCAGGACAGCTCGATGACCCCCCTTATATCATCGGAGGCTGGGAAAAAGAACAATGCCTTATCCACACACAGCGCGTGATCGATTTTATCAAAGACAGCGTCTTCCCCTTTCACGGGATAACACGTTCATAAGGATATGACCACCTCATACGCGGATCCACTTTACTTCAACTGGAGGCTGATCTTTGTTATTCCGCCGGGGAGCAACCTGGTGATAAACCCGAGTTTTTTGCAGAGCCCGAGCATTTTCTGGTTATCCGTAAGCACCTCACCGTGAATTTCTTGCAGCCCTTTCCTCCTTGCTATCTCTACGACCCTCTCCATAAGCCTTTGACCAAGGCCTTTCCTCTGAAACCTGTCGTGGACAAGGGCTGCGACTTCACCCGAGTTAAGATCAGGGTCAAGGATAAGTCTCACAACGCCGACGATCCTTCTCTTCCCTTTCTCGGTCGTTTCAGCAACCATTGCGATGTGCCTGTCGTAGTCTATATTGCAAAACATGACGAGCCAGTCGTGGGACACGTTTTTAAAAACAGAGAAGAACCTTGTCCGCCGGGACTCATCGGACAAAGTTGCAAGGAATTCTCGCTCCAACGGTTCGTCTTCAGGCATTATCGGCCGAATCACTATATCGGTGCCGTCCGGTAATTTCGACTGTGTAACGAAACTTATGGGGTATGGGGAGATCACAAGGTGCGGGTAAGGGGAAGCGGATTCCCGGTAGTCCCCGTCAAGGATGATTCTTGCGTCAACGGCACAGACCTTGCCTCTTGATATGGCAAGGGGGTTGATGTCAATTTCCGCTATTTCCGGGAAACCAACGACAAGATAAGAGAACAGGACAAGCATAGTTTCCAGTTCGTCAAGGTTTACCGGTGTCTCGCCGCGCCACCCCTGGATAAGTTTGTAGGCCCTGGTTTCCTCCATCAGTCTCTTTGCCAGTGTCCGGTTGAGGGGCGGGAAACCGATTGAAAAATCCCTCATAAGTTCTGCGGTTATGCCTCCCATACCGAAGAGAATGACGGAACCGAAATCCTTGTCCTTTTTTGAACCGAGAATCACTTCGTAATCGATGTCCTCAATCATCTTTTGGACGGAAATGCCCTCTATCATTGCCTTCGGAGCGCGCTCTTTCACTGTAGTCATCATGTACCCGTATGCCTGTTTCAACTGCTCCTTTGAACGAATCCCTACGGTAACTCCACCGACATCAGTCTTATGAGTGATATCGGGCGAGACGATCTTGATTACCACAGGATACCCGATATTCCGGGCGATAGCGAGTGCCTCCTCTTCATTGTGAACAATAGAAGGCGTTGTGGTCGGGATACGGTAGGCTGCAAGGAATGCCTTTGATTCACCCTCATTCAGAAGAGTTCTGCCCTCCCCGATGGCCTTCCGGATGAGAGCTTTCAAACGTGTCTTTTCTTTCAAGATCATTTTGAAGAGGTCTCTTGTCTGCATTTGAAGCGTTTCCTGAAACGGCAATTCGGCAGGGGTCTCGTAGAGGAGTTCAAGATTTTTCTTGTACCAGTGCATATAGAGGTACGCCTTCACTGCCTCTTCAGGGGTTCCATAGCTGGGGACATTATGTTGTGCAAGCGTCTCCATGGCATTACGAACCTTCTTCCCCCCTATCCAGGCGGCAATAACGGGCTTCGAAGTATCTTTTGCGTTTTCAATGACGGCCCGGGCCACTTCATCAGACGGCGCAGTATCCGTAGGTACGTAAATAACCAGGATACCATCTATTCCGCCATCATCGATGCATATCCTGATCGCTTTTCCATACCGGTCGGCATCAGCATCTCCCAGCACGTCGATAGGGTTACCCTTGCTCCAGAAAGGCGGCAAGGCCAGGTTTAACTCTTTTATAGTCAGGTCTGAAAGCGTGGCAAGTTGTCCACCGTTATCGAGAAGGGCGTCTGTGGCCATAACGCCTGGACCACCGGCTGCCGTCACAATCGCAAGCCTCGGTCCAGCGGGGAGTTTCCGTGAATCGAGAATCTCAGCGACGTTGAAGAGGTCTGAAATCTCTTTGACGCGGACTATGCCCACCCGTTCGAAAGCGGCCTCATAGATTGCGTCGTCTCCGGCCATGGAGCCTGTATGGGATCGGGCCGCCTTTGCACTCTCGGCGAATCTCCCCGGTTTGATGATTATGATTGGTTTGTGCATGGCGAAAGCCCGTGCAGCGCTCATGAACTTTTTTGCATTGCCGACACCTTCCATGTAGATCAATATGCTTCGCGTATCATCATCCTCTCCAAGAAAATCGATGAGATCGCCAAAGTCCACATCCATCATAGCACCGATAGAGGCGAACATACTGAATCCGACATGCTCATCGACGGCCCAGTCAAGGATGGCGCTGCCCAGGGCGCCGCTCTGGGATATGAAGGCAATATGCCCGGAAGGTGGACTGGTCCTCATGAATGTAGCGTTCAGCCCGGCATTAGGTCTCACGAAACCCAGGCAATTCGGCCCAAGGATGCGCATGCCGTATTGCCTCCTCAGTGCTGCAACCTGTTGTTCCAACAGTCGCCCTTCCTCGCCGATTTCCTTGAACCCGGCGGAGAAGACCACTGCCCCGCCGATACCTGCCTTACCGCACGCCTCAATGACACCCGGCACTTCCTTCGCCGGCACTGCAATGACGGCACAGTCGACATGCTCACCAATGCCTACTATATCCTTGAAACATTCATAACCAAGCACCGAGTTCTTATAGGGATTTACCGGGAATATCTTTCTGTCTTTTACCTTGACCAGGTTTGTAAGGGCGATCCTGCCCACTGAGCCCTCTTTATCGCTTGCCCCTATTAACGCAATGCTGCCGGGATTGAATAGATCGTTCAGGTTACCCATCGGACACCTCCAAAGAAGGACTTCAACAAACCCATCCGGATAAGATTTTACCCGTGTACACTTTTTTCCATTTTCTCGCAATTGCAGATATTTTACAATAGAGAATCTGTCTATGCCGTTGGGATTCTTCGTTTCCTCTTAGCTGTTCCATACCCGATAAAGGGGTGAAAAACAGTTAAACGGAAAGAGCCATAAATATCCCTTGCAACTTTCATATTTTAGGATATATTTCTTAATAGTATGTGAGGCATACAATGTACATAGAAACGGGCTGCGGAGTTGCAAAAGGGGACGATCCTTTTTCGGTCGGGCAGAAAGCAGCGAGGCATGCCCTTGGGACCATCAAAACCTATCCCCTTTCTGTCGTTATCGTCTTTGCCTCAGTACATTACAATCTTGAGAAGCTTCTTTCAGGGATCCGGAGCATCACCGGCGACGCTCCACTTATTGGCACCACTACCGCAGGAGAAATCTGTAATGAAACATATGAAAAGAGCGCCGTCGTCGCCGTCCTCGCATCCCCCTATCTTGCAGTCAGGGTCGGCATAGGACAGAACGTGTCGCTTAACTGGCAGGACGCCGTATCTGAGGCGCTGGCTGCCCCTGACCTCCTGCCTTTTTTCTCGCCACATTACAACGTCATATGGAATGAGATTACCCAACAGGGTAAATCGGTGTTTGCCATGCTCTTTTCCCCGGGCAATACTCGCTATGTCGATTCAAAGAGCTTTGAGATTACCGAGGAATTGAAACAGCGTTCTCTGGGGCGCATCCCGATTGTAGGAGGCGCCTCTGCCGATGATTGGCTAATGGAGTCAAATTTTGTCCTTTCAGGAGACCATGTATATGCAGACAGCATCCTTGTCGCCCTCTTTGAAACGAGTCTCAAGTTCGGCATCGCTATGGCGCACGGATTCCAAGAAACCGCCAAACGGGTTGTTATTACTTCTGTTGAAGGCCATGAGATTATCAGTCTTGACGGGAAACCGGCGGCAGACGTCTATGCCCGTTTAGTGGGTATCCCCCGTGCATCACTGGAAGGGAAGCACCTTACATTAGCGACAGGATGCCCTTTAGGGGTCAAGGACACCGTGGGCCAATATAACCTCAGCGTTGCCAGCTTTTTTACTCCCCGGGGTGGGATCCGGATCACACAGCTTCTCCCGGAAGGGACGACGCTCACCGTTATGGAGCCTGTGAAAGACGCTATGGTCCTTGCAGGGCAAACGGCGATACGGAAGGCCGTTCTCAGATCCGGTATATCCTCACCGACAATAAACATTATCTTCTCCTGTGCCCTCCGGTCACGGATTCTCAAGGAGAGGGCGAGGGAAGAGGTATTGAAGACCTCCGCTTTGATCCCATCTGTTCCCGTGGTGGGTTTTTGCTCTTTCGGGGAACAGGGTCTATCCGATGACGGAATAAGCAGGCATAACAACTGGATCGTTGCCGCCCTCCTCCTTGGAGACGAGCTTTCCTACTCAGCCCATGTGGCCCAGGAAAACCAAAATCTCAGGCAGGAACTGGAGATGCGCATCGGTGAAATAGAAATGGAAAGACAGGCTTTGAAGACAAGCGAAGAGAGGTACCGCGTCTTGTTGGATAATGCCGGCGACGCCATATTTATTGCAGATCCTGAAGGAAACTTTGTGGAGATAAACAAGAAGGCAGAGGAGCTTCTTGGTTACACGAGGAGAGAATTACTGGGCATGAACCTTACGCAGATTCACCCAAAAGAGGAGCTGGAGAGGGTAAAACTTGCTTTTAAGGAGATGGGCGAAGGGCAGTTACGTTTCGGTAGTGATATTAAAGTATTGAAGAAGGATGGAACATTTGTTGCTGTTGATATAACGGGTATTGCAATAGAATATGCAGGGAAAAAGGTGGTGCATGGAATTTTCAGAGACATTGCCGAGCGTAAGCAGGCAGAGAAAAAGCTGAAAGAGTACAATGAACAGCTTGAGCGGTTGGTGGTTGAACGCACCATGAAATTAAAAAGATCAGAAAAGACATACAGGGACTTAGTGGACAATGCACTTGTGGGTATTTATAAGACGAACCTAAAGGGTGAGCACCTTTACTTAAATGAAGCTATGGCAAGAATATTTGAGTTCGGTTCATTAGAAGATTTATTATCAACGCCGGTTTTTGAAAGATACAAAGACCCGGCAGACAGAAAAGCCTTTATTAAGAGTCTGAAAAAAGATCATAAGCTTACGAATTATGAAGTTCAAATGGTCACAAGAACCGGAAAGATCAAAAACATCCTCCTAAACGCTATCATTGAAGGGAACGAGATATCGGGGATGATGCTGGATATTACCGACCGGAAACAATTCGAGCAAGATCTGAAAATGAAATCCCTTAACCTTGAGGAGCTCAATACAGCGCTGAAGGTATTACTGGAACAGAGAGAAAGGGATAAAAGCGAGCTGGAGGACAAGATTTTCCAGAACATAAAAGGGTTTGTTTTACCCTATATCGATGCACTGAAGCAAAGACGCTTGGATGCACAGCAGGAGATGTATCTGGACATCATCGAGAAAAATATGGGAAAAATCATTTCCCCGTTTATGCAAAAGATGAACTCCATCAATGGAAGCCTCACCCCCACGGAGATCAAGGTGGCAAATCTGATAAGGGACGGCAAAACAGCCAAAGAGATCGCCGGTATATTTTGTGTGGCAGAAACTTCTATTAACACACTCAAACAGCGTATCAGAAACAAGCTCGGACTGACCCATCAAAAAACCAACCTGAAGACATACCTTATGTCTCTCAAATAATTATGACAAGTTGTCATTATAATGTCATAATTTTTTAAAAATAACTCATTTCTAAATATGTGGTAATATTACAAATAGTTACCAAGGAAGGTGGCACATTAAAAAGAAAGGATTTCATGAAAGTATTTGTTTTTACTACAAACTTGGACAAAATATGGACGTCAGTGAAGGCACAATTTTCAAAAGATTGTATAGAATTATGTACAACAGTCAGCAGCATCGCACTGAAACTCTTCGAGGCCCGGGATGAAGATGCTATGGCGGTCCTTTTGCCTGCGGATGAGGAAGAGCTCATAGACATCTATTTCATTCACAATACGTTATTATTTCAGGAAATCCCTGTCATGCTTGTTCTTCCAACCAAAGATGAATTTGTAGAAGCCCTGGGATACCGGCTGAGACCATGCCTCATGTGCTACAGGGAGGGTAATATAGCCGAAGCCGTATCTGTCCTGAAGAGTGCCCTAAGGACCAAAACCAACATTATGTTTGGCAAGACAACAAACGTATTTCGGTAACAACACATAGCAATATAAAAAGGAGGTTCGCAATATGGCAAAGAATAGTCCTAAAAAAAGCAGCAAAAAACGCATTACCTTTCAGTTTCATGCAACAGAAGCCGATGAGATCTGCCTTGCCGGCAATTTTAACGGCTGGAACCCCGCTAAGCAACCGCTGAAGCGATACAAAAACGGCAATTGGAAGACCACGTTAACCCTGGCGCCCGGGATATACGAATACCGTTTTATTGTGGACGGTTCTTGGGTAGACGATCCTCAGTGCGTCGAACGGGCGCCAAATGAATTTGGCGGCGAAAATTGTATTATCAGGATTTAAAACTGAGAGGCACGGTTTTAAAAATTAATCTACTTAAAGTTTTGTTTAATAAGGGGATAGCATGGAGGATTTGAAACGAGGCAGCCACGCGTGCTTGCTGTACAATACTGAAGATCAGCACAAAGCGTTTATTTCCGCTTTTCTTCACAATGGGTTGGGTAATAATCAAAAATGTCTCTATATCGCGGACGCTCACACACCGGAAACTATTCTCGGATACTTAAAAGATCTCAGGCAAAACTGGGATAATAGCCAATTTGTCGTGCTCACTGCTGATGAAACCTTTCTTTCCGACGGCGCTCCCGATCCTTCTGAGATGGTTGCACTGCTGACATCAGAGACTACCTGCGCCTTTTCAGAAGGCTATAGCGGCCTCTGCGCAACAGCAGAAATGACTTGGGCGCTCCGTGAACCAACTTACGTTACAAAGTTGATCGAATTCGAAGTTGAGCTCAATATGTTTCTTCCTGACAGCGATAAACGTTTGATTTTATGTCAATATAATATGCAGATGTTTGAACCAAAATTTATGTTGAATGTCTTTGTCAGACACCCTGACGTCGTCATTGGCACAGAGCTATGTAATAACCCCTACTACTTATCTCCTTCAGAATTTTCGAGAAATGATCTCCCTTCGATTCTATTAAGACGTAGACTGAATGAAGTGATTGAGCGTAAAAAGATGACGGAAGAACTCGTAAGATATCGCGAACATTTTAATTCCTTGCCGAAATATTGAAGCCTCGAATGTAGTCTAAGTTATCACGCTGAATTGATCCGGTATTTTCACAAAAACTCGTCCACCTGTATGGATAAACAGTAAGATTCAACAGATCAAATCGGCTGCGCGGAGGTTCAGGAACTTTGATAACTTCAGGGTTGCGATACTGTTCCATTGCGGCAAACTGGACATGTACCCACAGGAAAGCCGGCAGAACCTTTTTTTCGTATCTTGGCAATTACATCTTAAAAGGGGCAGATTCACCTTGCAACTGCCCGGTTCCTCGGTTCCTTCGCTCTGTTTGATTTGTGAAAAACGCTATTTGTTTTGTTTTTGCAACTCAGGAATCAATTCGATTTCCTCCAAAGGTACAGAAGGCTTGGGTTCAATATATTTGACCTCGGTGTTATAAGGTATTTCGGAATAGAGCAAAACCATTTTTTTTGTTTTATCAATCCACTGATCAAAACTCCGCCAATTAACTTTATCAGAGTTTATTGCTGATTCATAAGCATCCCACCAACCCACTCTGGTTCCCCCTATATACACGTGAGAAACTAGAATTAAATCATCAGGATTTTTGGCAAAACTATCGTCCAAAACTTTTCTAAAATCTCCGGCGGTTGAACCTCGCTGATACAAGCTGATATCACACAAAGAACCAGATCCCATGTCTTCAAAAACTAAATTTGACACTAACACGATTTTAGCTTTGTACTCTTTGGGGGAATATATTACTGACTCTATATCAGTACCTCTCCCCAAAATGTAAGAAATTTCAAGCTCATCAGCCGCTTTAAGAGTATTTTCATCATATGCAAAATATTTTGAACTAAATATTTTGATTGGCTTTCCCAAGATATTTTCCGCATATTGTTTATACTCCTTCATGATGTTATACTGCTCTTCATAAGGCATATCCCAAAAAGGAGCCTTGCCATAGCCAATTGCAATTTCATACCCCTTGCTCGCTAAATTTTTGAAATAGTCAGGATATTTTTGGAGAACTGATCTTTCTGGTTTTATTATTGCCTTATAATTTTTCTTATCCAACACTTCCTCCCATTTATAGTAACCAGAAATATCTCCTGTATTTTCGGTCAAAAGAAATATCCCATTAATTTTTTTATTAACTCTTTGAAAATCGTGCATAATTACCTCCTTTAGTTTAGTCCCCGCTTCAATCTAAAAGGGCCAGCTATATTTATGATAATTGTCTGTAATTTTGGCTATCCGTGCCTCATCCCACTCCGGGTCCCAGCCTAACCCCAGATCCTCGTTAATAAGGACTATGGAGAGATCGGTATTCACGGGCTTCTTTTCCAGGATAACGGTAATGTTGCACAGTCTGTCTTGACTGTTACAATCAAAGCACTTCCCCTTTTCTGCACATGGTGTCTTATATCCTTTTTGTTTCGCATGTGCCGGGGCCAAAACGTTCTTAATGCGATCGATAGCTGCATTCACATCCTTTACAATCTTATTTCGGCCGATGGCTAAAATCACTTTGGGTGCCCCATAAATGATACCGGCAACTCTATTGCCGTTACGGTCTATATTGACAATGTTCCCGTCCATAGTAAGGGTGTTACTGCCGGTGACAAATACATCAGATCCAAAAACCTTTCTCGTCATACTTATAAACTTCCTGCGCTTTGCCGGGTCATTTCGCATTCCCATCGTCATCTCCGGCACAAAAGGATTTAAAACCTCATTTCCTCTTTGCGCCAGCGCCTCAAGAACGCCTATTTGCATCAGCGTTACTGAATCGGCAACGCCAACCAGGGCATTCCGCGGTATCATTTCAAGCATTATTTCTTTCGCCTCGATACTGGTTTGTGCGAGGAGGGGATCAAAACCATTGTTTTTAAGGGACTTTAAGGTAAGGGCTATTTCTTCAGATATATCCATCATGACTCACCTCAATATTATAATCTCTCACTCCATGAACAGATTTGAGAGCTCAAAAAACCATTTGAGAGGTTATAAAAGCACTTCACAACGCTCGCATTCGCACCAATATGCCCCATCAAAATTAAGAGAGGGGAGGTGCCGTCGAGTAAAGGGGCATATTTTGTAGAAGAGATCTCGCTTCGCTGATATAACGTGATTCCATATTTAATGAAGTTCCAACCGAAGAGGAGCAATAGAGGTGCCTCTATGTAATATCTAACAGTTTGCATCATTCTCCCCCACTTCATGGGAATGGTACCACTGAAAAGTCTCATATAAACGTGCATACGCTTTCTTGTCGATATGGGGATTGGCGTCTACAACTTCAACGGCGGAATGGGTGGTTTAGGCGCCATTTCCTGAATCTGTTTTTCATTTAATTTAAACCTCAAGTTGTACTGTGCTGGGTTTATTAACTCTTCCCCCTCTGTACTTCGCCAGTTGAAGTTACACCGGGGGCAACGGAAAACCTCCCAGATTTTGTCTTCACCCTCAAACACTTTGTACGCTTCGTTGTATTCACACCTAGGACAGATCATATGCTTACTTTCCTCCTTTTCATGATCTCCTCCGTCCAGATCTGTGTTTCCGGTGGTATGGCCACGATAGAGGCATCTGCCAGAGGGATGTCTGGAAATGCTGGCTTTGTTGCGTCGATAATCACCTTGGTTGTGATGCCGCGTACCAAATGGGCTGGGTCGACGGTAGAACCAGGGGCGTTTGGAATAACCACCAAATCCCGTTCCGCACGAAACCGAACCGTGATCGCCCACATCACCTGCTGAAGGTCAAACGGATCAATATCGTCATCCACTACGATGATGAACTTCGGGTATGTAATTCCGTGAGGTGTACTTAAGTAACGCAATGCCAGTGTCTTTGCAAATCCCCCGAACCGCACCCGTGTTGAGATGATTGAACCGTAGCCATGGCAATACATTGCATTTAAGGCCTCTATTTCCGGGAAATCTGCCTTGATTTGTTTAAATGGGGCAACGCATGTGTTCAATGCCTGTAGGTAATCTATTTCGGTCCAGGGAATACCGGTATATAGGTTCTCAAAGATGATAGGGCCATGTCGTCGTGTTATGAGGTCTACTTTGATCTCAGCTTGGATCATACAGGTGGAGTAGTAACCTGTGAACTCCGCAAAAGGACCTTCGACAAATCTCTTCCGAGGAATGATCTCCCCTTCGATGATCAGTTCTGCTCCAGCGGGTACATCAAGATTTCCTCGCTCAGAGGTTATGACTTCTGTGGGCTCGCCACGGATGGCGCCCATCATTGCATATTCGTCCTCAAGGTATCGAAGAGGGGTTGCGGCAATAAGACTGGTAACCGGATCATTTGAAACAGCGATAGCCACGCGAAGTGGTACATTCAACTCTTCTGCCTTGCGCAGATGCACTGCGATGTCATGGTGGGCAGCAGCCTGGATGCCGATCCGATCATGGTCTTTTACCTGAAGCCGGTATATTCCAACATTTTGGTTTTCACCTGTCTCGGGGTCGCGAGAGATCACGCATGCTTTGGATAGGTAAAAGCCGCCATCCCAAGGATTAACGCGGAAGAGGGGAAGTTCCCTATAAAGGCTAGGCTTGTCAACAATCACTTCCTTAAGCGGCGCATCGTTCACCCTCACGGATTGTACTGGGTATCGATCGAAACGGCGAACTAACTCGTGGAACTGGGCTTTTAAACTAGTGTCTTTAGGCAAATCAAGCATCAACGCATGGTTCTGAGATGAGCCGTGTACATTCATGGCCACCTGTTTATCTCCGTAGCCCTCAATCCTTTCGAAAAGAAGAGCTGGTCCTGACACCATCTTTGCCGCTGCGCAAGCAGCGGCCCTAATATCTGGTTCAGGCCGTACTGTTTCTTTGATGCGGACAAGCTGTCCTTCAGTTTCAAGACGTGCAATAAAATCTCTCAGTGAACGATAGGGCATAAACTTTCCTCCATCTACTATATTCAAAGATTCGAATTCTTTCGTTATTCATCCAACTAAAGATCCTTGTGTTCGCCAAATACTGGAAAATCACAAAGTGTTACCCCATAAGCAGATTTGGGAGCCAGAGCGAAATCTGTGGGAACATCATCAAAATGATCGCACATATAACCAACCCAATAAGATAGCGATAAACTCCCCTATATATGGTAGCTTGGGGGACATTTGCTATAGACGATACTATAAACACATTTATTGCAACCGGCGGAATAACAACCCCTATCATTAACGTCACCATCACCATGATTCCATACCAGACAGGATCTACTCCCAGTTTGTTTATGACGGGGATAAGAATGGGTGTGATCAGGATTACAAAGGCAATGTCATCAAGAAATGACCCACCGATAAGGTACACAAACATAATAATGGTCACAATGAGTTCTTTGGGAAGGGAGAGACCTCCAAGCCAGTCAGCAACAGCGAAAGGCGTCCTTGTTGCGGCTAAAAAATGGCCCAGAATCGTTGCACCGGCAATCAACATGAGTACCATGCAAGCTGCACCTAAGGAATCTAGTGTACTGTCTCATAATTAACTGGTAATAATAATTGGTATATGATATAGTATGTTCATGGCACGACAGGCAGCACCGGTAAGCTTGAGTGGGCCGGACCGTAAAGAATTAGAGAAATGGGTAAA
>Ga0209096_1001546_pt1 | contig 24896 bp, 13 predicted proteins | sample AD_UKC034_MetaG_FD_184407 | JGI IMG/M metagenome (GOLD analysis project Ga0209096, IMG submission 184407) | Active sludge microbial communities of municipal wastewater-treating anaerobic digesters from USA - AD_UKC034_MetaG (SPAdes) (version 2) | ecosystem: Engineered > Bioreactor > Anaerobic >... | reverse complement strand
CTACAACCTGTGTCTGAGCGGTTGACGTTTTCACACTGGAACCCCGCTTTCCCATCATGGCGAGGAGAAGATCCCAACTGCGGTTGGGCATCAATTCCAGAAGCCCTTCATCGACTGCCGCCACAGCAATTTCCGCTCCCGCGGGCGGCGTCTGGCCGTCTGCCGTTTTGGCTTGGATTTTGATCTTCACTTTTTCGCGGACTTTGTAGACTTTTGCGTCCGTTGAAACCGTAAGCTTCAATTCGTGATGCTTCCAGCCGGTGAGCATTTCGGCAATCCCCAGTTTATAAGCCGGTTTTCCCAAATCAACCATGCTGGTCGGCTTGATCTGAGCCGCTCTCCCGCGCACGACCAATGCAGAAACGTAGGCATTGGGTGCGTAAGTGTTTTTCACCGGCACTTCAATCACCGGATTTTTACCGGAAACGTTGGTGACCCAGGCATCCAGAATTCCTTCCCGCTCCACGCTGATCAATGCCGTGGCTTCGCGAAACGGCATCCGTACCTGAAAAACGGCGGTTTCTCCCGGTTCATATCGTTTCTTTTCCCCAAGAATATCCATCCGATCGGAGTCTCCCACATCGAACCACCAGTCTTCCTTCTCCGCCACCCAGATATCCCGGTTGGCGACGGTTCTTCTGCCTTGTCCATCTTCACAAGAAGCCTGTAAGATTCCGTTTCCCGATATCGGGCTTTTGGCCTCGCAAGAAAGCAGTCCGTTTGGACCGGTTTGTCCTTCGCAGATGCTGCCTGCATTTTTCGTTTCCGTCGTATGCTCGTAAGCATAGAATCCGCCGACAAGCCTTTTCCGGTGCGAGTAGTATTTTCGCTCCAGAAAGTTCACATGAACCTTTACTCCGGGCGCCGGTGCGCCGGAAATGTCCACCACGGCCACCTGAAATTTGAGATTCTCTTTGGAAGAGGCCCAGGAATCCGGTTTAATACCAATCAGGTATTGCGAAGGCCACAGGGGAATTCGGGCCGCCACGGTGGAGATTTCTCCGTTGGGATCCATAAATTCCATCTCTGTTGCCAAATCCCTTGGAATATCGCTTTGCGGCAGAGAACGGATGATCGTGCTTAACGATCCGGTTTTCTCCAGAACCAGGTTTTGCAGGGGCAGCTTTACCGTTTGCAGAGGATCATTTTCTTCATCTTCCGTGTATTCACCGCGTCTTTTGATTCCTTCCCGAATCTCGCCGTTGGCGAAAAGAAAATCTTCATAACCCTCAAAAGATGTAATGGCGCGGGGACGCACCTCACTGCGCAGCTTCACCGGAAGATGAGCGGCGCCACCGCCTGCCAGATAGGTTACGCCCAGATCCAAAGTTGCCTCACGCGCCTGGATCAGAGGCGAAGCAGCGGACTGAATGACGCCACGCATCAGGGGAATGCGGAACTCTTCCACGCGAAAACCGCCGGAGGGATGATCGTGAAGGTAAATATCGTAACGGCCCAGTCTGGCTTCTTTGGGAATGCTCCAGGAGCTTTCGGCGATTCCTTTATGATCCCATTTCAGGGCAAACTCATATTTTTGTCCGCTGCCGGTGTGGATGATCTCGGCTTTGGCGGGCCACTTGCTTTTGGGGACAAAGCGAAAACCGGAAGGGCCATGCTGCCGGAGAATATGCTTCATATGGACCGTGTCACCCGCCCGCAACAGCGTCCGGTCAAAAATGGTATGGGCGATAACGGGCGCTTGAGAGGATTCTTCGGGGATTTGAAAACGCCAGGGTTCGATGCCCTGATCCCAGCTGGAATGAACAAAAGTCATGTCGTCGCCATCCTGGGCCGTTACAAACATTCCTCCCTGCAATCCGGCAAGCTGGAAACTTTCGTCGTAACGGTAGCTGTGATCTTCGTCTTCCTTGAAAGAACAGTAGGGAAGCTCGCTGTCTGCCGGAAGTTTCTGTGAAATCAAGGCGATACCGGATGCATCCGTTTTGCCCTTCCACAGAATCTTATCCTGACAGTTTCGAATGGTAACCGTTGCTCCGGGGACGGGCTTTGCCTTGTCCAGAGTGGTCACCCAAACCAAAGAGGACTCTCTTCCTTTTTTGAAATGGGCGGCAAGATTGGTCACAAGCGCCGCGGTTTGAACATACATGGGTTTATTCTCATTCAAGAGCGATCTGCCCAGTACCCGACTTTCCAGTTCCAAAAGGTAAAAACCGGGGCTGTCGAGCGGAATGCCAAGCACTTCAAATGCTTTCGCACCGTTGGCTTTGGGCAGAGAAAAACGCTTGGTCGGTGTGCCGGTGGTGAACAACGATTTGGTTCTGGATACGGTGGCAATCTTGCGCAGCCAGGTCTGGATTCCCGCGCCGCGTTCTGATGAAATGCCGGCAATTTTTCCCGTGATTTGTCCGGTCTGATTTTTTCCGTCTTTTGCCTGCGCACCCAGTAAAGACAGATTCAAAGAGGACTCCAAATTGCGGACGGTTACGGGCAGCAGGGCGCCTTCCCCGGATTCGAGAATGCCGAAACGACCGGAAAACTTGGCCAGTGGAGGGTATTCCCCGGTGCGCACGGTCAGCGGATATTGTTTTGCGTTTACCAGTTTGCGTCCAGCCTCATCTTTGAGGTCCGGCGGCAATTCCACGGAGAAAACGGTTTTTTCGGGGAAAGGTCCGTTAAACACGATGGAATCAACATCATTTTCGTCCTTATCCAGAGAAGCCTTCCAAATCTTTTTGCCCGAATGGGGAGGCAGATTTTTCGAGGGCTTTGCCTGTTCAGACGATATTGGGGTTTCCATCAGTTTCAGGACAATCTTTTGCGCCTGTTTGCGGGAAACCGAAGCCGTGAAATGAACCGTCATCGGCAAAAGGGGAATGCAATCCGACTGTGGATTTTCCCGCGAACAGGTAAATCCGGCGCTGAATTCCGGCCGCGTTTTAAATTTGTAGATTTGTTCCTGGACCGTGGCGATGCCGGTTTGAGATTTTATGCCTTTGCCCCAGACCAGCCGGATACCGGCAGAATTGGGAAAACGCTGTTTGCTTTGGAGCAGAATGATTGGAGGGTCCGGCTTAGCTGCAGGACTCTCTTTTTTTCTCAAATATCCTCTGGATTCCAGAATGTTCTCGCGGATTTTTCCTTCGATCAGTCGGACGCCGACGGCACTGGCGATGCCTTCGACAAAAAAGGTTGCATTTTCCAAAATGGATTTTCTATCCGGCTGGGTATCCAAGGTCAGAATGAAAATCTGTTCTTCATCAATCAGGGAGCTTTCATAAGGTTCAATCCGAATGATGGCCGGTCCACCCGTGGAAAAGTCAAAATGGGTTTGTCCCTCCATGGCTTCTCCCGCGAGACTTTTTACTTCCGGCTTCAGGGTAAACCGGCAGGAAAGGCCCGCCGGAAGATCGGCATGGAAATCATAAACCCAGTTTCTGTCGTCCGCCCATCGGCTTTTGCCCGCAGCGGGACACTGGATGGTAAAAGGTTCCATCAAGCGATTAGGATCGCCAAAGGGAATCATTGGTTTGGAAAAACGCACGCTGACTTGCCGGATCGTTTTGACGGTCCCTTGAGGACTGAACGATTCAATCCGGCAAGGACTTGCGGCCGGGGCCGGTCCATTGCAAATCAAGAACAGAAAAAAGAAGATTATCAAGATGGCTTTTGTTTTCATGGCGGCTCTCCTTGATTATTTTGAGTGTGAAAAATCCGGATCAATGATTTGAAATTGCCTGGTGTAATAGATGGGAATTCCCGTGTCATTGCTGACGGATATTCCCCTATAGGTTTGACGGTGGATTTGCAGGGGACCGCCGCTGAAACTGATCGCGGGAACCCGTCCTTTTCTGACTTGAGCCATTGCTTTGGCGATGGATTGCTGCGCTTCGCGGGAATCGGCCACCAGGATGGCGGCCTGGGCGGCGTGCATGGCCTGGGCGGCGCCCGGGTTATTGCAGGAGAAGAAATCGCCGTAGCGAGCGCGTAGCTCTTGCGCTGTTTGGAGAGGAATCATGGTGACAAATGCATCTCCCGAGAAAACGCCGATGGACTTGCCTTCGTCTTTCAAGAGGAAATGATGTTTCTCAAAGGTTTCAAGGGTTCCTTCAATGTGGTGGCTTCCTGCGTCAATTTGAATATTGGTTCCCTGTACAACCGGGAGGGGATTTCTTTCCGGCCGGCATCCGGCGGCCAGGGCTGCAAGACACACAAAAAGTGCAATTCTCCTGAAAAACCATTTTTTCCGCATCAGCCTATCCTTTTTGCGGGTCATCATAAGAGAAATGCCATTGCGTGTCAATGACAAACGGGGAAAGGCAGACGGACTGCAAAAAACCTGCATTTCCGGTGCAAGATATTGATAGGATGGCCATTGCTCTTTTAGAAGCTCCGGATGTTGCCGGATTAACCTGACGTTTTTCTTCTGTTGAGTTCCGTCGAATACGCGGTGATCAGATCATCATGACGCAAAACCCCCAATACATGATTTGGATTCTCGCTTTCGACGACCAGCAATTCTTCAAAATTCGTTTCCAGAAATTTCATCAAAGCGTCATAGAAATTGTCTTCAGGAGTTACGGTTTTCAAGGGGGCCATCAGATCCTGTGCGATAATCAGTTCTTCAAGGCCTTCTTCAAAAACAATCGAGCGGGCGTGATCCCAATTGACGGAACCGATTAAATCGCCCTCGTTGTTATAAACCGGGAAGCATTCGGCATTCGATTTCGAAAAGATTTTTTTCAATTCTCCGTAAGTGGTCATTTTTTGGATGGGGGGCAGATCTTCAGGTTTGAAATAGTCGCTGACCTTGGCTTCTGCGAAGATATTGATGGTAAAATCGGCAAGATGTGCGGGGGATTGCAGTTTGCTTTGCACTTGCTTTCTGTAAATGGAGTGCTTGCGGGTGAACAGAATCGCGATAATGGACACCAGCATCAGCGGGGCGATCAAACCATATCCCCGGGTCATTTCCGAACACATCAGCAAGGTTCCGATGGGTGCATTCGCGACGCCGGCAAAGTAGGAGGCCATGCCGACAACGACATAGGCTTCGGGATGCGTGGCAATGGCGGGAAAGAAGGAATGCGCTGAAAATCCGACGCCTCCTCCGATCATTCCTCCAATGAAGAGCGTCGGTCCGAAAACGCCGCCGGAACCGCCCGAGGAAATGGTGAAGCTGGTTGCGATCATCTTGGCCAGGGCAATGGCCAGCATGAGGCCGATACTGAGTTTTCCCATAATGGCCAGCTGAATCCATCCCCAGCCGTCTCCGTAAATCTGCGGATAGATCAAGCCGATGAAGCCGACGGCCAATCCTCCCAGAGCCGGCTTGAGATAGCGGGGAATCTTCAGGGGATCAAAACCCCTTTCTTTGACAGCGTAGAATATTTTGATAAACCCAATCCCCGCCGGTATGCAGATGAGTCCAAGCAAAACATAAAAAAACAATTCGCGCGGGTCGCTGAAGGTGTATTCGGGAAAAAAGAAAATCGGATGATTTCCGAAAAAATTGGTGAAAATGATATACGCGGTAATTGCGCTGACCACAGTGGGAATGAGCGCTTCCGTTTCCATATCCTCACGGTACAGAATTTCGATGGCGGTAAGGGCGCTGCCCAACGGCGCGCGGAATATTGCGGCAAGCCCGCCGCTGCAGCCGGCAAGCAATAGAATGCGGCGTTCTTTGTCTGTCAATTTTAGAAAACGTCCGACGGTTGAGCCGATGCCTGCGCCGATTTGGGCAATCGGTCCCTCCCGCCCGGCGCTGCCGCCCGTGGCCAGAGTGACGAGAGAAGCCAAACCTTTTACGAACGGAACTCTTGTTCGAATATGACCTTTCCGGTTATGAAAAGCGTCAATCATGGCATCCGTTCCGTGACCTTCTGTTTCAGGAGCAAAGCGGTAAACAATCCATCCGCTGATCAATCCTCCAATTGCGGGAAGAAAGAAAAAAATCAAAGGGCGAAAGACAGGATTGGCTGCAGCTTCAAAGAGAGATTCACCGGCGGGAGCGGGAACGGCGTAACCGGAAAGAACATTAAAAGTGTAATGTCGGGCAAGCTGGAGCAGATAATAAAAGGCCGAAGATGCCAGACCGGCCAAAATACCCACGAGCAGACCAAAAATGAGCCATCTGACGATGTTTTCAAGGAAAAAACTGTGCAACCAGCGAAATATTCTATGGAGACCGTCATACAGCATGGACGCTTTTCCAAACGAAGAGATTTTGCTTATGCAAGGACCGGAATAAAAACATCTCCGGTTTAAAACTTTCTTTTGTCGGTTACCCGGCTGGCCTTGCCTTCGGACCGCTGAAGCGTTCGGGGTTCCACAAGCTTGATTTTGGCGGTAATGCCGAGGTAGTCCTTCATATCTTTTTTCAGTTGCATTTCCAGTTTTTGCAGGGTTTTAATTTCATCCGCGCCGGCAAAGCGCTTTTCCGACAGTTCCACCTGAACTTCCAGCGTATCCAGCGTTCCTTCACGGTCCACGATGAGCTGGTAATGCGGTTCCAGGCCTTCGATGCCGATCAGCACGGCTTCGATTTGCGATGGGAAAACATTTACCCCGCGAATGATGAGCATGTCGTCGCTTCTGCCCATGACGCGTTCCATGCGGTAAGAGGTTCTTCCGCAGCGGCAGGGAGCAGGATTCAGCCGGGAGATGTCTCTTGTCCGGTAACGGATGAGCGGAAAAGCTTCTTTGGTAAGGGTGGTGAACACCAGTTCGCCCTCGGCGCCGGGGGGGAGTACTTCACCGGTTTGGGGATCAATGGTTTCCACAAGGAAGTGATCTTCAAAGATGTGCATGCCTTCGCGCGCCTCACTGCATTCCATCGAGACGCCGGGCCCCAGAATTTCCGACAGGCCATAGATGTTAAAGGCCTTGATGTTTAATGCTTTTTCAATTTCATCACGCATTTGTTCCGTCCAGGGTTCCGCGCCGAATATGCCTGCGCGAAGAGCCAGGGTTCTCATGTCCACGCCCATGGCATACCCCTGCTCAGCCAGATTGAGTGCGTAGGAAGGAGTGCAGCAGACGGCAGTTGGCGCGAAATCCTGTAAGATGGTGATCTGTCGCTTGGTATTGCCGCCGGACATTGGAATTACGCTGGCGCCGATTTTTTCCGCGCCGTAATGAGCGCCCAATCCACCGGTGAACAAGCCATAACCGTAAGCGATATGAATAATGTCGTTTTGGGTAAGGTCCGCGGCGGTATAGCAGCGCGCCATCAACTCTGCCCACAGATCCAGGTCTCGTTTGGTGTACCCAACCACGGTGGATGCGCCGGTTGTTCCTGATGAAGCGTGCAGTCGCACAACATTGCTCATCGGTGTGGCAAACAACCCAAATGGATAATTATCCCGCAAATCCTGCTTGGTGGTAAAAGGAAAGCGTTGCAAATCGTCCAGAGAACGTAAAGACTCGGGGGAAACGCCCGCCTTGTCGAAAGATTTTTTGTAGAAACCGACGTTATGATAAACCCGCTGTGCCGTTTGCTGCAGCCTTTTGAGCTGAAGCGCTTCCAGGGCTTCTCTGGGCAGAGTTTCAAATTCTTCATTGTAGATCATGATGGACAATTCTCCTGAAATAAAGATATTGGAACCTCCATAACACAAACAAAAAGCATTGCCAAACGAAAGACGCATGGAAATTTCCTGAAATGAAAGTTCCTGTCTATGGATGTGCTTGTCGCCATCATCCGCAAATCGCTTCCTCAATTATCCGCGCATCCTCATTGACGTCGTTGATTGAAAAGATCAAATGGATATGATAGGAAACTTTACAACAGTCAAAGGCAGCACAGAAGCATTGAATTGCAAAAACTGATCATGAATTCGGCATGAATCACAAAATTCATCCGGCATGGATTTGGGAATTTAGGTCCGCAGAACTATGGAAATGACCCCGGAAGATATCGTTCGACTTCAATATGCGAAAGACCTGCTGGAAAATCCAGGGCTGGCCGCAAAACTGACCAATTTGGTCGGCATGCCGTTTGAAAAAGCCTTTAGCTATTTGCCGGAGAAATGGACGGCCACAATTCAGACGATCACGCAGAAATCTCTTCAACATGCACTTGAAGCAGCTGTTAAAACGCTTGCCCGCGAAGATAAAAAATCATCCAGCGACAAGCTGCACAAATTCCTGGTTGCCGCATCCGGCGGCATCGGCGGCGCTTTCGGTCTTCCCGCGCTGGCCATTGAACTTCCCGCCACAACCGTGATCATGTTTCGGTCCATTGCCGACATTGCCAGAAGCGAAGGAGAAGATATTCAAAAAATTGAAACCAAACTGGCCTGCCTGGAGGTTTTTGCACTGGGTGGCGCATCCGACAAGGACAACGCCACGGAAAGCGGTTATTACGCTGTCCGGGCGCTGCTGGCAAAGCAAGTATCGGAGGCGGCAAAGTATATTATTGAAAAAGGCATTGCTGAAGAAGGCGCCCCCGCGCTGGTGCGTCTGATCGCCGTTATAGCCTCCCGTTTTGGCGTCACCGTATCCCAGAAAGCCGCCGCTTCGGCAGTTCCCGTAATTGGAGCCGCCGGAGGTGCGTTGATCAATTCCATCTTCATGGACCATTTTCAGAATATGGCCAGAGGGCATTTTATGATCAGGGGGCTGGAACGGAAATATGGGGATAAGACCGTTTCGGATCAATATTTACTCACCGGAGGATGATGGGGATTTGGGGGATTTTCAACACGACAGTGGGCAAGAGGATGAAGACGAGAAAAGTCGGCGGATGTTTCGAAAAAATTATGACAGTTACCCCGAACGAATGCACGAAAAGCGAAGACAATAGTGTTATTAAAGTTGATGTTGATTTGCGTTTTTTTGCAGGGCAGCTATGCGGACCAATCATTTCATGACGGAAAGGGGAGCAATGGAAAAAGCTTATTTTGAGATAAAAGCGGTTACACCAATTTTTTCGAGTGGAGCGGATTTTGGCAATAAACCTGAGTTTAGGTCCGCAAGCATTAAAGGATTGTTAAGATTTTGGTATCGTGCCATTTATCCTTTGAATTCACAAAATGATGAAGCTCGCATATTTGGTTGCACTGGCGGTCGATCACCTTTTAGTCTTAAGGCAATGGTAATAGATCCATTATACGGTGGAAAAGGTGAAACTATTTGGGATGGAAATCCCATCTCTTATCTTGGTTATGGTGTGATCCAGCGCGATAAAGACCTGAAAAAAAATATAACAACCCGCGCATATTTTTCTCCAGGTTCAACATTCCGGCTAATTTTTACATTTCATGATCATATAAAGACGGAAGATAAAATTCGTGTTTTGAGATCTTTTTGGGCTTTATCAATGCTTGGCGGTATTGGATCAAGGAACCGTCGAGGGTTTGGATCATTCAAAATCATTTCGAATGATTTGCATTCAAATCCGGATGTGCCGCCTTTTATTTTTGAAAACGAAAAAGAATACATCAAATTTCTACAGGCATTCTTGAATTCATCAGATAACGATACAACCGGCAAACCGCAATATACATGCTTTAGTAATAACAAACGTATTGTGTTAAAATTTGTGCCATCCGCTTACCACCTGAAACTCAAATGTCCGTCCAATTTTAAAGGATCCGAAAAAGCAATGGCTGTTTTGGAAAAAATCGCAGATGATTTCAATAATTTCCGATCTGCAAAAAAATCAGATCATTTTAAAACCGATCATGATTTAATGTTAAATTTCTTAAAGGGGGGCAAGACAACATCTGCTCCTAAGCGTGCAGCCTTTGGTTTGCCTCATAATTATTTTTTTTCAAGCACTAAGATGTCCGGAAATGTTGACTTGTTAGAAAATGGTGGAAAAGGCAGAAGAGCAAGTCCGCTTTTAATCCACGTTCAGGAATTTTCAGACAATAGTGCCTGTGGTGTATTGACCTTCTTACCCGCAGAATTATTACCTTCGGGAAAAACATTAACTCTATCGGGAGGCAATAATAAATCAACATCTGTACCCGCACCGGACTTCTCTGCAATAACGCAGTTCATGGATAATGTGCGAAAAATCGGGGGTAAATCATAATGAATATGGACTGGACACTGAAGATTGCCGCCTGGTTATCAAGAAATCCTGCCTTTTCCCTGTTTCCGGAAAACAGCGCGGAGATATCGCGCCGACTGATGAAGGTGGTGTGCCAAAACGTTGATTTAGATGAACTTTTAAATAAAGCATCAGAAATTGAACAAATTGCCTCCGGAATGGATATTCCGCCGTTTGCAGGTAATCAGCAACTGGATGCCGCATGTTTCAGAAAAAACCCGGTGTTGACTCATCCTCTTTCCGGACAGGAGCATCACTTGGACTTGCCGCCCAATTTAACACAGGAAAGCATGGCCGACCACATTGAAAAAACGTTGGTGCAAATGGTGGACAACGTCGGCGCCGCTGACCAGAAAAAACTGTTTTTTGCTCTCTGGCGGCATTTTCCTGATCAATTGTCGGCAAACGATCCAACCTCACTGGGGCACTTTTGGAAAATCCTGCCCGCCGATCCCCGCATCCCGTCGCACACGGTTTGGGAGCATGCCGCTGTTTCTTCCGCCATTGCCGGCGCCTGGCCAGAACCGGCTTTTATAATCTTCACCCTGGCCTCGGCGCAGGAGATGGTGGCCACGGCCAGACGCACCCAGGATGCCTGGATGGGAAGTTTTTTATGGTCATATCTTTCCTGGCAGGCCATGTCGGTGATTGTTGACGCCTGCGGGCCCGACGCCGTGATTTCGCCGTCGCTCGGGGGCCAGCCGCTGGTGGACTGGTGGCTTGGCAAAACACTGAATTTACCGTCAATACAGCAAGCGGATGAAGAATTCAAAAAACTGCTGGAAGTCGGTAATATCCCCAACATGTTCACCGCCATTGTTCCCGCCGGGCAGGCCAAAGAACTGGCCGAAAAATGCGAGCAAGCAATCCAAAAGGCATGGAAAAATATCGCCCACAAAGTCAGAGAAAAGGTTGCGCAAGCCTGTAAAAATCAAAAAATCGACATTGATCATATTGATTCCTGGGATGCCATCTGGCAGCGTCAGAGCGAAGCCTTTATCAAGAATCAGGGCGTCTTTTGGACTGCCTGTCCCTGGAAAAACAGTTTTGAAGACATCCTGGACGCGAAAGACAAGGCGGGAGATAATTCACTTTCCATTTCACAATTAAAATCGATGATTTCAAATATGAAAAGTCATGGCCACCAGCCTCATATCGGCATGGCCGCGCACCTTTTGACATCTTTTGCCGGACGGGAAATGACGGCGCGCAAAAATCTGCGGGATTTTGTCCAGACGGAAGAACCGGGCTTCAAATGTTCCCTGTGCGGCAAGTGGGAGGCACTGCATCCCGCTGCAGCTTACAATTACGCAGACTTAAGGGAATTTTGGGAAAAATTAAGACAAATCGACCGTGACGAAGAAAATCTGAAACTTGCCGGCCGGATTCGCCGGGGTGATATGCTTTGTTCCATCTGCCTGATCCGCCGACTGGCTCTGGAGGCAGTATTTGAAGAGGAAATGGGCATTAATCATCACCAGTTCCCATCCACCACGGGCATTGCCACTTCCGCTTATCGAGGCCATCTGCTGAAAGCCTGCGAAAAATCGCCCCAACTGCGGGAAGCGCTCACTGACTATAGCAATACAGTTTCAAAATTTGTTAAAAATCGCTTTCCTTATCCCGCCAATTCAACTTCGTATCTCGACGGTTGCGCGGCGCAATCAGGGATAGAAAGAAACATCTGGAAAAAATTTCTGCGTCTTGACGGAGACTGGCTCTCGCCTGAATCTTATGATGAGAAGATTATAAAAGAAGACAAGACTCTCAATAGAGAACAGCTAGAAAACTGCCGGAAGGCAACGGAAAAACTGCTTCGATCAGCTAAAGAGACGGCAGCAGACAACAAAATCAAACTGGGCGATCCTCCCGGCTACTATGCTATTCTGGCCCTGGATGGCGACAAAATGGGAGACTGGGTGATCGGAACAAAAGCGCCGCTTTCGAGATGGCTGTTTCATCCTGATGTCCGAAAAACAGAATTCATTCAAAACATCGTGCCTGACGGTTTTCTTCGTCCGGCAGGTCCCGCCATGCAGCTTGCCTTAAGCGGAAGTCTGAAGAATTTCACGCTGCATTATGCCCGCGACATTGTTGAAAAAAATCACGCCGGAAAACTGGTCTATGCCGGCGGCGACGACTTGCTGGCCTTTTTGCCCACCGAGCATCTGCTGCCGGTGATGCGCCAGCTTTATAAGAGCTTTCGCGGTATATCCGACGGATTTGGACAGGAAAAAGGAGAACTCTTAAGACTGTCCGGGGGCTCGCGCCACAGTATAGAAGCTGATTTTCATCACGAAGGCGTCACACCCAGCATGGGTGTGGTGATTGTCCATCATTCCTATCCTCTGTATCACGCCATGGCCGAAGCGCAAAGCGTTCTCAAGGAAGCCGCGAAAAAGAAGCTGGCTAGAAACGCCTTTGCCTTTCGTCTGCTCCGACGGTCGGGCGAGCCTACGGAAGGAGGCTTTAAATTCAATGCCGGCGAAAAAGAATGCGCTGCGGATGTCATATATCTGTTGGAAAATATTATGACTTTCATCAAGAACGACAAACTTTCCGGCCGCCTGCCCTATGCCATGGGGATGCACCGCTGGGCTGTATCCGGCAATCAGGATTATCATGATCAGGAAATGAATGAACTCCGCCGTGCGGAACTAGCCCGCATTACCGGCCGGATGATTAAAAGCAATCTGCCTGACTCAGAAAAAAAGGAGATTAAAAATAAGGTGTTGAATCTGTTTGACACAATCGCCGCCAAAAAAGAACTCGCCGTTAACCCCTGGGACATGACTGCCAGGCTGTTGCTCATCCTGCGTTTCATGACCGGAAAGGAGCGCTGAAGATGTGGATTAAGATCGAACCTCTGGACGTTCTGCTTTTTCGGGAAAGCAAACCTTTTTCCGCCGGAGAAAATTTTCGGGCAGCCGGGCAGTTTCCTCCCACATCTCTGCCGCTGGTGGGAGCTTTGCGCAGCCGGATCATGGCGCACCTGGGTTTGGATGTTCTGGCTTATGCCGCAGCCGCCCGCAAGGGAGAGCATACGGATCTATTTGAACAAATCGGCAGTCCGGACAGGCTTTATCCACTGGCTGCCACCGGGCCCTTTCTGGCCTACTCCGAACAAAATATCTGCTGGCCCTGGCCGCTGGATTTGCTGGCAGAAAGTGAAGATCATTCCGGCAGTATGAATAATGTCACTTTCCTGAGGCCGCGCCGGCAGGCGCTCTGGCCAATTGAATCCTCTCTTCCGTATCAGGGGCTGAAAAATCCGGGCGCGGCCAGCGGCGGCACCGCAATGGAGGCGGGCACAAGCTACTTTTTGGAAGGCTCGTCGCTTAAAACCTATCTGACGGAAGGCGACATGGATGGACCTTTCATCGCTCATATCAGTAAAAAAGCAGTCGCCGCCACCGAAACCCGGCTGGGCATCGCCCTCAATGACTGGCGCACCGCTCAAAGGGGAAAAATCTATTCCGCCGGTTTTACGCGGATGAAACAAGACGCATCTTTCTGGTTGAAGCTGACCGATCAGCGAGAAAAAGGCAAAGAGAGGCAAATTTTGCCGGACGAAGGATTTTTGGCCCTGGGGGGTGAAGCCCGGGCGGCCAGTTTTACCTGTTTTAAAGAACAAGACGAAGCCAATGAATTGCCGGAGAGTCTGGGTGAAGCATATCACCTTGATCTTAAAGACGAATTGGCCGATAAACTGACCGGCAAAAAATGCTTCAAACTCTGTCTGCTGACGCCGGCGATTTTTAAGCAGGGCTGGCTGCCGGACAAAATTGATCCGCGAGAGCTTGTATGGGAACCGGCATCCGGAGTCAGAGTAAAATTAATTGCCGCAGCCGTCGGCAAGCCGGAAGACATTGGCGGGTGGAATCTCGTTTGCAATCAGCCGCGTCCTCTGTATCGGGCGGCGCCGGCGGGCAGTGTCTATTTTTTTGAAGCGGAAGAAGAGCTGACCCAGGAAACAGCGACAACATTACTTCAGAACATTCATTTTCAAAGCCTCATGCAGCCTGCGGCAAACGGCAATTCATTTCCCGGTTTCTGTCGGGAGGCGGGTTTTGGTTTGGCGGCAGTGGGCGTGTGGAATTACCAATAGGAGGACAAAGCCATGTTTACTGAACAAACCATCTTTTTTTACTACACCGAAACACCGCTGCACGCCGGTTCGGGGTCCAGCGTCGCCTATGTTGATTTGCCGATCCAGCGGGAAAAGCATACGGAATACCCAATCCTGCAGGCAAGCGGCGTCAAAGGGGCTTTTCGCAGTTGGGCTACCGCCCTTTATAAGGACGACAAGCCCAAAAAAGCTGAAATAAACAAGGCATTTGGACCAGAAGACAAAGCGGATGAGCACAGCGGCGCCCTTTCCTTTACCGATGCCCAGGTGTTGCTTTTTCCGGTGCGCTCCTATCGGGGCGGTTTTGCCTGGATTACCTGTCCGCAGGTTCTCAGCCGCTTTGCCCGCATGGTCAAAACAGCGGGAATTGCTCCGCAGGGAATTGAAAATCTGCCGACTGCTGTTGCTGATGACACTGACGCGAAGGTATCAGCAAACTCAGCGCTGATTGTCAACACGGGAGATGCGGCAAGAGTGATTCTGGAAGACTTCGCTTTTGAGCCCGATAAAAGCGAAGACAATTTGATCACACAGTTTGCCGGATGGCTGGCCGATCATGCCATTGCCCGTGATAATCAGTTTCAATACATTCGTGCAGCTCTTTTAAAGCGCCTGGTGGTGCTTTCCGACAACCGTTTTCGTGATTTTGTCACTCTTTCCACCGATATTCAAACCCGTATCAACATTGATTCTGATACCGGCACGGTGAAAACAGGCGCTCTCTGGAATGAAGAAATGCTTCTGCCCGACACCCTGCTGTATAACCTGGTTTTGGGCAAATCCATGCAATACAGGGGTAAAGACAATGACGGCGAAAAAAGCGCTCACAGCTCATACAGCGCAGCGGCTGCCGTCTCGTTTGCCTGCGGCATTGTGGATAAAGCCGGCCTGCTTCAGATGGGTGGCGACGAAACTTTGGGACGCGGTCTGGTGCGGGTGCGCCATCTGCCAAAGACAAATTAAGGAGGGGAAAAATGAACCAGATAGAAAAAAGCCCCATCCATCAGACACTGGATCAGGAAAGGGCAAAAGCCGCTTGGGAAATGGCAACAAAAGCAAAAGCGAAGATGCAGAAAGACGATTTTGATAAATACAAAGCGCTGGTCAAACGGTTTCCGGCGCTGGTCAATCACAACGGACTTGGCCAGACAGTTGCTTTTCTGGAAGCCAAAAAGAAAGACAGCAATGCCGAAGGCAAACTTCTTGAGCAATTAAATGAATGGCTGGTAAAAAATAACCGACACGAAGAGCTGAATTGCTATAAACCGCCTTACAAATCACAAGGCACATCTCTCAGCCAATGCATTATGCAACGCAACAGTAGCGACTATATCCTGGCCACGCGGGAAGCGCTGGCTTTTTTGGATTATCTGAGGCGTTTTGCCGACAGCCTGAGCAAGGAAAGCCAATAAAAGGAGGCGGATTGTTATGAAAATCCATAATCATTCCGGAAAAGGTCACCCCTTTAAACCGAACCAGCAGCAACCTTCTGCGGTAAAGATGGCGGATGCGCCCGCCGTATATCCCATGCCCCAAGATGTGACCGCCGCGTTAAAAAACCAGCCCTGCGGCAATTTTTCCCTCCAATTTTATCGCTTTGTGCCAAAACCGGAAAAGGACAAAAAAGGAGCAGCCTGGAAAGCTGTGCTTGAAGCCGGCAATAAACTTTACAACAACGAAGACGCCAGAGAATTTTTAAAACGGCAAGCGCTGCTCGGCGCGTCCATGCGGCAAATCTATGGAAATAATAATGTTATTGAATTTCAAGGTGTTACTAAATCGCGCCTGTCGATTGGTTTTGGCAATACCGGTCCTCTGGATACCGGCCTGACTCTCCAGCGTTTATACGGTCTGCCCTATCTGCCCGCTGCGGCCATCAAGGGCGTCTGCCGGGCCCGGGCGTTAGACGAGATAGCGCGATCACTGGGAGCGCCCGCATTATCACCGGAAGAAAAACAGCGGCTGAATGAAAAAAAGCGCAAAACACCCCTGGAGCATCTGGAAAACTGGCTGGTCAGTAAAGAAAAAAACAGAAAACAAGCATGGGAGAATTTTCTGCAACGCATGCAAGAATACAACCCTGATATGGGCGCTGAGCAGCCGGAAAAAGAAGCCATCGATTTCCTTAATGTTTTCGGCAGCCAGGACACGCGGGGCAAAGTCATTTTTTATGACGCCTTTCCTGTAGAAATTACCCGGTGTCTCTTCGATCTGGATATTATCAATCCTCATTATCAGCCCTACTATGAATCGAAGGGGAAAAAACCGCCGGCGGATTATTACAGTCCCGTGCCGATTAATTTTCTCACCGTGGCGCCGGGTGTGAAGTTTCAGTTTGTCATCACCGGCGAAAAAGCCACAAACGATACTTTAAAGAAGGCGAAAACATGGCTGCAAAACGCGCTGGCCGAAAACGGTATTGGTGCCAAAACCGCGCTGGGTTATGGAGAGATAAAATAATTCCGCCGGGTCGGGTGATCCAAAAAAATGATGTAGTGCGGACATTCATGTCCGCTTTATGCGGATTTGAAAATTCGCGCTACGTAAAAAATAATACAACTGTAGGGACGGTTCGGCGAATGATCCTTACATCCCCACCGAGTCGGATGGATCCCTCGCGTCGAAAAAACACAAAATATTTCGGTGCAATCAACATGATTGGACTAGTCAGATAATGAAACAGAGGGAGACTTTTGCATGAGCACACTCATCAGCATGGTCGGGCAGCAGCCCGCCGCCGTGGCCACAACCACCAAAACACTTAAGGAACAGGCGGATTTAAAACAGATTTTTCTGTTGCCTACGGAAAAAACAACATCAGAGTATAGTCGTTTAGAGTTATATCTGCGCAACGATTTGGGTTTTCCGGCTGAAATGATCAAAAAACGGGTCATAGCGGAAGATGTTTCCAGGCCCGACGGCAATGATCTGGTCTGGAATGTGATCAAAAACATCTTGGATAAGCCTGATCTTTCGCAGCCGGTTTATTTTGATATTTCACCCGGCCTGAACTATCAGGTGGCGCTTATTTCTTACCACCTGAAAAACGATCACCGCTTTCAGGCCATCTACGCGGACAACCGCAAACTCCATAATTTGACCAATCCCGGAGGATGGGAGCTGTCTCATATCGGATTTAAACAGTTGCTTGAACTCTACGGCCTGAAAGAAAATAACGGCAAGGAACCAGCGGGGCCGGGTGAAATTGCAGAAGACGTCACAATCACCGGCGGCAAACAAACTCTGTATCTGGAATACGCCTGTGAACGGCATGGCAGATTTTTTGGACTTTATCGTATCTGGAAAGATAACCGCACACAGGGGCTTGAACAAAAAAAGGAAAGTCATCGTGTTAAGCAGCAGGCACGTCTGATTGAATGTATCGAGGAAACACCCGGTTGGTTGAATTCTCTGAATCCCGATCTCATTATTTGGACAAACGACGGTCAAACGCTTCATCGTCTGTCAGCTTCAAGTGTCCGCTTCATTGAAAAAACCGAAAACCAGCTTGAAGCCCAAAAACGATTTTCTCAAAAAACAGAAGAGAATCTAGGAGATGGAATACCGGGACACAATGAAAAGCCGATGAACTTTTCAACTGGTCCGATCATTGAAACAAAAAACAGCCAGTGGAACGGTGCTAATCTCATATTGGCGCTTGGTTCAGACCCAAGTCCTACATTAAAAGCGCTATACACGCACAAACCCCGGGAGGTCATTTTTTTAATTGACGCCGAAAATCCCACAATCTGTTCTTACGCATCCCGACTTCGACGGAAATTTGCCGATATGCCGATGCACAAGGCAACATTCTGGTCCATGGATATGCGGGGGAATTTGCGACAGGAGGATGATTTTATTGCGTATATACGGGATAACGTGTGGTTTATGAATGCCACGCCGGGCACAAAGGCGCAGACCTGGCAATTGGCCCGACTGCCTGTTGCCACCGTTTGGACACTTGTGGATCAAAAGCAAAAAGCCATGCCGATTGCCGGAGACATGGCGCAATCAGGTCTTTCCTTCGACTATCCCCCGATAGCTTTGCACTCCTGCATTGTGGGCGGGCAATTGGCTGAAGTGGGCGTGGATATGGCTGAACTTAAGGGCAAAATCAATTTGCTGACCAACATGCGGAAAGTGATTGTAAAAATTGTCGCGGCAAAAAGAGGTGGCTGGTTGCCAAAAAAAATTGAATGGAAGCCTGGAGAAAAAGGACTGCTGCATGATGAATCAAATTACATCAAGTGTCTTAAAATCAATGCGGCAGGCGAATCTCTTGAATTTGAGGCCTGTTATAATGGCAGGGTGGAAACGGGGTGGATAAAAAGCCCGCCAAACATGGGGCACTGGTTTGAAGAGGTTGTGGCGGGAGCATTTTTAAGTGCGGGCGCAAGAGATATACAGGATATAGTAGTCGGTCTCAAATGGGATTGGCTGCACAAAAAGCCGGACGGAGTTCACTTTCGCAATGATCTGGATGTGGCTGTTCTTTGGATGGGTCACTATATCGGTATTTCCTGCAAGATAGGTTTAAATGAAAATGATCTGGAACAAATCAGCGCAGAGGTTATAGCGGTGACACGCACGGGTATGGGAAGATTTGCTCTTCCTGTTTTAGTCCGCGGCGGCATTGATTCTAAAAAAGCAGTGAATAAAGCTGAGGATACCGCGCGGGAAGATCCGATGGAGATAGGAATGAGTCTTCTGGATGATAAAAGCCAATTGAACAAATTGATGGTTCAGTATCTTTTGACGAGAAGAACCGTAAGATCATGAAAGTAAAACTGGTTTTACCACTTCCCCAGAAATGGCCGGTAAGGGGTTTTCCCTTCCAGGTGACGCGCCAGCGCGCGGGCCTGCAACTGGATAATTTCTTCCAGTTTCAGTTCTTTGCCCCGGAAGCGCACCAGACTGGCCAAACGTTGCTGGAGAGCGGCAATCAGGGCTTTGCGAGTATCATCCGCAAGCAGGCCGTCGGCGTTTACGGTCAGATTTTCGCGTCGGCTCAAGAGTGTCCAGACCGTCCGATCAACCACCTGTGGGCGAAATTCTTCCATCATATCAAACACAAGGGTGGGTTTGTCGTGGGCAAGAGAATGCAAAAAACTGATGTTGGGGAAAAGGCCGCTTTTGGTAATCGCCAGATGCACACGGGCGGAAAGCACTGCATAACCGTAATTCAGCAGGCTATTTACCAGATCTTTTGCATGACGGCGTTCGCGCCCCGGAAAATCAAAGCGGTCTTTCAGCATCACCTTGATCGTGTCCCAGTAGCAAGACGCCGCCCGCCCCTCGATGCTGAACAACTGCCCCCGGCCTTTTTCGTAGTCGTCTGTAGTAATGCGGGGCGCTTCTTCCAGAATGTTTTCCATGCGCGCCAGATTTTCTGTTGCGGCGGCGGCGAAATCGCCATTTACGTTCTTGCGGTATTTATTGAGGTATTTAAGAAGATTCATCTGGTTTTTGATTTTACCCGTGACGAAACGGCGGGCAATATTCAGGCCTGTGGGAGGATAGTTGATGGCCTGGAGCTGTAAAAGGCCGATTGATGAGTTCGCAGAAAAAGGGGCGGTCAAAAGCGCTTTCATTTCGCCTTTTGGACTTAAGAAAAGCAGAGGAATATTTGAGTTGGCACAATGCATAATGACATCGGAAGAAAGAGAGACACCATGTCCGGCAATCGTGATCGAATTCAGATGGGTGACCAGTATCTCCCCGATATTCCGGCGTTCTTTGCGGATAACCACCCGGTGCGAATCTTTGCCGATAAAGCAGCCGGGGGTGTTTACCACCACTTCCGCAGCCATCGCGGTTTTGTGGAAACGTTCTCGTTTCTTTTTCCTGACCAGACAGTCCACTCCCTTGTTATCTTTAGGAGATTTCTTTTTCTGGGCTGAAAGGCGGGCCTCTTGAGCAAGGGCTTTCAGGTAATTCTCCCGTTCTTTGACATCGCGTTGAACAATCAGCTCCAGGCTCGAGAGTGACTGTTCCGCTTCATCCAGAGATTTGAATTCTTTCCTTTGGAAGGCCGTGGTCATTGCTCGCAGGAGGCCGTGTTTTTCAATATCATCCATCTTCACCAATTCGCCTGCGTCAACAACTTGGGCATAATATCTGCGCCAGCCCTGAACCGTCTCGTTCATTTGTTTGATGATTGTTGGAATATTGTTGCGGCCGGCGCAAATATGGTCAATTTTTGCACTCATTTTTGACAGTTTGCCGGAGTCGATGAGATGTCCGCCGCCCTGGAAAACAATGCCTAGAAAAGAGAAACCGTCCTCGATGGGCACAATCGGGTTCAGGTTGTTATTGAGATGGAGATGGAGTTTTTCCCGGAGATAGCCTGTTGCTTCGGCGAGTGCCGCCTGCGCGGTTTCCCGGTCGGCGCAAAAAATCCGCAGATCATCGGCATAGCGGACCAGCGCATAACCACGGGCTTCCATGGACTGATCAAAAGGCGTCAGATAAAAATTCGCCAGCAGCGGTGAAATAATATTGCCCTGCCGCACGCCGGAAAAGACATCACGCCAGCGGCCGCCACCATCCACCGTGCCCATTTTCAGCCATATCAGAAGAATCCGCAGCACCTCTTCATCCTGCAGCATTGCGCGGAGACGATCTGTCAACAGGTTGTGGTCAATAGAACCGAAAAAATCATCAATGTCCGCGATGACCACCCAGCGGCGTTTAAGATTGTCGATAATATGATCCACTCGTCCAATGGCCTTGCGCGGCCCTTTGTTCGGGCGGTAGCCATAGCTGCAATCCTTGAATGATTTTTCCAGGATTGGTTCCAGAACAAAGCGTAGGGCCTCCTGAACGATTTTATCCTTTATCGTGGAAAGGCCCAGTTCCCGACTGCCGGATTTTCCCGGACCCTTGGAAATAGCAATGCTCCGGGTCGGTTCCGGTTCATAGCGCTGCTCCAGGAGTTCCTGTTGCAACCGTGCTAGATTTTTTGAGGCATTTTGCGCAAAATCATCCACGCTTTGCCCGTCGATGCCACCTGACGCGCGCTTGCCGGATACCTTCCGCCATGCCATCTGGAGATTGTGAAAATCGCTTATTTTTTTCAAAAGCAGGCTGTTTGTTTTCATGTCTATTATAATGAGGGCGGCGGTAAAAATCGTGCAAAAGGTTTGCGAACAAAATCCCGCGCGACGAAATTAAGAAAGTTGTCCAACAATATCATATTATTAGAATGTGCCCGGCATTTTTGGGAAAGCTCCGGTCCGTCGCCGGAATTTTCGCAAACCGCAAATGTTGTTGGTTTCAACGGGGCCATTTGCGAAAACAATCCGCCGGATGCCTTGGCGGTTCGGTTACGGTTCTATTGATTGTTAATAATATCATTATGTTGCGGATGTGTTTGGTTTCGGCCCATCGGCTGTTTTCGAAAAACCGTGCTCAGAAAGTTTTTCGCACAAGATTTGCGAAAGACAGTCGTCAATAAAAATGGCACATTAGAGAAGTTTGGCCGGGATAACGACAAAAATAACCAGGCAAAATGCCACGATTTGCGAAAGAAATGGATTGATCGTCCTATGTTCTTGAATTATTTCATCAATACAAGAAATCACCCTCTTGCGGTTTTTGCTGGAAACAACGTTAAGTATCTGATACGAATGGAGTCAGACATGAAGAATTCCCGTCAGGGAATGGAAACCTGCTGCCGCAGCAATTTCGCCGGCCCCGCTTCCGAAAAAATCAGGTCAGACATGAAGAATTCCCGTCAGGGAATGGAAACAGGCTATTTCCTTTGCATAATCTTTCATCATCAACTGGTCAGACATGAAGAATTCCCGTCAGGGAATGGAAACTAAAATCCCCTCTTGCCATGGGCTTCCATCTTTTAAAAGTCAGACATGAAGAATTCCCGTCAGGGAATGGAAACTCCAGAGTCCTGATCCGGGGCTGGATCGGCCAATCGGCAACTGCCGTCAGACATGAAGAATTCCCGTCAGGGAATGGAAACGTCATGAAGATTTAGCAATACTTTCCCCTGACGGGTTAGTGTCAGACATGAAGAATTCCCGTCAGGGAATGGAAACATGAGTAGTTCATATTTTTCTCCTTTAATTTGTTTGTCAGACATGAAGAATTCCCGTCAGGGAATGGAAACCTTCTTGGTCGTCGACCACTCTTCTTTCTTCGCCTTTTCCGGTCAGACATGAAGAATTCCCGTCAGGGAATGGAAACTTTAATCAACAAATGTTATAGTAATTCCAACATTTGTGATTGTCAGACATGAAGAATTCCCGTCAGGGAATGGAAACCTAAAGCAATTTGAAAAATACAATCGTCTCCAAACTGTCAGACATGAAGAATTCCCGTCAGGGAATGGAAACTACTTCCGGGAAAATCCGCCGCCCGCATACACATGAGGTCAGACATGAAGAATTCCCGTCAGGGAATGGAAACAACATCAATATTGTTTTTATTAAGATTTTGAAACCGATTTAGTCAGACATGAAGAATTCCCGTCAGGGAATGGAAACCCACATAAAACATCATAAAATACTTCATTTTTGCGTCCTGTCAGACATGAAGAATTCCCGTCAGGGAATGGAAACTTCAATCTTTTTAACACGAACAGGAAAAGGTATGGTAGTCAGACATGAAGAATTCCCGTCAGGGAATGGAAACCTTTCATCATTATCTGTGTTTCGGTTGGGAAATTCATGTCAGACATGAAGAATTCCCGTCAGGGAATGGAAACAAGTACCCGTCCAACGTATATGTATCATCCGTGTGAGGTCAGACATGAAGAATTCCCGTCAGGGAATGGAAACTAATAGGGAATCCCGAGGCCGCTGAAGTATCTCTCAAGTCAGACATGAAGAATTCCCGTCAGGGAATGGAAACATCGCCATCCGAGGATTTTCTCGAACGACATCTATAACAAGTCAGACATGAAGAATTCCCGTCAGGGAATGGAAACACAGTCAGTCTCGTTGCCCACTTTTTCCCAGTATTGTCAGACATGAAGAATTCCCGTCAGGGAATGGAAACACCGGAATCAACAGCTTCACGATTTCGGTATGACCAGTCAGACATGAAGAATTCCCGTCAGGGAATGGAAACGGTTAAATATGTTTGTAGTCTCGATACTGGCTGGTGGTCAGACATGAAGAATTCCCGTCAGGGAATGGAAACTCTCCGCCTTTAAAAATCTACTCACCTCTTTTCTGGATGTCAGACATGAAGAATTCCCGTCAGGGAATGGAAACAATATCCGGCGACCGCATGTGCATGAAAAGTTCATTTTGTCAGACATGAAGAATTCCCGTCAGGGAATGGAAACGCAGTTTCGTCCTTTAAATAATCGGCTATCATTATCTGGTCAGACATGAAGAATTCCCGTCAGGGAATGGAAACGATAATGTCACCCCCCTCGCCCAATCCGAAGTCAAAGTCAGACATGAAGAATTCCCGTCAGGGAATGGAAACGAGACCAGCTCTTTGCGTTCCATTCTCTTTATTGCCTGTCAGACATGAAGAATTCCCGTCAGGGAATGGAAACAAAATCCTTCGGCCGCATGCGCATGAGTAATTCAGTCAGACATGAAGAATTCCCGTCAGGGAATGGAAACAAATTATTGACCATTGTAGCGTGCTTATTATGAGCCGCGTCAGACATGAAGAATTCCCGTCAGGGAATGGAAACGAACTGATGTTGGATGGCGGCTAGTGCCGTCATTAAATCAGTCAGACATGAAGAATTCCCGTCAGGGAATGGAAACCCGTTTTATAACCTTTTCGGCATATGAAAAAGCTATGTCAGACATGAAGAATTTCATTCAAAGAATGGATATTCCTCGATCGGCCATTCGAGAAGGAATCCTGCCGTCTGACAGGGAAGATTTGTGAACGTAAAAATTATGCAAGATGATGTCCTTTTGGGTATAAAAGGCACAAAATGATTGCATGGTTATGTCAAGCTGGAAGGTTGGAAGGTTGGAAGGATACAAACTGCATTGACCCGGCAATCGAAAGAGATTTGCGCTATTTTATCGACTATCGTTGTTATTGAACATATGAAGTGCTATTTTCAAAAACCGGATATGGATACAGTTTTGACGGCTCTCATTCTGGGATGGCAAGAACGCGACGGCGCTATCCATGTTCCCGATAAGGCTCCGCCGTATGCCTTGAAAGACCCGCTGGTCTATTGTATAGAGTGTGGCGGCGCCGGCGAAACGCATCTGGGCAATTTTGATCATCATGATACTAATGTGTCATTGCCGGCTGCCTGTATTCAGGCTTGTGTTTTTCGGCATTGCTCCGATCCTCGTTTGCTGGATTTAGCCGGTTATGTGGATCTGGTGGATACGGGCGGCCAAATGCCCGCGCGGAAAATGTCCGGTCATAGTCTCTCCGGCGTTTATTCCGGTATGCGACAGATAGTCGATGGAGCTGTTGCCCAGTTTACGGCGGGGGTTGCAATATTCAGAACGGTTTTAAAATATCAGATTGATCCCTGGCAAGTCATGCCCTGTCTTCCGGAATGGGCAACCTATATGGAAGCAAAGGAACGACATCGGCTGTATTTGTTTGATTATGAAAACAGCATTATTCAATTTACAACAAAAGCAGGACTTACGGGCGGTTTTTTGTCTTGCCCGCTTCCCGGCGCTCATGGCTTTTTGCGAAAAATGGGTTGCCGGATCACGATTGCCTCCGGTTTGCGACAGTCTGGCGGCAACATGTGCACCATCGCTGGAGAGAGAGGCAGCATGGATG
>Ga0209096_1001543_pt1 | contig 24941 bp, 26 predicted proteins | sample AD_UKC034_MetaG_FD_184407 | JGI IMG/M metagenome (GOLD analysis project Ga0209096, IMG submission 184407) | Active sludge microbial communities of municipal wastewater-treating anaerobic digesters from USA - AD_UKC034_MetaG (SPAdes) (version 2) | ecosystem: Engineered > Bioreactor > Anaerobic >... | reverse complement strand
CGCAGGCGTCATCCCCGCGAAAGCGGGGACCTCTCCATCCCTTCACGCGCAACCGTCATCCCCGCGAAAGCGGGGAGCTGGACGAATAGCCATTAACGATTAACCAGGTAGAAGGAGAGGTGGAAGGAGAGGGAGATATGTGAAAGGAAGGATGAAATATGAATTCGGCCTTCCGCTCATCAATCGCCTTCGAATTGCACTTCGAATGTTTTGTAATGGTGATTCAAAGCACCTTTTCCTGCTTGCGCAGGGACGGGGTCCCTGCAATGAAAAACCATTTACCCAAATTCAACATTCGACATTCTACATTCAACATCATGCCATCACCGCGTCGAGGAATCGTTGAGCCAGCATCCGGTAATCGCGGTTGGCGATGACCCAGGAGCGCCCCCGGGCTCCCATTTCATCCCTGCGTTCCCGGCTAAGGTTTTTCAGCATCAGCATCGCCTGGCACAATTGCTCCGGATGCTCTGCATCGCAGCTTAAGCCGGCACCGCTTTCCTCTACCACATTATCCGGGGCGTCGATGGCATAGATCAGCGGTTTGCCGGCCAGCATGAAATCATTCAATTTCGTGGGACTCATTCCAAAGCGAAACAAGGGACTCTTTTGCACCCCGATATAGGAAGCATCTATCCTACTCAGAAAATCGGGTACCTGGTCCTTACTGACCGGTTCAAGGAATACGATTCTTTCAGAGAGGCCGAGTTGTGAAGCCTGAATCTTCAAATCCTCCACGAAGGCACCGGATCCAAGCAGGGCAACTGCAATTTGCGTGTCACGGCATAATGTAAGCGCTTCAAGCAGGGTGTGAAGGGCGTTGGACAGCCCAATTTTCCCGGCATAACCCAGAATGAATTTCCCTTCCGACCTGAGCTTCTCCAATTGCTGAATGTGAGAATCCGGTAAGGATTGCGTTTGAATTGGTGCCGTAAGATTCGCCCCATTCGGTATATACACAAATTTGCCGGGTTCCAGGCCTCGGCTGATCATGTAATCCCTGGCTTTGGGAAGGACCGACACCACGAAGCCAGCATGCTTGTAAGCATAATCCTCAGCCCGTTGCATCAGGGCAATGAATGGATTGAGCCTCGACAGGCCACCCAGTTCGATGAGTGTCAGCGGCCACAGGTCGCGGACCTCAAAGACCAGCCGGGCATTGTATTTACGGGAATAACGCCTGGAGGCGTATATTGGGAAAGGATGGTGTGAAGAGCAGATGACCAGGCCGGCTTTTTCGACGGGAAGCTTACCGAACCGGCAGCGGAATGAAAAGGTCAGGATGTTCCTGGCGCGGCCCAGACCAGATTTTGGGTCGTAGGCAGGTACGGGGATCCAAACATAACGGATCCCGTCAAGATCCTCTGTGGCGAGGTGTCCGGTTTGTTCCGGCTGGGCAAACCGTGTATGCGCATAGGAGGCTGCCACGATGGTGACAGTATGTCCCATTTTGATCCATTCCTGCGCCAGGTAGTAATGGCCGTAAACCATGCCGTGTTTGGGCGAACCGGCAAAATGAGCGAAGAAGATGATGTTCATTACTGGATTTTAACTGAAGTGGATTTAACTGCTTTATTAATCACATTGTTGTATAGCCCGATCAGCTTTCGTTCTTCATTATTCCAGTTAAACAGGTTCTCCACGGCCTTTCTTCCATTTTGGCCCATTTCCCTGGCCTCAGGGCGATGATATGCAATGTAATCAATAGCTGCGGCTATTTCACCAGGATCCAATGGATCAACGCATATTCCACAGTTATTCGTTTCGACAATGGTACGCCATAGGGGAAAATTCGATGCGATGACCGGTATGCCGGCGCTCATGTATTCAAACATTTTTACCGGGAGTGAATCGAGATAATTCATTATCGGATGCAAAACCACCAAACCGGCTAAGCTTTCGGACAGAACATTCTTGACGGCGGGCCGGTCAAGAAAGCCCAGCTCATCAACGCGATTCCAGGCAGGCAGGGATTTAATTTCCCTTTCAAATGCACTTTCTGAAAACGATCCACCGATGACCAGACGAACACTACCAGTCACCTTAGGCATTGCCATTACCAACTCCCTTATACCCCTGATTTCACTCAGTCCTCCGATATAACAGACCTGACTTTTTTTGAAAGACCAATCCGTACTTGAATCAACCAATTCTTCCAGAAAAGGAAAGTTATTGATATCAATCGTATTATCATTAATCAGTAGAAATTTTTCCCTTATGGTCGGCGTTGCCGCAATGATGGCATCGAACCTTATACAAGTTCTGGTTTCATAAAGACCAAACATTTTTGATATAATCCATCTGACGGGTCTATTCAAATAGGGTTTACTGAACAGTTGTTTAGGGACGTCCTCATGTGAGTCGAATATGACTTTCTTGCCTTTTCCTTTTAATTTAAGTCCGGCGGGAATCAGTTCAGGGTCATGCAATTGATAAACTTCAGCATCAATTTCAAGAGCCTTATGCAATACCCTTTTGGTAAAAAATGCCATTCTCCTGATGCGGTTTTCAGGCTTTCCCACATCATGAATAGCCACTCCGTCATTTGATTCATCCCCCTTACCATCAGCCACGACAAGTGCCACTTCATAACCGTGATTGGCCAGGGAACGGCATTGTTTCATGAAAATGCGTGTATCGTTGCGGTTATGAACGGAAGTCAAGTGACAGACCTTTATTTTGTGCATAGGTAATATTATGGGTATTCAGTACTTTTTTGTATACCAGGATCAATTGTTCAGCAATGGTTTCAGGGGAAAACAACTGTCGGCATTGCTGCATAATCCGTTCCGAATTAAATAAACTTTTATTGTCATGCATATATGTCATGGCTTTCGCTAATTCGTCAACGTCATCCACTGGTACCAGAATACCATTGTTTTCATTCACAAACTCTTCTGGCCCGCCGCATTGTGTGGCTATGACAGGCAGCCCTGCAGCCATTGCTTCAACATAAACGACCCCAAAGGTTTCTCTCCTCGATGCCAAGGCAAATACGTCACTACAGGCCATTAAATCATTGATTTCAGACCGTGTTTTTCTTCCTGATAATGATACTTTCCCATTAAGTTTTAATTCATCAATTTTCGAAAGGATCTTTAATCTTTCAGATCCTTCTCCAACAATGATCAACCTGATATCTGCCAGTTCAAGTCGCGAAAATGCTTCCAACAGGATATCAAAACCTTTACTTTGGATCAAATTGCCTACAGAAATGAATGTAAAATTCCCGTGAGGTTTAGGTACGTATTTAAAAGTTTCTGTTTCAACAATGTTATGGATCACGATGCCGTCAACATTGAAATGTTGCTTGAGCCGATTTGCCAGGTGTGAGGAAACCGCAATGATTTTGTCCGCGGAAGCATAGGCAATCTTGCCATAGCTAATCGTTTTCTTACCCGGTTGATCGGCATTGATTTTACTGCTGTGTTCGGTGACGATCAATGGAAGATGATGCTTTGTCTTAAACCAGGATGCAACAGCGGCGATATCCGTAAAATGTGCATGAACAAGATCAGGCTTACCATGATGCTTAATGATATCGGAATATATTGAACGTAAGGCAAGTCTCCCGACGAGCATGAAGAGCCAGGAAGGAACCATTCCAAGGGGTAAAGCGATATTATATATCTCTATGCCATCCTTGGTCAGGTGGGTTTTGCCCAGTTTTCTCCTGCGCCTGATTGAACGAAGGTCGATGGAAAGTAATACGACTTTTACGCCTGCCTGAAGCAACGCCTTTGCCTGGTCAAATTCAAATATGCCGCGCAGGGGCGAATTTTCCATAGGATAATTTCGAGCAACGATTAAAACGTACATCTAATGATAACTTTCCCCTTCAATCAAATAGTATTAATCTGACGAGAAGGACAATTAATTTATCCAAGCAATCGATGGTATATCTTCTTATAAAACGGCAAAAGCCCCAGATCCATATAATGTTTCTGTTTGGGATTAGTCAAGAACAGAAAAAGAAAATAAAATCCTTTATCAAACAGGTAAACTATTTTATAGAATCCAACCGTCCATTTATTAAAGTAATGGTCGTGATAAATTCCCAGATTACTTAATCTCCTGGCAATAATTTGTGGATACTTATAATTTGTCAGTTTATCCAATAGCATATTATATTCTACGATTTTGTTCCGGTATTCCGGCTTCATGTGTTGATTAGTGATACCATGCGCTCCTCTTCTGTAAACTGACGAAACGATATTGAAATAATAAATTGGTGCATTTTGTTGAATGAGGATCATAAGCGGTGTATCGCCCATGATCAGTTGATTAAGTACATCAGGATAATTCAGATTGTTCCTAAAAACAAGCGATGCGGTTGCGAACTGTCTGTAACGCAAGACTTCTTTAAGAGTTAAGGTCCGGCTTTTTTTTCTGCCGAATAGAGCCGTTTTACGATCATCATAAATAATCAATGCATTTTCAGCAACGGCTCCAAAGATTGAATTATTCTCTAAAAAATCCACCTCCCTTTGCAGTTTCAACGGATCCGTCCAGTAGTCATCTCCCTCGCACAGGGCAATGTATTTTGCCACATTACGTGCTTCATTTCGGGGTCTTAATGCTTCGCGGCGGTTTGGCTTGCAGTAAGTGTTTTCTGTTGGATAAATACCAATAATCAAATGCGGATATTTAGCCTCATACTCTTGTACTATTTCTCTGGTTCCATCGGTAGAACAATCATCAAAAATAACCACCCTTACAGGAAAAGTTGTTTTTTGCATTATAATACCTTCAATGCAATCACGAATGAATGAAGCATGATTATATGTATTTGTACTGGTTGACACCAAAGGGATGGTTCCTTCCGGCCATTGTTGCTCGGTAATAGGAATGGGTTCTTTTAACGGGATGTATATGTAGTTGTTATCCTTGTTCATTGTTACCAATTCATTAATTTTTCACTGGTGGTAACTGTATCATCTGAATAAGAGGAATGATGGTATGTTACCGTTATCAGGAAGAGGGCCGTATGTGCTTGTGGATGCATCAGTTTCGCGGGTGCCTTACCTCAGGGTTTCAAGAAAGTATTTATAAAACGGGTACACCTGCACCGATTTACCCTCGTATTGGATTTCTTCCTCCTGATCGAAGCATACGATCATTCCCCCGTCAATTCCCAGGTGGTTGCAGGCTTCGGTGAGGCCTTTGAGCTCACGTTCCCTGGTGGACGCGTCATTCATGCTCCAGGCCACTTGTACCGGAAACAATGATCTGCCGTCCTTAACAATGAAATCACATTCGTGCAGTCCCTTGAAATAAAACAAATCCTTTTCTGATTTAAGAAATTCAAGGAAAACCATATTTTCCAGCAGTTTGCCCTTGTTTTCGGAAACAGAGAATTCAACGGCCGAGAGCAAACCCGTGTCAACGATATAGGGTTTTTTATCACTTTTAGCCTGTTTTATTTCTGAGAAACTGAACCTGCCGATGGATTGGCATAAAAAAGCATCGTTGCACCAGGTGAGATAATCATACAGGTATTTATTACTGATTTTATAGCCCATTGAGCGCAAATCGTTGTATGCCTTGTTTACCGAAAATGTCTTGGTAACGCCGGCAAACAGCTTTTTAATGAAAAACCTGAGCGCTTCAATATTGCTGATTTCATAGCGCTCAACGATATCCCTGAAAATCATCACATTAAAATACTGCTGCAACAATTTGACTCGTAAGGGATGTTCCAATCCAACCGTTTCGGGAAACCCACCCTGAACCAGGAATTTTTCGGCATGGTGGATGATGGCGCTTTTGTTCCTTTGTGGATATAAATTTTTGGAAACGCCTTTAAAGTCAAGGTACTCGCTAAAGGAGAGTGGGTAAACCGTATACGCGATGGTTCTTCCCCTCAACTCGGATGCAATTTCGGTACTGAGCAACCTGGAATTTGAACCGGTGATGAAAATATGACGGGTTTTGGTATCGTAAAGCCTTCTGACAAATTTTTCCCAGCCTTTTACATTTTGAATTTCATCAAAAAACAAATAAACATCATTCAGGTCAATTTCAGGATATAGTTCACTGTAAGCCTGTACGATAAGATCGAGGCCGGCTGTAGTTAATGCAAGTCGTTCGTCCTCAAAGTTTACGAAAAGTATTTTCTTTCTTTCCAGCCCGTTTTTCAGCAAAGTATTCATCAGATCGTACAGCAGGTAAGTTTTCCCGCTTCTCCTTGCACCTACCAGGCTGATAATAAGCGCTGCGTCAAGCGGGATGTGTAACCGGCGTTTAATGACATGCGGCAGTTCGGTATGCTGATTTTCGAGTAGTATTTCCTTGATGATAGCTTTCATGCCGTAAAGCTATAAAATATTGGCTGAAAAAACATAAAAATAAACATATATTTGGTAAAATATACTAAAATTATAACTTTCCTTTTAAAAGATGTCTTTGATCAGACGGGGGTGTGTTGCCTGGTATTCCTGCACAAAATCAGCAGTTTTATCGGTAGAAGAATCATCGTGAATAACAACCTCAATTGGGAAGGTGGTATTCTGGATCAGGCTCCCTTCAATGCATTTCGAAATGAAATAAACGTAATTAAATGTTGATATTATGATAGTTACAAGAGGCTTCGGGATCTTTTGAAGCACATTATTTGTCAGTTCATACGCATTATGGATGTACTTTTCCAATTCCTTATCTGACAATGTAATTTCCATTATTCTATGGCAGGTACTATCTCCTGAACAGCTTTTTAACAAAACGGGATAGAGTCCCATATTGGATACTTATGACAAATCCCATAAACGCAATGATACATCCGGAAAAATTAATTTTGAATGTAGTGTACGTTGGTGCAATCTGCCACAGGTTTGATTGTATAATATCATTCAGTGCCCTCAGGCTGATGATGGCTGAACGTTGGTCTCCCATCTCCATAAAATTCCTGTAAATCAATATCTTGGTATTGATTATCCCAAGGAGTTTTTCAGTTTTCATCCTCGAGGCCCAGATACCGCCTTTGTGCAACCTGTATACGGATGGGCCAATCTCTTTTAAAAACTTACAGGCGCCAAATGTGCCCAAATAGGCATTTAAAGGGTAATCGCCTTTAAAACGGAAATAATCATTCCTGGTCTTTTCATTATTAAAGACATTTCTATAAAGCTTGGTGGCGGTTGCAATGCCCGACGGAGTAGCGATCAGTTCATCTGGAGTAAAATCCCTGCCTCTTTTCGGGAAGGTCTCCCTGGATAATTTTCCACCTTGCAGTGTTTTGAAAGGATGATAGCACATGACATATTCCGGATTACTTTCCAAAAAATCAACCTGTTTTTGCAGTTTCAACGGATCGGTCCAGTAATCGTCTCCTTCGCAAAGGGCAATATATGTCCCCCGGCGCTTCTTAATAACGATTCTTCCTATGGCTCCGTTTCTTTTGGAAAATTGGTTCTCGGTTTGATAGATAGCTATAATAAGTTGCGGATATCGGCTTTCATATTCCCTGATGATTTCGGTTGTCCTGTCGGTGGAAGCATCGTCGTGTATCATTACTTCAACCGGGAAGGTGGTATTCTGCATTAAGAAACCTTCAATTGCATTGGATATGTAGTTTTCATGATTGTAGGTAATACAAAGGACGGTAACCAACGGTATAATGTCATCATCCCATTTTTGTTCAGTAACAGGAAGTGGATCTTTTAATTTTTGCAAATTGTTTTGTATTGTAGCCATAGAAGTGTGTCTACTATAAAAATATGATTATCAATACTAAAGCAGATGCTTCCTGGACTATATCCGGGTGTAGTTATGCAGCTCAGGAAAATTTGGTCACATATGACGATTTCAGCATCTTTGACAATTCTGGGCTTCATGCTGATACCGAAACTTTGAATTTCATCCCAATATGCTGAAAAATTCAGCCCGGGGTCGCTTATGAATTGAGAGGTACCTTCAGAACAGATCAATTCTAAATTATATAGTTTGTTTAAATGATTCACTCCCAGGCAATGATCGAAATGTTCGTGGGTTAGGATCACCCAGGATGGATTCAGTGATTTCTTTGTTAAATAAGCAAGAAGGTCTTTATTGTCCTCGGAGCCGGGATCAATAATGATACATTTGTTAGAAATACTGTTTGTAATTACATAACAATTAGAGTTGACAGGGGTGTTATTGATTTTTTTAATTTTTATCACCTCAAGTCTTTATCTAAGAGTTACACCACCGTCTATTGTGAAAATGCTACCAGTTACCCATTTCGCTGCGTCTGACAATAAATAGATGGCAAAGTATGCAATGTCTTCTGGTTCCCCAAATTTGCCAAGTGGATAATCTTTTTCATGCTCTGCCAGATCATCCTGAAGTGCATATGCCTTTAAAATATCAGTTTTAATAATTCCCGGCTGAATGACATTCACTCTGATATTTCGTGGGGCCAACTCAAGTGCTAAAACCTTTGAAAAAGAATTGATTGCCCCCTTTGACGATGAATAAATTGCATTTGTTACTGCAGCATAGTTAGTGGATATGGATGACATCATCACAATGGAAGCACCTTTATTGATTTTTTTTGCTTTCAATAATGACTGAACAATCAAGACAGGAGCATAGTAATTGGTTCTAAAAATTGCATCAATTTTTTCTATTGAAATAAATTTAACAGGTACTTTGTTATTGATTCCGGCATTTTGCACGATTCCGTCGAGTGCAGGCAATTTTTCAATCAGATTCTGAATACTTTCTGTACTTAAAATATCAGCAGTAATAGCAGTATGCTGACCTCCATACATCTGTGATAATGTTTCATTCAATCGTTCTTCGTTACGACCTGTGATAATTAAACTTGCACCCATTTTTGAGCACTCCATAGCTATACTTCGGCCAATACCTGACGATGCTCCGGTTACAAAAATTGTTTTCCCAGCTAATGAAAATGGGTTATACATATTGAGAATTTAAATTTCTGTAATGTCGCTAATTTTGATGTCAATGGTCTTTATTATGCTGGATGCCCATGACATTCCTACACCAAATGCACTCAATAAAAGTTTATTACTGCCAGGTAGCTTTGAATGAAGTTCACTTGCAATTGTAATGGGAATTGATACCGATGAAGTGTTACCAAACTTAGATAATGTGGATGGTACTTTACTTTCATCTAACGTTAGCTTTCTTGCAAGATAGCCATTTAAATATTTACTTGCCTGATGAAAAACAAAATAATCGATGTCTTCTTTTTCATGCTTAGTTAGACTTAAAATTGCCTTGATGTCTTGTGGTATGGCTTTTATGAACAGATTAAAAACATCTTCACCTCGCATATAACCTTGTTCGTCAGACCGAATATTTCCTTCACCATCTACAACCTTTTCTTTCAAGGTTTCAACAGAGCTTGGATTTCGGTAACCTCCTCCACTAATCTTTACCAGGTCGGCATTTGCACCGTCCGATGTTATTGTAAAAAAACTTTCTCCGAACTTGTAATTCTTTTCAATAAGCGTTGCCGTTCCAGCATCCCCAAACAAAAATGCTACCCTTCTGTCTTTTGCGGAATATACTCGTGAACGTGTTTCCCCATTCAATAAGAGTGCTTTGTTAATTGATTTGTGCTGCATCAGGCTGTAAACAATATATAAGCCGTGTATGAAACCAGTACATCCAAGAGAAATGTCAAACACAATTGTATTCCCCGGCAGCCCTAATCTGTTTTGTAGTAAAAATGAAGTAGCAGGCATTCTGTAATCTGGGGTTTGAGAGACAAAAACCATTAGGTCGATTTCTTCTTTATTGATCTCATTATCGGCAAATAACTTCTCTGCTGCAGCATAACATAAATCTGAAGCACATATTCCTTTTTCCGCGAATCTTCTTTCAAAAATCCCTATTTTATCAACAACAGTTTTGACTTCGTCAGCAGAAAAGAACTGTGTATATTCGTAATTATTAATCACATTTTTAGGTATTGCGCCGGAAATAGCTGCTATGCCAATATTTTTAAAGCTTAGAAACTGCATTATTTATGAGGTTATTTTGAATTGATTTTAGTGTATAGTTCTTCAATGGTAGCCACACTCCGGATATCGGCACCTGTAATTTGCTTCTCAAACTCCTCGTCCACCATTGCAATAATGGAAAGTGCTGTAAGGGAATCCCATTCAGTCAACTCACGGAAACGGGTTTCAGGAGTAAATTGTTCTGTGGGTGTGTCTTCAAATTGTTCTGCGAACAGGATTACAAATTCTTTAAGTTCCATGATCAATTCGTTTTAAAATTAGTAATAAGATTTCTATATTCAGGAAGATCGGCTAAAGCAAGCACAGTGCTTTCAGGAACCATCCGTTTCACAATTTTTTGCAGGGTGTCGTCGGGTCCTGCTTCGTAATAGGTTTTCACACCCATTGAGTCCATTGTGCTCATCATCGCTGTCCACTGAACCGGATGGGTGATATGTCTTACAAGGTTGGTTTTGATGGTTTCAACATCCGTGTAAGCCTTTCCGTCAACACATTGAACAATGGGACACAAAGGCGTGTTGAAATGTGTTTGCTGAATGAGCTCACCCAGCTCAATACCGGCTTCTTCCATATAGGGTGAATGAAATGAACCGCTGATACTCAACGGGACTGCCCTTTTTGCGCCTTCGGCTTTAAAAGCCTTGCAAGCCAAACGAATCCCTTTTTTAGAGCCGGTGATTACTACCTGCCCTGGACCATTGTAGTTTGCAAAATAGATGGGTTCCCTGCTTTCCTGGCTAATCTCTTCGATACGTTTTGCAATATAATCATCGGTCAAACCAATGATGGCCCCCATACCGGTTGGATGTTTCTCGCAAACCTTTTGTGCCATAAAGGCTCGGTTTAGAACAAGGTTTAATCCATCTTCGAACGATAGCGCACCATTTACCACCAATGCCGAAAACTCTCCCAGGGAATGACCGGCCACCACATCTGGCTTCAGATCGTTTTGGGTCAATGCCAGGATTGTTGAATAGATGAAAACTGCCGGCTGGGTGTTTTTTGTTTCGAGCAATTCAAGTTCGTCAGCTTCGAACATCACATCTGTAATACGCCATCCCAGCAACTCATTTGCATATTCAAAAAATTCACGGGCTTTGATGAAATGATCATACAAATCTTTACCCATACCCTGGCGTTGCACCCCCTGACCAGGAAAGATAATGGCTTTCATATTCTATAGACTTGACTTTAATATTTTAAGTCCTTTGGGAAGCTTAGTGATCACTTTTGCTGGATTCCCTGCAACCACAACATTAGCCGGCACCATTGAAGTGACAACCGAACCAGCAGAAACAACAGAGTTTTCACCAATTTCTTTAACACCTGGCATTATTATGGACCGGGTTCCTATTGTAACATTATCGTGAATGATCAGTTTCGTTAAAAACAGGTTTTTTTCCTTAACGATAACATCATCCCGCAGTCCAAAAAAATCATGACCATGCGTCAGGATCTTAACTCCTTCTGCAATAGCAACATTGTCCCCAATTTCCAGACTCCCTGTATAATCAATGTCCGAATTTCTGGTTAGTACCAGGTTTTTTCCTGCCTGGATTGTACCATTAGAACTATGAGTGCGACGTATCCAAACATTTTCTTCAATATAAGCACCAGAGTTAAAATGGAAATGCTTGGAATACATCTTGTTTCTCAATTTATAGGACCATGGAAAACTAAACCATCTTGAACTGTATATGGTTAATATGCAGCGTCTTTTGTTTTGTTCTTTCTTATATTGTTTATTATCCATTTTGTGACATTTGATATTCAAAAATTGATCTAATGATCGCCCTCATATCGTATTGTGGTCTCCAGCCTGTAATTTGATAAAATAAACTTGAATCCATTTGCGCAAATAATTCAACATTTGTCCTTTCAATTTCTATGTTAACTTTATGCTTAACGTAATTCTTTGAAGCTTCTGCAATCATGTCAGCCAGTTCAATAATTGAATGGGTATGTGGAGGTCCAAAATTATAAATATCTTGCCACTCTTCAGGATTTGAATTGTTAATCAATGCAACGATTCCGTTTGCTGCATCCCTGATGTCGAGAAACGAAAAATTTTGCTTACCGCCAATGATCTTAATTGGTTGTCTATCGATAATCTTTTTGATAAATATGGAGGTAATGCGTTCATCCAAACCTGGTGAATTTAATCCGGCCAGTCTGATATTTGTACAATTTAAGTCTGTAGTTGAAGCTATTTGGTTCGTCATTAGTTCACTTGAGTACTTAGCAAGAGCATACATAGAGTCGGGGTAAACAATTGTTTGCTCAGTCCATGGAGTATCAGGATTTTGCCCATAAACGCACCTGGATGATATATTTATGAATGACTGAATATTATGTTGCTCGCTAGCGAGCAACATTTTTTTTGTGAAATCAAGGCTTCCTGCAAGTGCTTTTCCTTCACTACTCCTTGAGAACGCACAATGAATGATTAAGTTAACCTGATCAAAAGGTATATTTTTGTTTAAAAAATCAGCATTTTCATAGAATTCAATTTGTTCAAATTGAGTAAATCGTTTCTTTAATAATTCTGTGGTAAGATCAAATGCTAAAATTTTATATCGTGACTCACTGACCAGTGCTTCAATCAGGTATCTGCCAAGGAAACCTCCGGCACCGGTGATTAATATTGTTTTCATGAATAATTGCCTAAGACTGGTACTAATATTGATTCATTTTTATCAGAAATCACATCGAATCGTTTTTTTACATATTCAATTAGATCAGCAAATTCTTTTCTCGATTCAGTGATTCCAAAGACCCGAAAAACAATTTGATTCAGAGTACCTAACGCAGACTCTGGAATTGCTTCACCAACATTATGATTGACAACTGTCTTAATTATGCCATTATATCTATTTATCTCTTCAATCCCAATAAATTTGTCAATTTTACCAGGATATGATAAAAAAGTTATGTTGCATGCATATTTCCTATTAAAAAACGGATCTATAAGCGATTTAACATCAAAATTACCCATCTGTCCGGTTAAGGCATAATCAACCATCATTTTTAATGGATTATAGCCACATGCCTTTTCAAGGATATTATATTCTTGTGTACCCGTTAACCGGTATCCAATATCATAATAAATAAAATTCTCATGATCCACAAAAGATTGAATAAAAAGCATACCGTTTTTCAAGCCAATAAATTTCAGTGCATTAATTGTTTTTTGGTTTTGCTTTTGCAAAAATACCTCTAAATGTTTTGAGGGAAAATAGTATGCTATGGGTAAGGGAATTACACCATTCTTAAAAGAATAGGTATGCCTGTCGGCCATCGCACTTAAATAAATGTTGCCGTTTTGGATTATGTAGAATATTGCAACCTCTTTTAAATTAATATATTTTTCAATAAGGATTTCTTTTCTGACGGAAAAATCTTTGGCATGGTTAATGCCAGACAACAATTCTTCATAATCATTACAAATCGAAATACCATAGCCACCTGACCCATCAACAGGTTTAACCAAAACGGGATATTTTAAACTCTTTATATCATCCTTATTAAATTCACGCACAACAGGAATCCCAAAATCATTGAATAATTTCTTATACTGACTTTTTACCGAAGTGAGTTCCAATTGTTGTTTAGTGCAATAAAATGGCAAGCCACAACTATTTGCTACTTCAAGTGTTTTCCAAATATTAAATTCGTGTACACCTGTGAAAACTGCATCAACATTGTTTTTAGTTATTAATGATTGTATCGTAACAGTATCAGCAGTGCTGATGTTCCAAGTTTCATCAGCAATCATCTTAGCAGGTGAGTTTTCGGTTTCTAAATTGTCAGTTACAATCGTATAAACACCAATTTCTTTTGCATATGTCACAATATCACATGATGAGATAGGTTTCCCTCCAAGAATTAATAGCTTTTTTACTTTTGAGTTCATCTTAGCTTATTGTTATCCAGTTGCATGTTTTGTTGTAACAAGAGAAATTGGTCCCACTTATTAGGACAGAATTAATACAAATATACGTTTGTTATTGTTAAACGAGGGGGGTCTGGGGGGAGACTCATAACTCGTCCGTTTTGTTAATATCTCAGGCTGCTGCATGGTAAAAATTTATGGGTGACTGATAACCAAGTGATTCGTGTGGTCTTTCCTGATTGTAGTAGGCGATAAAATCCTTAGCCATTGTGTATAACTCCAATCCATACGTTGGAGGGCATAGATAGATTTTGTCATATTTGATCGTACGCCAGAATCTTTCAATAAAAACATTGTCCAGGACCCGGCCTTTCCCATCCATGGAAATGTCTATATTGTGCCCTTTCAGAAGATTTATATACGTGTCACTGGTGAATTGTGATCCCTGATCGCTATTGATGATCTTAGGCTTACCATACATGGTTATGGCCTGATCCACAACATGCTTTACCCATTGAGCTTCCATGGAGTTAGAAATGCTCCAGTTAACGATATACCGGCTGTACAGATCAATGATGGCTACCATGTACATAAATCCCTTACGCATCGGAATAAACGTTATGTCAATAGCCCACGCCTTATTAGGCTTATCGATCTTCAGGTGGTTCAACAAATACGGATACTTGTATTTACCCGGATTGGTCACCGTTGTTCTGGGTCTGCAATAAACCGTCCTGATCCGCATCTTGCGCATCAACCGGCGTGCCTTACCCCGGCTGATTTTATATCCGAGCGTCTTAAGCATCTGGGGTAATCGCCGCGTGCCCAGTGTGGGATCCTTCAGGTGAAACTTATCTATGGCTGTCATCATTCCAAGTTCTTCCTCACTTACACTAACCGGTTTGTAATACAACCCACTACGATGGATCTGTAATAAATCACACTGCCGATGAATGCTAACCTGCTGGTTTTCTTTGTCAACCATCTCTCTGCGTTCAGCTAAAGGTACCTGTGTAACTTTTTTTTTAACCAATCCAGCTCCACTTTCATCTGGCCGATTTGTTTATAAAGCTCCTCCTTCTCTTTATCCACATCTCTGCTTTGCTTGGTATCCGCATCAAATACATGATCCGCCAGGGAAAGAAACTCCTGCTTCCATGCACTGATTTGATTGGGATGTAATTCATACTTCTGGGCTAACTCACTTAGGGTCTGCCGCTCTTTTAAGGCCTCAAGAACTACCTGGGGTCTTGAAAGCCGCTGTGAATTTTCTTCTGGTCTTTTTCATAATGGACAGGTTTACGTGTTTTATTCAACTTAGTTACCTGTCCTAATTTCTCAGACCACCTCAAGTTTATAAAACTCATAATTTAATCCTAAGATTCTGATTGGATCGAATACTCCTGAAACCTCTCTATCGTTTTTCCCAATGTCGGATGGTAATAATATTATTTTTGTTTTATCAACAAATATTTTTTCCAGCAAGCATTTAAAAGCTTAGCGAGCTGAATTAAAAAAATAAATTGTGAATTAAGTTGGTTTTATCTTTTGCTTCTTTAGTTATCACATTATTTAAAAATATAGTTATCAAGCATTTCGTGTATTTGCTCAATTGAATTAAACATCATCACATCAATTATTGAAAGGCCAGGTTCAAATGTTTCTCTATTTTGCGAATATTCGGTAATCTCAAATATTTGAAACTTTAAGTTAATGCCAGCATTTTCATATTTATATTTTTGGAAAAAGCTAAGGCCGCCTGAAGGATTGATATAATCATTCACATCTTCAAGCTTTTTGCAAATATTCAGTGCCCAATCATCAGATTCCTTTGGTTGCTCAATTTTCAATCCCATTTGAGAAAATACTTGCATGTCTGGATTTAAGCCAAGGTATTGACAAACTGCCAAGAGAGTTGTTTTATTCAGGTTGACGATATCTCCATACTCATTTTCAAATAGATTTTTAACCAGGCTCAGTATCAGGAAGTAATTTGGCGCTATATTTTTGTAATGAGCAAGTTGTGCCAATATTTTATCTTTCCAGGGTTTACTGTTATCAATGATAATATTCTTAATCAGAGTATCTCTTCCTTCATTTTTTATTACAGGAACCTGAATGTACAGCCAGCCGCCATTTTGTTTTAACACTCTATTGCGTTCGATCCAACCATGCCTTATAAACTGCACTGTATCGAGTAAAATGAAGCGGTCGGTATGCTTGATTAAACTGAAATATCCCAGATACGGAAAAAAATAGGGCTGCATGATTGCCAGTTTCATCTCATCAATCTTTTATCAGTTTACAAATTACCTCTAATGGGTCAACACTTAATTCAGGGTATAACGGCAAGCAAATTACCTGCTCCGTGATTCTCTCCGCTACCGGCATTTTACCTGGTTGTGCAGACTCCAACCCCCGGTATGTGGGGAATTGGCTGATCAGAGGATAGAAATAACGCCTCCCGAAAATGTTGTATTGCCTGAGCTTTTCATACAAACCGTCGCGCGACAGACCGTATTCTTCCTCATCAATAAAAACAGGAAAATAAGAATAGCAATGCCTTACGCCGGGCATATCCTCCAGGAAACGCAGGCCCGGAACATCCTTCAACAATTCGCGGTAATGCATCACAATCTGACGGCGCTTTTCGATGTTCTCATCAATGTACTTCAGTTGCAGCAATCCCATGGCAGCCTGTACCTCGTTCATCTTGGCGTTGATGCCTGGCTCCACCACGGTGGTTTCACCGCGGAAACCAAAGTTTTTCAGGTCGTCAATGTGCCGTTTGGTCTTTTCATCGTGGCTGACAATGGCACCGCCTTCGAAGGTGTTAAACACCTTGGTGGCATGGAAGCTCATCACCGATAGATCGCCGAAATTGAGCACGGGTTTGCCGTTTACAGTTACTCCGAAGGTATGGCAGGCATCGTAGATCACTTTTAGTCGGTACGTGTCGGCAATTTCCTGGATGGTGCGCACATCGCATGGGTTGCCATACACGTGCACCGGCATGATGGCTGTGGTTTGCGGGGTGACGGCCGCCTCGATCTTTTCCGGATCCAGATTGCAGTACTCCGGTTCGATATCCACGAACACCGGCTTGATGTTATTCCACCAAAGTGCGTGGGTGGTAGCCACAAAGCTGTAAGGGGTAGTGATCACCTCGCCGGTGATCCGCAACGCCTGCAGGGCGGTCACCAGGGCAAGCGTACCGTTGGCAAAAAGAGAGATATACTTCACTCCAAGGTACGCGGCCAGCTCTTTTTCAAACTGCTGGTGAAACGGGCCGTTGTTGGTCAGGACCTGGCTGTTCCATATTCCACGCAGCGATTCGGTGAACTCCTCGAAAGGTGGCAGTGCTGGTCGTGTAACATAAACAGGTTTATTTTCTTGCATTTCTCAGTGCGTTAAATCTCGACAAAGCGATTTCTTTCAGGTAAAGATAGGGAGAAATCCGGAACAGTTCGCTAACTACAAAAACAAGCACAGCGCCCAGGATCACCTGGACAAGAAGCTTGCCGGAATAGCCCAGCGGCAGATAAAGGCCGGTGAAATAGACCACAACGGCCATGCTCAACGCCAGCAGGAACGACGGCTGTATGTCGCGCAGTTGCTCTCGCATGGGATAATTCACCATCTTACCCGACCAATAACTGTTCAGGTAATAGGCAATGACCGTATTCACCATCATACCGGCGATCATCACCTTGATGCCCCAGATCACGCCGATAACAATAGTCGGGACGGCCAGCAACTTTTTGATGATCTCCAGCCGGAGGAACAGGTCAGAGCGGCCCTGCACCTGCAACATATTCAGGTTCAGTGCATGAAGCGGGTACATCATGCCCGCGAAGCACAGCATCTGCAGGTAGATTATCGAGGGACGCCAGGGTTCCCCGATGAGGGTGATCACCATCGGTTCGGCCACGGCGGCCATCCCGGCCATCATTGTAAAACTGATGAAGGTGGTGCCGGTGATCATACGCCTGTAGCCGCCTTTCAGCATCACGGGGTTGCCGCGCATTTGCGACAGCACCGGGTAAGTCACCCGCGACATCACGCTGGTGATCTGATGCGAGGGCAGGTCGTTGAACATCTTCGCCCGGGTGAAGTAGCCCAAATCCTTTGCCGAAAAGTATTTCCCGATGACCACGTAATAGATGTTGCGGTAGATGGTGTCGATCAGGCCGCTGAGGAGCAGCTTGCTTCCGAAACCAAACAGCTCCCTGAACGAAGTCCGGCTGAACACCCACGACGGTCTCCAGCGGTTCCACCACCAGAGCAGCAGCGAGTTGACGAAGGCAAGGGTCATCATACGTGCCACCAAGCTCCATACCCCATACCCCTGGTAAGCCATGACGATGCCGATAACGCCCGACAGCACGCCGGCAATCACTGAAATGATGGCCTGCAGCTTGAAATCCACCCGTTTTACCAGGATGGTGGTCTGAATGATGGTCAGGGAGCGGATGATCAAATCGAGTCCCAGCACCCGGATGATGGGCTTGAGCAGAGGTTCGTCGAAAAAACGGGCGATGATCCCGGCGGAAAGGAACAGGATAGCGTAAAACAGCAGCCCCATGGCCAGGTTATAGTAGAACACCGTGGAATGGTCGGTCTGGGTGGAGTCGTTCTTCCGGATCAGGGCACTGCTGAATCCGCTGTTGATGAAGGACTGTGATATGGCCATGAAAATGGCCGTCATGCCGATGAGTCCGAACTCCCTGGGCAGGATGACCCGGGCCATGACGATGCCCACGATGAAATGGATGCCCTGATTGGCAAGGCTATCGATGGCGCTCCAGGTGACACCGCTGATGGTCTTTTGCCTGAGGCTCACAGCTATTCTTTATTCAAATTGTTAAATTGTTATTCTGCTGACTTCTGACCGCTGACTGCTGATCCCGACTTTCGTCGGGACGTCGCGGAGTTTATCCCGCCAGAGGCGGGGCTCCGCTGCTGACCGCTTCCGATTGTAAGAACGATCATTTAATGACATCCCAATAGCCTCCTTTGGGTGAGCCAACACGCCGAAGAATTTTCCTTTCTTTAAGTTTACTCAGGTTTTCTTCAATTTTACGTTGCGATATTCCAATTTTAAGCGATAGCTCACGCGCTGATATATATTTGTTTAATTGAATCTGATTGAGTATACTTTCCTGATTTTCCGTTAAGTTTTCTCCGACCTTTTCTCCGACCTTTTCTCCGACCTTTTCTCCGATTGCTGATTTCTCTTTAAATAAGGTCACTCTGAATCCCTGAAAAAATTCCTCAAAAACAGGCATCCTGAGGCCATAATCCTTGCAAATATTGATGATTCGGCTAATCCCGGAACCGTACCGTTCTACCAGCCCAATTTCCTTAAATGCATTAGCTATTAACTTATTACGGACCTGAGAAGTGTAATTTCCTGATAGCAAATCTGCAACTGTCAGGCCCCCGTAAAGCTTTCCCGGATTGAAGAATTCAATCCTATCATCAAATATTTTAATGATGCTGTGTCCGGTATCCCGGTAGTCCCTGTGAACGATCATATTGATGACAATCTCCCGAACAGCATCCTCCGGATAATCATAACGCTCAATCCGTTGTGGCATTCCCGTGATGATGTATTCCACCATCATGTGTTTCCTGATAAAAAACAAAATTTCATCTACCTGGGATATAAGGTCAGTATTGAGTGATATGCTGTCGATGATAGCTGTTGGGCTCTTAAAACGCCCTATTTGTACATCGCTTATCGGACAATGCTCTTTTGCAAAAAGCAAGTATCCACCAACAGATAATTTGCCTTTTCTGATCATTTCAAACCTTGTAAGAAAATCCAGCGGAGAAAAGGCTATTTGCCTGTGCGTATTCTGTTCGATGTGTTTGATGAAACGTTCAACCTTAGCCAGGTCAATATCCTCAATACCATGCATGGAATCAGGATAAAAGTCCCAACTGCTGTTGATGGTTTTAAGTACCTCACTGGCAATTTCATCAGAATTCATTAAATGATTGGAGTTGGCAATCCGTTTAAAGTACTTTCCACGAGTGGCCACAGGTTTTATAGGGTATTCCTGAACTGAAAGCACTACAAATGTGTTATCTCCTATGGCAGCCACCATTGCTTCTGGTACCAGGGATGGTGTTGTCTTACATTTTACTTCATTCAGCCAGTTTTGAACTGATTCAGCGTTAATACAAACGCCCTTCAATTCCTGTTTTTCACTGACTCCAATAACAACCTTTCCCCCGCGAGTATTAGCGAAGGCTACAAGGGTTTCAATTACCCCGGTATTGAAACTTGCCTTCAATTCCAGGTTTTCACCTTCACCAGCTTTAACCAGTTTCGCTAAATCAAGGGAAGAATTCATTGTTAAATTGTTCTATTGTTCTACTGCTGGCTGCTGATCCCTCGTCACTTCGTTCCTCGGGACAAGCTGCTGACTGCTGACCGCCATTCATAGTCATTCGTTGTCATTTGCTCGGGCTTACAGCCCTCGCGTTATTTATGGTTATTTGCTGCTGACCGCTGACTGTTGACTGTTGACTGTCGACCGCCTCCCGCCACAATAAAAGCGCCTCCGGGTATACGAGCAAATATTTCTCCTCCTCCTCCGGTTTGATGATCACATACCGGATCTTCCGGCTGATCAGCGTTTCGGCTTTCTGTATCAGTTTGAGCAAATAAGCTGTATCAATATCGTCTCCGATCAACAAGATATCAATCACCGGATTGTCCTTTCCCAAGGCGAAGCTTCCGGTCAGATAGGCGCTGCGCAGCCCCCGCAGGTTCTTGATGACCTGGTCGATGATCTGATCAATGCCGGTGTGCTTCAGCAACAGCTGCCGGATGGTGCCAAAAAGCGGATGCTCATGGTTGGCCCTGAATACCTTCTTATTGCCCTGCGTACTGGAACCAAGCAGCCCTGCCTTTTCCAGGTGGTTGAGCTCCAGCCGTATGGCATTGCTCGACTCGCCAAACTCGGCCGACAGGTCGCGCAGGTACGAGGTGGTGCTGCTGTTGAGGAAGAACTTCATCAACAGTTTGATCCGGGTCTTGGAGGTGATCAATGCTTCCAGCACGGGAAATGTTTTTGAGCAACAAAGTTACTCGATATTGAATACAATTTACATCAGAGTGGAAATTTTTTTAGTCGGCAGTAAGACTTCATCAAGCTGCCAGGCTAAAACATGCTTTATCCCCCTTCTGTTCGGAAGTGCCAGGTCATCCAGCGAGACCACAAACTTCTCATAATTGTCGGGGATAGATTCCAACGGGGAATATTCCCGTTCGATCGTGGACTGATCCGTCAACAGATAGGTCACCTGCAAATAAACGACCCTGTCGTTCTTCATGGCGACGAAATCAATTTCTTTCCCGCGCATATGCCCGACGTACACCTTGTATCCACTGTATGCCAGCTGTAAGTATACCAGGTTTTCCAGCATATAGCCATATCCGTGTTCAAAGGCAGGATACAGAAAGTTTATAAATGACAGGTCATTGATATAGTATTTGCAATTCCCTGACAGGATCTCTTTGCCCTTAATATGATACCTAACTGCCTGGTGGATCAAAAAAGTGCTCCTGATGTGCTCAATGTAATTCGACAGGGTTTCGTAATTGGTCTTCCTTTGCTTTCCATTAAAGTAATTTACGATACTGGTTATGGAAATCATATTGGATACATTATTCACCAGGAATGCGAACAGATCCTCCAGGAGCCTGGCATCCTTAATATTGTACCGCTGAATGATATCGCGAAGCAGGACTGTATCCTTGACTGCGGAAAGATAATGCCGCTTTGCTTCATCATCAGGCAGACGGAACAGGTCGGGCAGACCTCCCGATTGCATGTACTTCAGGAAGCTGTCCCTGGAATTTTCCAGGTTGCTTAACTTGACGAACTCCTGAAAGTTGAAAGGGAAAACCTCGAATTGTATGTATCTTCCTGAAAGTAAAGAAGCCAGCTCTCCGGACAGAAAATGAGAGTTAGAGCCCGAAATGAACAATTCAAAATCATCGGTATAGGTTTGGGAGTAAGAGTTGACGAGTCGTTCCCATCCTTCAACATTTTGAATTTCATCCAGGAAAAGGTAAATCTTCCCCCGTGGCTTCATTACATCCCGGTATTCGTTCACAAGCATTTCCAAATCGGTAAAATGAGCCACAAAGTCGAATGAAGTATATTCTTTATTAAGGTAAAAGACATTTACAGTATCAACACCCTCATCAATGAGCTTTTTAATGATTTGCCTGAGGATGTAGCTTTTCCCAACACGACGCTGTCCAACCACTACTTTGATAAGCCGGTTGCCCAGGTAGTGGCTTATATTTTCCAGGTATTTTTCCCGTATAAAGCCAAGATCCGGCATTTGACCATCCCAGAAGTTGTACTTCTTTAGTATTGCAATTTTATCAGTCAAGCTTGATTATTTTTACAAATTTACATAATATTCAGATCTGTTTTAATTTTGTGTAAAATAAAATTTCAGATTACAAAAGATTCACAATTTACGGTTTACGGTCTATGATCTTCTTGCTGCCGATCCTTCGGGCTTCGCCCTCAGGACGGGCTGCCTCCTGCCTACCGGCCACCCAATCCCAGCAGCCATTTCCATGCAGGCAAAATATCTATCCTGTGATTTTGCTCAGCCATCTCACTTTCACGGTCCCAGGTCAGTACCTGGAGATGATCGCATCCCAGCTCACTTCCCGCCTCGAGCAGCGAACCGGTTTCCCGTTTCAGGGTCCTGACCGAAGAAACATCGAAACAGACCTGGATCAGCGTGGTGACCCGGTTTCCCTGCCGGCAGACAAAATCAACTTCTTTATTGTTACGCGTACGGTAATAAAACAATTCCAGCCCCGGCCTGTAATTCCTCCGGAGCAACTCAATGAATACCAGGTTCTCCAGCAACCGGTCGTCGTTCGGCGACAATTCAAATGACCTCGTCCGGATGAATCCATTATCCACCACGTATGCCTTCTGCGGCGACTTGCGCTGAATTTTCACTTTCGATGAATACCTGGGCAGATAGAAAAACAGGTATGGTTCCGACAAATACCCGCAGAATTTCTTTACGTTGGCAACGCTGTTAAGCTCCAGGTCATTCTTTAACTGATTGTACGAAAATAAATTACAGTAATTTGCCAGCAGGTAATCCGACAGGTCATACAGCATCCTCGGCTGACGCATCTGGAAACGATGGGTGACATCTTTCAGGACGAGACAGAGTCTGATATGTTCATTCCTTTCGCAAATCTCCTTCTATCTCTCCTTCCACCTCTATCTGGCTAATGGGCAATCGTTATTCAAAACCGCATCCCCCCAATCCCCTGCAGCACCTCTTCCTCGGAAGGGTTTGTATCGAAGACCAGCGATGGCTTCAGGTAGTAGAGTGTATTCTCCTTTTTGAAACGCTCCTCCCCTCCCCCGGTAATATTCAGCATGATCACCGATGTGGAATCCACGCTTTTACTTTTGATGGCCTGCATCAGCGATGCGGTTGCCACGGCTGCCGCTGGGTGAAGGTCGATGCCCTCAGTTTCTTCGAACAGGCGGGCGGCGGCCAGCGCCTCCTCGTTGGTGGCCAACAGGACATCGCCACCGCTGTCGACCAATGCATCATACAACCCGCCCACTATGCTGTAGGGAGGCTTGCGGTTCGACAGCACCTTCGCAAGGATCTTCGCGACCTGCCCGCGGGCCACATCGCCATCCACCGGAAAAAGCTCACGCGAGCCCGCCCGCCAGGCATCATACAACGGTGTAAAAGGCACATTCTGCGATACCATCAGCTTCATCCTGTGGCTTCCATACCTCCCGTCGCCGATCAACCGCAGGTTCGCCTCCCAGGCGGCAATGGCGCCCGTGCCGCTTCCCACCGCCTGGAAATAAACGTCGGGAATGCGGCCAATGCATTCAACAGCCGATAGTACGGTCGTGCCCATCCCGTCTCTCCGGGCCACATTCTTCGCTCCGCCCTCGGCCAGGAAGCGGGGATGCCGTTTGGCAATGTCCGACAGATGGATCGCATCGTAATAATCGCTGCCGCTACCCGAACAGATGAGCCTGACACATTCCCCGATGGGCTCATCGAACCAGAGTGCATCAAGACAGTCTTCCGGTACGCACAACAACAAAGGAATGCCGTTATCCGAACACACCCGTGCAAACGACCGGGCCGTGTTGCCTGCGGAGGCCACCACCAGCACTTTCCGCTGTGTTTCATCCAGGCGCGCACACACCGAATAGGCCTCGGTCTCCTTGAACGAACACGTGCGCATCATAGCGCCTTTCTCCGGCCAGTAACCGCTGAAGGTGATATAAAGATTTTTGAGTCCAAGTTCACTGGCCAGCCCCTGGCTCTTGTACGTGACCGGGGCGAACGACCCTTTTAGGAAGCGACGGACCGGCAGCCAGTCAGCATACTTGTACAACCCGTAACCGTCATCCATCACCCGGAGCTGCTTATGCTCATAGATAGCCCGCACCAGTCCCGGCGTCGTCTCCCCCGGCGCTTCGAGCATCCAGCCGGGGTCGTCGAAAAGTTTCCCGGAGTTGATGGATTGGAGAAGGTAGGACGTTTTTTTGGTTATTTCTTTCATGGTATTTTCGCATTAGACTTGGTGCAAAGATAAAGAAGTGTGAATAACTCATGCAGACCTCATAAATTCCAAATCACAAACCCAAGGTCCAAACAAATTTCAGGATCCAAACTCCAGATAAATCCAAGATCTAAAACCCCTACGGGGTATGGATCTGATCCGCTCTATTTTTTACAATACTCTATGCCCTACGGGCAAGCAAATGGAAACAGGATACCTTTTATATTACCGCGTTACGGTTTTAGTATTGTAGCTAATGAAACCTCTATGCCCTACGGGCAAGCAAATGGAAACAGGATACCTTTTATATTACCGCGTAGCGGTTTTAGTATTGTAGCTTTTAATCCCGATCTAAACTGATACCGGCAAATAGCCGTAAATGATACCACTTTCACGGCGATACCACCATATCATGTTTTCATGAAAGATCATTGTGAATGACATCGGGGAAGTTTTCGATGTTTCATTATGA
>Ga0209096_1001542_pt1 | contig 24943 bp, 22 predicted proteins | sample AD_UKC034_MetaG_FD_184407 | JGI IMG/M metagenome (GOLD analysis project Ga0209096, IMG submission 184407) | Active sludge microbial communities of municipal wastewater-treating anaerobic digesters from USA - AD_UKC034_MetaG (SPAdes) (version 2) | ecosystem: Engineered > Bioreactor > Anaerobic >... | reverse complement strand
GGAATGGGGGGATAAGGGAATGGGGGGATAAGGGAATGGGGGGATAAGGGAATGGGGGGATAATCGGGGCTACCTAATAATGCTAATCAGTTGAACGTTTTGGTGATGAAAGTTGATCCAGTGCAGGGTGCTCAGAGGACTGATCGCGAGGGAGCGACGCAGATGAGTTTCGTAGGCATCTTGAGCAGCGGGGGCGAGTCCTGTGACGCGAAACGCGATGTCATCGGTCAGCATCGCAGCGCGCTGGGTGCCGAGAGTCCGACCCATTCGAGCGAGGGGTACGCGTTGCACCACCTTCGCACGGCCGCCCAGGAAGTGGATCAGGGCTTCCTCGTAGAGATGGCAGTCGAGGAAAGCCCCCCATGCATGGAGGAGCTCATTGAGGCAGTGAAGGAGGTCGGCGCACTTCGGTGTTCGGGGTCGCCATCGGTGGGTCAGCAGGTGAAACGTCCATCGTGTTTCCGCCGACACAACGGCATTGACGGTGTGATACTCGACCGAGGGAGCACCGCAATTGATCAACTTGCCGTGCGGCACGTCCGTGAGCAGGAGGTAGTGCAGCAATTGACCGTAGTGCGCTCTCGACAGGGAATCCACGGCCTTCAGCTCACAAATCAACGATGCTCGCACCACGAGATCGAGGGAATACGTCTTCTTGAAATCGCACCAGACCACAGTGACGGGCAGTTGGGTCATCACCGGTCCAAGCCCTTCTGCCTCCAACCGCAGCGCGATGTCGTTCTGATACACTGACTCATCGCAGAGACGGCCCAATTCGTTCTGTGACGCGAAGACGTGGCCCATGACACACCGGGACAGGGAGTCGAAGTCCGGTCGGGTAAGGCGCTCGAACATCACGGGGCAGCCGAATGATGGTGCTGAAGCTCTTGCCCTGACTTCCATCGGGGTCACCTCCTCTTCGCTGGTAACCTGTACAGGCGAATCGGCGATTTGTCGAGGGCTGACCTTTGAAGATCTGAAGACTGACGGAAGGCCTGCGAAGGCAGACAGGGAAATGGAGAGGATTCCTTTGTCCCCATTCCTTTGTCATCATCGGAAGGGACAAGGGAATTCGAGGACAAGGGAATGGGGGAGGACCGGGGTCGGCGATTCCTTTGTCCCCATTCCTTTGTCATCATCGGAAGGGACAAGGGAATTCGAGGACAAGGGAATGGGGGAGGACCGGGGTCGGCAATTCCTTTGTCCCCATTCCTTTGTCATCATCGGAAGGGACAAGGGAATTCGAGGACAAGGGAATGGGGGAGGACCGGGGTCGGCGATTCCTTTGTCCCCATTCCTTTGTCATCATCGGAAGGGACAAGGGAATTCGAGGACAAGGGAATGGGGGAGGACCGGGGTCGGCAATTCCTTTGTCCCCATTCCTTTGTCATCGGAAAGGACAATGAAACGTTGGGGCGGTCATTGCTTTGTGCCGGCTCCTCCCGAGGCGAGGGACGGCGCAGGCGTGTCCAGAGATGCCAGGTAATCGGCGAGGGCGTTGATTTCGTCGGCGGTGCCGACGAGGGGGGGCATGAACGCGCGATAGGGGGAATCAGGCTTATGCTCGTGGAGGATGGCGAGGAGGTTCTGGATGGCCTCGCGGTCGCGTCCGGCGAGGAGTCGCTTCATGGAGCGGTAACCGTCGCGGGTATGGCAGGCGAGGCACTGGCCGCGGAACATGGCTTCGCCGATCGCGGCGCGTGGTTCCACGCCGGGGCTTCGGTCAAGCCAGAGGTTTGGGTCGAGGTAACTGCGGGATCGTTCCTCCGGGGTATCCGCGGCGGCGGCGCGGAGGCCATTCGAGTACATGTGGTTTCCCACGACGTAGGGTTTGCGGAGCATCTCGCGCGTGTACTCCCCGGCAGCGGTGGCGGCGAGGGCAAGCGCCAGGACGGCAAGGGCATGGCCGAAGCGAAAATCGCGGGGTGACCGCCAGGCGAGTGCGTAGACGACGGCGACGAGCGTGGCGGAGGCGATCACAATGACCAGGGCCATGCGGGTGACCTGGGTGAAAGCGCCGGGGCCGATGGTGTTGACGCCGAGGGTGAGGAGGGCCCGCTGGGATTCGGGCACGGTCCAGAGGTACCAGCCGACTGCGAACGGCATGAGCCCGAACGAGGGAATGAGCCATTTCGCACTCCAGCGGACGAGGGCGGACTTGAGGTCGGGGTGTTGGGCGCCATCGATTCGGCTGCAGGTGACGAGGGCCCAGATACCGGCGAGGGAAGTGCAGACGAGCGTGCGGATCAGGAGATTGGGCCAGTAGGTGGGATTGAAGAAGGCGGACCAGAACCGGCTGGACTCCTGGCCGGTGCCGGCCACGGTGAGCCAGGGGTCTCCGGGGGTGAGCATGAAGGCCAGGATGCCGTTGATGATGACCAGGGTGCCGAAGGAGACGACGGCGTAGAGCCAGCCGACCTTGAGGTGAACGGAGTCCGGCACGCGCCCCCAAGTGTAGTAGTAGACCGCGGCGGCGCTGAGCTCGACGAGGAAGAAGACCCATTCCATCGCCCAGCCGAAGACGAAGTTATGGATGAGCGTGCTGGTGGCTTCGGGGTTGGCGAGACCGATGGCGAACCAGATCCCGACGCCGGAGACGGCGCCAAAGACGCCGGTGAGGATGAGAAAGAACTTGGCGTGCTTTCGCAACTGGTCGAGCCAGTCGCGGCGGTTTTCGCGGAGCGCCTTCCGTTCCGCGAGCGGCAGGTAGAGGCCGCCGCCGACCGCGAAATGGGAGATCATCACATGATAGATGGCGATGAGAGCAATGATGCCGCCGCTGCCGATGTGGGGGACGTCCCAGGCGGGGTAGTTCATAGGCGAGTCCGAGGGGCTCGGGGCATGGTCTCAGTTGAGGGCGGCGTAACCCCAGAGGGTGGTGATGACCAGCAGGGCGAGGGCGATGAGGCCGAAGTAGGTGGTGCGTCGCGCCCGGCGACCGGCAGGACTGGCGGTGTCATAGAGGGGAATGAGCATCCAGAGCACGAGGCCCAGGGTGAACAGGCCGATCCCGAGAAACTCGCCCAGGATGGCCAGCTTGCCGCTGAAGACGCGTCCGAAGAGCTTCAGGACCTGGAACGAACTCATGAAGTACCACTCCGGATGGATATCCGACGGGGCCGGCTTGAGGGGGTCGGCGGGCTGGCCGAGGTCCCAGGGGAACAGGGCGGCGAGGAGGGCGATGACATTGAGCGCGATGAGCCACATCGCGAGGTCTTTCTCGAGGAAATCGGGAAAGAACGGGATGGACCGGCGGCTGGCCGGCGACTGGGTTTCCTCGTTGGGCGGCAGGGCGTTTCCGAATTTCTGGACGAGCCAGAGGTGGAGTCCGAGCAGTGGAAGGAACAGGGCAGGCAGGACCACGACATGCAGCGCGAAGAAGCGCTGCACGGTGTACTCGTTGACTTCAGGTCCGCCGCGGACGAGGTCGGCGAGGGCGGGGCCGATGCCGGGCACGGCGGCGGGGATTTCGAGTCCGACCTTGGTGGCGAAGAAGGCGAGCTCGTTCATGGGCAGGAGGTACCCGCTAAATCCGAAGACCATGGCCACCATCAGGAGGCCCATGCCGCTCCACCAGCCGAACTCACGCGGCCGCCGGTAGGCCTTCATGAAGAAGACGGAGAACATGTGGATGAACACCGCGGCGATCATGAGATTGGCAGCCCACGAGTGGACCGAGCGGACGAGCCAGCCGAAATTGATGTCGTAGGTGATCTGGCGGACGGATTCGTAGGCCTCGGGGCCCGGCCGGAAGTAGAGGAGCAGCAGGACGCCGGTGAAGGCCTGGACGACGAAGAAGAAGAGGCTGAGGCCGCCCCAGTAGTACCAGAACGAGTGCCGGTGAACGGGCACGGTCTTCTTGCCGGCGAACGCGATCAGGTCTTCGAGGCCGAGGCGTTCGTCCAACCACGGCCAGAGCGTCGACTTAAGCCATTTCATGGCGGTGGAAGGTCAGGCGCGGGAGATGACAACGGCGGCGGGGCCGACCGACACCTTGAACAGACGGAGGGGCCGGGGCGGGGGGCCGCCGACGTTCGCGCCGGTTCGGGCGTCGTAGACTCCGCCGTGACACGCGCAATAGACGCGGTCGCGATCGGGCTGGTATTGAACCGTGCAGCCGAGGTGAGTGCAAACAGCGTCCATGGCGACCCAGGTGTCATCGCGGTGGTGGATGAGGAGTCCGGGTTTTGAGCCGAACCGGAACATCAGGACGGCACCCAGGGGGAGCTTGTGCGCATCCGCGAGGGTGACTTCGGTCACGGCTCCGGCGGCGGCGGCCTTCTCGACCGGGGAGGCGAGGTAGCGATAGAGGGGGTAGCCGATGGCGGCGGCGTAGCAGGCGCCGATGCTGCCGGCGGCGGCGAGGACGAAGGCGCGCCGTGAGCGGGGCGGGCGGTTTGCGGGCCGGTTCATCGGTCCACCCTTTCTGTGGCCGGCTGGGCGCGTCGGAGGACCGAGATGAGCCAGGCCAGGGCGACCAAGCCGGCGACGGTGATGACGAGGAAGACACCGACGACGCCCCAGTTGGTGGCGACGTGCCGCTGCCAGACGTCGTAGTTGGCAAGGCCGAGGGTGATATCGCGCAGCGCGTCGCGGTAGACCGTCATGAAGGCGATGGCGCCCAGGCCCGAGGCTGCAGCGAGCCATCCGGCTGCGGGTGACGCTGGCTTGCGGATGGCGGACCAGGCGGCGAGGCCGGCGACGAGGGCCTGGGCGGCGAACCAACCGGCGGCGGTGGCTTGGCAGAGGGTGCGGGAGGCGAGGGCGGACTTGACGGCATCGGGCTGGGACTGGAACACGACGAACGCGAGTGCGGCTTGGACGACGGCCATGCCGAGAGCCAGGCGGCCGCCGAAGCCTGCCAGGCAGGTTCGTACCCGGGATTCGAGCGCGGATCGTCCGGCCAGCCAGATCATCCAGAGACCTGCGGCGACGAGACCGCCGGCGAGCATGAACAACCAGCGGGGGAGGAGGGTGGGATCGCCGGTGGGCAATCGGAGTCCGAGGGCGGATTGAGAGTAGAGGTCATTCCAGACGCCGGGGCGCAGGAGGAGCGTCATGTTGGTGACGTAGATCTTGGCGATGACGGCCGCGAGGAGCCAGGAACCGAGCCCGGGGAGCCAGGCGGAGCGTCCGGACTCGGTGCGGGTGGCGAACCGGTAGAGGAGCCAGTAGCAGAGCGTGAGAAGGGCGATCACGCTGATCCAGTAGACGCCGATGAGGATGCTGCTGGTGTAGAGGGCGCGACCGTAGAGGACCTGGGCAAAGAGGAGTGGGGGCACGCCGAGGTTGATGACGAAGGTCATGACGACCGGGAGTCGCCGGGCCAGGGCGTGGCTGGCATTGAGGAGGGTCTCCCGGATCGAGGCGTCGGGGTGTTGCAGGCCGCGGGCATTGAGCCAGACGGCGGCGAGGATGCTGCCCAGGAGGACTTCGACGGCGGCGAAGTGCAGTGCCAGCGTCAGGCCGTGCAGGCCCTTGAAGAGCCAGACGGGCGCCGGCAGCGGGATGGGGTCGACGAGGGGAAAGCCGCTCATTCAGATTCCCGAGCCTTGAGAAACGTGCTCATCCCGTGGCGTTCCGGACCTTCCGGCTTCAGGCATTCTCCTTCTCGGTCAGGGCATCTCTACGGAGTGAGCTCCTGGAGGCGAAAGTTGCGGAAGTCGAAGGATCGGTCCTCGGCCTGGATGCCGAGATAACCGCGGGTGGCGTCGAGGGCATCGCTTTCCCAGGCGCGTTCGCCGTCGACGTCGAGGGTGATGCGTTTGCCGCGGGCTTCGATTCGGAACTTGACCCACTGGTTGACGGGTTTCTTGGGAGTCTCGGCGGGGACGACGGGTTGGAAGCCTTTGACGAGGCCGCCGAGGGCGTCGTAGCGGAGGTTGACCTGCCAGCCGTCCTTGGGCCACGGTTTGCCTTCGAGGCCGGCTCGGAGGAAGATGCCGCTGTCGTATTTCTCTTCGAGGGCGCGCCATTCGAACTCGAGGATGAAGTCGCCGTACTGCTTGTCGGTGCGGAGCCAGCCCATGCCCTTGACGAGCCGGAGGTTACCGTCCTTGACCTCGAAGGTGGTATCGTGGACGGAGGTCCAGCCGGTGAGGTCCCGACCGTTGAAGAGGGGGGTGCCTGGGGGCGGGTTGGCGGATTGGGCGGCGATGGCGGCGGTTGCGAGGCAGAGGGTGGCGAGGAGGATGCGGTACGGGTGTTTCATGGCGTTGGGAACGTGGGTGCGGGCGATATCCGGGGTCAGCCGGAGACGGCGTTGGGTGAGTTCCGTTTCTGGCTGAAGACGAGTCTGTCGCCTTCGACGGTGACGAGGATGGGCTCGTTTTCGGCAAAGTTGCCGCGGATGATATCCTCGGCGAGGGGATCTTCGAGGTGGCGTTCTACGGCCCGGCGCATGGGACGGGCGCCGTATTGGGGGTCGTAGCCTTTCTCGGTGAGGAAGTCCTTGGCCAGGGCGTCGAGTTCAAGGCGGATGTTCTTGTGCTTGAGCCGCTGCATGACCTTGGCGACTTCGAGGTCGAGGATCTGGATCAGGTCGGTCTTGTTGAGCGAGCGGAAGACGATGCAGTCGTCGAGGCGGTTGAGAAACTCGGGGCGGAAGACGCGGCGGGCTTCCTCGAGGATCTTGTCGCGCATGCCTTCGTAGTTATGTTCCTCGGTGGCGGGGGTGAATCCGATGGTGGTTTGCTTGCGGAGCGCCTCGGATCCGACGTTGGTGGTCATCAGGACGATGGTGTTCCTGAAGTCGACAATCCGTCCGAAGCTGTCGGTCAATTTGCCCTCCTCGAGGATTTGGAGGAGCATATTCATGACATCGGGGTGGGCCTTTTCGATCTCGTCGAAAAGGATGACGCAGTAGGGTTTGCGCCGGACCTGTTCGGTGAGTTGTCCGCCCTCTTCATAACCGACGTAGCCCGGCGGGGATCCGATCAGGCGGGAGACATTGAACTTCTCCATGTACTCGCTCATGTCGAGCTGAAGGAGCGATTTGGCGTCGCCGAACATCTGTTCGGCGAGGGTCTTGGCGAGGAGGGTCTTGCCGACGCCGGTGGGGCCGAGGAGGAGGAAGGTGCCGATGGGCCGGCGGGGGTCCTTGAGGTCGGCCCGGGACCGTCGCAGGGCCTTGCAGAGGGCGAGAACGGCGTCATTTTGGCCGACGACGACCCTGGTGAGTTCGGCTTCCATGCCGAGGAGCTTCTGAATTTCGTTCTGGCCCATCCGCTGCAGCGGGATGCCGGTCCACTTGGCGATGACGTGCATGATGTCGTCTTCGTCGACGCGGACGCGTTTCTCCTCGCGGGTGGTACGCCACTGAGCGAGGACGGCTTCGAGGCGGTCCTTGGCCTGCTTTTCGCGGTCGCGCATCGAGGCGGCGCCTTCGAAGTCCTGTTCCTTGATGGCGCGTTCCTTGCGGGTCTTGAGCTGTTCGATTTCGGCTTCGAGTTGTTTGACGTCGGGGGGCCTGGTCATGGCGCCGATGCGGGCGCGGGAGCCGGCTTCATCCATGACATCGATGGCCTTATCGGGCAGGAAACGGCCGGTGATATAGCGGTCGGAGAGACGGACGGCGGCTTCGATGGCGGCGTCGGTGAGTTCGATCTTGTGGTGCTCCTCGTACTTGGGGCGCAGGCCTTTGAGGATCTGGATGGCTTCGTCGATGGACGGCGGTTCGACCTTGACCGTTTGGAAGCGGCGTTCGAGGGCGGCGTCTTTTTCGATGTACTTGCGGTATTCGGTAAGGGTGGTGGCGCCGATGCACTGCATTTCGCCTCGGCTGAGGGCGGGCTTGATGATGTTCGAGGCATCCATGGTGCCTTCGGCGGAGCCGGCGCCGACGATGGTATGCAGCTCGTCGATGAAGAGGATGACGTTCTTGGCGCGTCGGATTTCATCCATAACGGCCTTGATACGCTCTTCGAACTGGCCGCGGTACTTGGTGCCGGCGACCATGAGGGCCAGGTCCAGGGTGATGACCCGCTTGTCCCGGAGGAGTTCGGGGACGTTGCCTTTGGCGATTTCCTGGGCGAGGCCTTCGACGATGGCGGTTTTGCCGACGCCGGCTTCACCCAGGAGCACGGGATTATTCTTGGTGCGGCGGCAGAGGACCTGGATGACCCGCTCGATTTCGGACTGGCGGCCGATGACGGGGTCCATTTCGCCTTTGCGGGCGATTTCGGTGAGGTCGCGGCCGAAGGCTTTGAGCGCGGGGGTTTTGACCTCGGTTTTCTTCTCCTGGGCCTTGGGACTCTCCTCGGGGGCGCCGGCCGCCTCCTCATTCGAGGCGAGGTTGGGGTCGAGTTCCTTGAGAATCTCCTGGCGGGTCTGCTCGATGTCGACGTCGAGGTTCTTGAGGACCTGGGCGGCGACGCCATCGCCTTCCCGGAGGAGGCCGAGGAGGATATGTTCGGTGCCGACGTAAGTGTGGTTGAGGGCTTTAGCTTCCTTGCTGGCGAGGGAGAGGACCTTCTTGACCCGCGGCGTGTAGGGGATGTTGCCGATCATCTTCTGATCGGGGCCGGTGCCGACCTGCTTCTCGACCTCCATGCGGACGGTTTCGAGGTCGAGGCCCATTTTCTGGAGGACGTTGACCGCGACCCCCTGGCCGAGCTTGATGAGGCCGAGGAGGAGATGTTCGGTGCCGACGAAGTTATGATTAAAGCGGTCGGCCTCTTTGCGGGCCAGGGCCAGCACCTGCTGCGCCCGCGGCGTGAAACTGCTGAGGTTTTCTTCGCTCATCGCGCTTCCAAAATGCTATGGGGCGGGAGGTTTGTCCAGAGGTCCGGTGTCCGGTGAGGGGATGACGGGGCGGTTCACAGTCTGGAGGGCCTGGCGCATCATATCCGCCCGATTGATGTCCCGTTCCTCGGGGGGGAGTTTCTCGGTGAACCTCAACTGGAGGTGAGCGGGCTGGGTGACGAGGAAGAGCTCGCCCACGAGCGCCCTGTGGCTACCGGGAAAAAGGCCGAGATCGACCCCGAGCCGGAAGAGGGAGAGCAAGTTCATGGTTTCCTTGCTCGAAATGCTGTGCGCGTTGGCCAGGATGCCGTAGGCGCGCCCGACGTGGTTGTAGATCATCCTGGGCTTCTTGTCGAGGAGGGCGCGGCGGGCGTTTTCCTCGTGTTCGATGATCTGGTGGACCACCTTGCTGAGGCGTTCGAGGATGGCTTTTTCCGATTCGCCGAGGGTCATCTGGTTGGAGACCTGGAACACATTCCCGAGGGCTTCGGTGCCTTCGCCGTAGAGGCCGCGGACGGCGAGCCCGAGCTTGTTGACGGCCTGGATGATGGGGTTGACCTGATCAGCCATGACGAGGGCGGGCAGGTGGAGCATGGCGCTGACGCGGATCCCGGTGCCGAGGTTCGTCGGGCAGGCGGTCAGGTAGCCCAGCTGGGGCGAGAAAGCGTATTCGAGGCGCTGTTCGAGGGCGGAATCGACGGCATCGATGGCGCACCAGGCTTCGGTGAGCTGGAAGCCCGGGAGGAGCGATTGCATGCGGAGGTGATCTTCCTCGTTGATCATGACGCACAATGATTCATCGTGGCTCAGCACCAGGCCGCTCCCGGCATTGCGCGCGGCGTGCTCGCGGCTGATCAAGTGCCGTTCGACGAGGATCTGGCGATCGAGAGCGGAGAAGTTCTCCATCGAGTCCGAGTACGCGCCCTGCATTTGGGGCAGGGTTTCGACGGCGGTCCGGATGGCATTGCAGGTCCGGATCCGGTCGGGTTTCTTGGCCCAGCCGGGGAAGGGGAGGCCCTTGAGATTTCGGGCGAGGCGGACGCGGCTCGACATGACGATGCGGTCATGGGGCCCGGATCGCTTGGCCGACTCCTGCGGGGGGCTGAGGAACTCGTGGAGGTTCATGGCGTCAGGCCGTCGTGGCGTCGCCTCCGGCGTTCTTGAGGGTTTTGATCTGGTCGCGCAGCCGTGCGGCCTCCTCGTAGTTCTCGACCGCGATGGCCTCGGTGAGGCGCTGTTGGAGGGCCTGAAGGCGGTTCTGAGCGGCCTGCGCTTCCGGGCGGGGGGATCCTGGGATCTTGCCGGCGTGTTGGATCCCCTTGTGCATGGACTTCAGGAGGCTTTCGAGGCCCTCCGCGAAGGTGCGGTAGCAATCCGGGCAGCCGAGGCGCCCGGATTTCTTGAAATCGGCCTGGGTAAACCCGCAGGTGGGGCAGCTGAGGGCGGCTTCCTCGCGGTCGGAGACCAATTCCTCGGAGGCTCCGAGCCCCATGAGGAGGTCGGCGAGGGAGAAGCCGGTGGGGTCATCGATGCCTTTGGCCTTCGAGCATTCCTCGCAGAGATCGAGCTTCTTCACCTTGCCTTCGATCATCTGGGTGAGGTGGACCTTGGCCTCGTTCTTCTTGCACACCATGCAAAGCATAGCCGGTAGGATCGTATCTCGACGGGAGCGGGTGGCAAGTCAAGTTGTGCGGGCGGTCCGGGGCTCCGGGCGGAGCGGCGTCCCCGAGACCCGGGTTAGGGCGTGGTAACGCTCGACCAAGTTGCAGGTGACGGGTCCGGGGTCGCCGGAACCGATGGTGCGGCCGTCGATCTTGACGACGGGGATGATCTCGGCTCCGGTGCCGGTGAGGAAGCACTCATCCGCGTTGAACAGATCGTACCGGGTGAGGTTGGGTTCGGAGACTGGGATTCCCTGTTCGCGGGCGAGGTCGATGACGACGCCGCGGGTGATGCCGTAGAGGGCGCCGGCGGCCAGGGGGGGGGTGAAGAGCTGCCCGCGCTTGACAATGAACAGGTTATCCCCGGTGCATTCGGCCACGAAACCCTCGGCATTGAGCATGATGGCCTCTTCGACTCCGGCGATATTGGCCTCGATTTTGGCCAGGATGTTGTTCAGGTAATTCAGGGACTTGATGGCGGGGTTGACGGCATTGACGAGATTGCGGGTGGTGGGCACCGTAACGATCTGCATGCCGTGCTGGTAGAGTTCGGGGGGGTAGAGCTGGATCTTGCCCGCGATGATGATCACCGACGGGCGGCGGCAGCGGTTGGGATTGAGGCCGAGAGTGCCGATCCCGCGGGTGACGACAAGGCGGATGTAGCCGTCCCGGATCCGGTTCTGGCGGCAGGTTTCGAGCAGCGCTTCGGTCATCGCCGCCGGCGTCATGGGAATTTCGAGCAGGATGGCCCGGGCGGACGCGTAGAGGCGCTCGATGTGCTCATCGAGCTTGAAAACGCGCTGGTGGTAGACGCGGATCCCCTCGAACACACCGTCCCCGTACAACAGGCCATGGTCGAACACCGAGACTTTGGCGTCCCGTTCCCTGTAGAACTTGCCGTCGACGTACACTCTCATGCAAATGTCGTTGCAGACTACGGAAGGGGGCGGGTTCGTGCAACACCGAACCCTGGCCCCGGATCCTCGCCTAACGCCTGGGGCTCGAGCGTGCGCCATCGGCTCCCGGTGGGTTTTGGCCTTGATCGGCGCCTACGGTGTCGGCTCCGGGGGGGCCCGCCCGCTCGCGGGCGGGCTCTATAGGGATTGGAGGGGATGGGCCCGACCTGGGGCCGGGCAAAGCTTGAAGGGGGAGGCTCTTCGGGTTAGGGTTGGAGCAATCCAGCGATGAACGAGCGATTGGGCAGAATGCCATGGGATTTTGACTTGCTGCTATGAGGCTACCCCACCCGGAACACGGCAAGCACACAGGGCTGACGCTCGAATTGGCGGGGGGGAAGCGGGTCACCTTGACGGAGCAGTTGGCCCGGAACCAGGAGATCAGCCTCTACTACACGGACGAACCGGACGTCTTGGTGAAGTTCTTCGATCTCGATTGCGGCAAGGCGGACGAGATTGGGTACGGACCGTATCTTGGGTTTTCGTCGGAGCTGGCGAACTACCGTGATCTGTTGGAGGTGGGGGATCTGCGGTACCTGGTGCCCGGCTATCACGGGGCTGAAATTGACTACGAGCGGAAGCACGCTTACATCGCGATGGAACGGTTGCGCGGGGAGGACTTGCAGGCCTGGTGCACGTCGGCGGGGGGGCATGGACATGCCGCGGAGGGGGGGGATCCATTCCGGCGGGCGGTTCACGACGTGCTCTGGTTGATGGCGTTATTCCACCGGCACGGCTATGTGCTCATCGACTTCAAGCCGGACAACGCGATGCGGTTGGCGGATGAGACGATCCGACTGGTCGATCTGGGCGCGTTATTCACGCCGCGGCACCGCCGGGATTTGGCCAGCTACGCGTATTCGGCGACGCCGGACCATGCGGAGGTGTTGATTGACGTGTCGAACTTGCAGGCGGGAGTTGCGCCGACGGAGGCCTCGGACGTCTTTGCAGCCGGGGTCGCGTTATTCGAGATGGCCACCGGCCTGTCGCGGCTCGCGATCGACCCTCAGACGGCGGAGGAGCTGCTGGCGACGCCCCGGGTGCACCGGTTTCGCGATTCGCAAATTCGGGATGTTTGGAGGGCCTTTCCGCACCTGAAGGATGTTCTGCCGTTGATCCAGACGCAGCTGGAGGAGCGTCGGATTCTGTTTGCGGATTTGTGGCCGCTGCTGAAGGCCTACTTGGCGGAGAAGGTGTCGGATTGGGAGTCGCTTCCGGCGGCGCATCAAGAACAGGTGTTATTGACGGCGGGGACGACGTTCATCCAGGAGCAATTGCCGCCGCGGGTCTCGTATTTGGCAGGGCCGATTGCCCGGGCCACAACCTTGCGGAGCCTCCGGCTTGCCACCGTGGCCGAGTTGATTGGGCAGTTGTCCTGTCCTGCGCCGGATCATGCCCGGGAGGATCTCGATGGGCACAACGGTTTTCTGGCGCAGATGAACAATCTCGAGGGCGTGCCGGATTTGCGGCCGCACTTGAACAGCTGGGACGTGCGGCAGGATCCGCAGACGGGGCGTTGGGCGGTGGCGGCGCCCTGTGCGTGGCGGTATCTGGGGGATGCAGCGCCGTTTGTGTTCTTGAGTCTGGCGCATCGGGACGGCGCGGGTCACGCGTATTGGCGCGTGGTGGACGAATTGGGGGCGGACGCGGAGGGCGGGTCGCCGGCGACCCTGAGCCAGATCGGTCAGGACCATCGTGCGTGGCTGGTGTGAGCGCGCGAGCGGGCCCCCTACGGTCGTTCGATGAGAATCCAGGTTCGTCCGTTGGCGGGCACGCGGACGGGGACGCGGACGCGGTATTGGCGGTCGAGGGGGTAGGTTTTGGCGGGACCGGTTTCCTGTCGGATGCGTGCGGTCTTGGCGAGGCCGGTGTAGTAGAGCGGAAGGGTGAGGGTTTGCTCGATGGGATCGGGGAGTGGGTTATAGACCATGGCGAGGCCGCAACGTTTGAGTTGTGGATTGACGTGGAGGAAGTAGTCAAGGTCCCGGCCGTCGGCGCGGCGCAGGTGAATGATATCGGACTCGAGAATGTCGCGGTGCTCTTTGAACCAGCGGACCCAGCGGGCGAGGAGGTTGCGGGTGGCGTCGGTGTCGTAGAGGCGGGGTCCACGGTAGCAGGCCTGGACACCGGCGCCGAGGTTGTTGGCGAGGTGGGCTTCGTAATCGTCGCGGTGGGCGTCGAGGGGTTCGAGGGTGGCAGCCTGGCCGCCGCCGTGGTATTCGGTGAGGGGGACGAACATCCAGCCCATGGTGGGGGTTTTCTCGTAGGTGCCGTCGAAGATGTTCTGGCGGCCGTGGATGAGCTGTTGAGCTCGGGGCAGCGACCAATTGTCTTCGCGGTAGCCCATGCCGGTCTTGCTCGAGCCGGTGAGGAAGTAGAAATCGGGTGCGTTGACATAGAGGCCCCGGCTGCGGCACCAGGCGTAGAAGGCGGCGCTGTCGCGCCACTGAGTCCACTGGGAGTCCGCAAGGCCCCGGTGGCCGGGATGTTGCGTCGAGGCGCAGACGTCGCCGGGGTAAGGACCGTCATGTTCGAGAAGGTCGAGGCCGGTGGTTTCGATGAAGTGTCGGATGCGGCGGAGGTAATTCGTGCCCCAGGAGCTGCCGAGGCAGGGGGCATGGCCGAAGACGGCGCCGCCGGGTTTGCGGGTGTCGGGGTGGATGACGTCGTTGGCTTCGTCGATGTGCCGGCTGCTGAAGAGCGAATAGGCGCCGACCTCGATGCCGCGGGAGTGGGCAAAATCGACATCGGCCTTGATGCGGGCCTGGTAGGCGGGGTTCTCGTTTTCGAGGTCGATGCCGCTGCCGAAGGTGTAGATGATCATTTCGAATCCGACGGCGGCGCATTGATCGACGGCGGCGCGGAACGTGGCGGTATCGGCGCTGCGCACGTGCATCATGAGGGGGTTCTCGGTGCACCAGGGGGCGAGGGTGCGCATCGCGCGGCGCAGACCGAGGCCCTGCCGTTCACGGTCGTCGGAGTCCTGGACGAGCAGCCAAGTCCTCCAGGAGGTCCAGGTCTGGCCGGGCTCGAGTTGAACGCCGGGGCCGATGGGCGGGCGGGAGACGAGGAGGCAGGGGGTTTGCCGGTGGTAATGGACCTGGGTGCGGTATTCCGGGTCGGCGAGCCATTCGGTCACGCGGCTGGAGGTGACGGGGTCCATGCCGCCGAAGCTGTAATCGCTGAGAACGGCGATGGGGGGGAGGCGCCAGCGGTTGGTTGGGCGGGTGTCGACGGCAGACTCGGCTTCGACGGCGGCGAGCAGTTCGGTGGTGACCCGATCGAGGGTGAGGGATTGGCCCGTGCCATTGCTGACCGTGAGCCATTTGCCGAGGAGCGGGAGGCCGTCATATAGCTCGTAGTGGACGGTGACCCCGAGGGCGCGGTCGGTGTTGGTGGAGCTGGTGTAGAGGAAATCGAGGGCGACCCCTTGAGGGGGCCATGGCAGGTTGGCTGCATGCCGCTTTCGGATCCAAGGGAAGGGGGCGGCGGGCTTGGCAGAGTGCCAACTGCGGAGCGCCATGGCCTGTGGCATGGGGCGCAGGGTGCCGATCCATTCGGGGAGCAGATAGGCATGGTCTGGCTGTCCGGTCAGACCACCAACAGGGAGTTCGGCGCCGTTGAGGGTCAGCAGGGCCTCCGGTTTCACCGCTCGCAGCAGGCTGGCGCCGGTCATGAGATTGTCGAAGGCGACAGTAGCTCCGGCGGGTGCGAGGGTGAAGCTGCGTCGGATCAAGCCGTTCTCGAGGTGGACTTGTTGGCCCGGTTCGTCGTGGCGGATCCCGGCCTTGGGCAGGGATTGTCCGAGAAGCCAGTCGGGGGCGTCCTGGGGAGGTGCGGCCGCAGCCTGGGTGGCGATCGTGAGGGCCAGGACGACAGCGGCGGGGAGGGATTTCGAGAGGCGGAGACCGCGAACCCGGCCGGGAGGATGCGAAGCCGTCGAGAACATGGGAGAGAGTGTGCGTCACCCGGGCCCGGGGGCCAAGTCTGAAGGCAGGGTTCATCTCGCAGTTGCAGTTTGGGGGTACTCGGGTAGGCTTGCCGGCATGCGTTTTATTGGGAGCATCATCGAGAAGCTCCAGAGGCACCCCAAGCGGATCGTGTTTCCGGAGGGAACGGAGCCGCGTGTCTTGCAAGCGGCGCGGCAGTTTCATTCCTTGCGGCTGGGGGCGCCGATTCTCCTCGGAGACCGGACTCAGGTGAAGGAGGCGGCGGCGCGGCTGAACGTGTCGCTGGAGGGCGTCCGGATCATCGATCCGGCCGAGAGCGAAGAATTGGAGTCCTTTGTGCAGCGGTTTCTGCTGTTGCGGCGGTCGCGGGGCGTGCAGGAGCCGGAGGCGCGGGAGATCATGCAGAAGCCGAACTACTTCGGCGGGATGATGGTGGCGATGCACCAGGCGGACGGCCTGGTGTCCGGAACGAATGAGGTTACCGGCAGCGTGCTGCGTCCGTTGTTCCAGATCATCAAGGTGGCGCCGCAGACGACGACGGCCTCGAGCTGCATGGTCATGGAGGTCGAGGATTCGCGGCACGGGGAGAACGGGGTGTTGTTCATGGCGGATTGCGGGGTGATCCCGGATCCGACGGTGGACCAGTTGGCCGACATTGCGGTGGCGACGGCACGATTGGCGAAGCACCTGCTCAACGTGCGCCCGCGGGTGGCGTTGCTGTCGTTTTCGACCAAGGGAAGCGCGACGCACCCGTCGATCATGAAGGTGCAAGCGGCGACCGCGCTGGCGGAGCAGCGCGCGGCGGCGAAGGGTCTCGAGGCGGATTTTGACGGGGAGCTGCAGCTGGACGCGGCGTTGGTCGAGGACATCGCCCGGCGCAAGGTGCCGGAAAGCCGGGTGGCGGGGCGGGCCAACGTGCTGGTTTTTCCGGATCTTAACTCAGGGAACATTGGGAGCAAGCTGCTGCGGCACATGGCGCGTGCGAACGCTTACGGCCAGATCCTGCTGGGGCTGGATCGTCCGGCAGCAGACGTCTCGAGAGGCTCGAACGCGCATGACATCCTGGGGGTGGCGGCGATCGTCGGGGTTCAGGCGGTGGACTATCACCTCCTGTACCCGGGTTCGGGGCGGAAGCTGCCGGGCGAGTGAGGCGAGGGAAACCTTGGGATGAACACGACGACTCCGCGTCTTTTCATTGCGGCGACCCGCCAGAACGAGGGAAAGACCACGGTGGCATTGGGATTGGCGTCCGCGCTGCAGCGGGTGCACCCGCGCATTGGCTACATCAAGCCGGTGGGGCAGCGGTTTGTCCGGATCGACCAGCAGAAGATCGACGAGGACATCATTTTGATGGATCGCGTCTACACGTTGCGGTGTCCGCTGGTGGACATGAGCCCGATCGCGGTCGAGCCGGATTTCACGCGCCGGTATCTTCAGCAGGCGGACAACGGGCTCTTGGTGAGCAAGATCGAGGAGGCCTTTGACCGGGTGGCGTGGGAGAAGGACTTCGTGATCTGCGAGGGCTCGGGGCACGCGGGGGTGGGGTCGGTGTTCGACCTGTCGAATGCCCGGGTGGCGAAGCTGCTGGGGGCGAGAGTGATCATCGTCTCGCAGGGGGGGATTGGGAAGCCGATCGACGAAGTGTGCGTGAACCAGGCGTTGTTCGAGAAGGAAGGGGTCGAGGTGGTCGGGGTGATTCTGAACAAGGTGCTGCCCGACAAACTGGCGTTGATCGAGGAATTTGCCCGGAAGGGCCTGCGGCGGAAGGGGCTCGAACTGCTCGGCGTGCTGCCGCACCGCCAGATCCTGTCGAGTCCCACGCTCGAGTTGATCCGCGAGGAACTCGAGGTCGAGCCGCTCAATGAAAGCACCCAATACGAGAACCTCGTGGACGAGGTCGTGGTGGGCGCGATGAGCGTGACGCAGGCGCTCCAGTACTTCAAGCGGGGCGTGTTGATCATCACCCCCGGGGATCGCGAAGACATCATCCTGGCGGCGGCGACGACGTTGTTCGGGCAGGGGAGCACGGGGCTGGCGGGGATTCTGTTGACGGGCAACCAGCGGCCTTCGCCGAGCGTGATGCACGTTGTCAAAGCCTTCCCTTTCCCGGTCTTGCTGGCCCGGGAGGAGAGTTACCGGGTGGCTTCACGTGTCCATGACCTGACGGTCAAAACCCGGCCGGCCGACACTCAGAAGATCGCTTTGATCCGGGACCTGATTGCCGAGCATGTGGATGTGAACCGGATCTTGAAATCCCTTGAGCCATGACAGCAGCCTCTGAAAACCTTGCGGCCGGCGCGAAGCCGGGTTTGACCTTCAATCCGGTGCTGAGCCATCTGCCGGTCTACCAGCCGGGGCGGCCGATCGAGGAAGTCGCCCGCGAATTGGGGCTGCCGGTTGCGGACGTGATCAAGCTGGCCTCGAACGAGAACCCGCTCGGTCCTTCGCCGCGGGCGATCGGGGCGATGCGCGAGGCGGTGGCGCAGCTGCATTTGTATCCGGACGGCAACGCGTACTACTTGAAGCGGCGTTTGGCGGAGCAGTTGGGGCTGGATCCCGCGCATTTGATTCTGGGAAACGGCTCCAATGAAGTGCTCGAGCTGGTGGGACACGCCCTGATTGGCCCCGGCTCGGAGGTGGTGGTTTCGGAGTATTGCTTCGCGGTCTATCCCATCGTGACCCATCTGTTCGGGGGGCGGTTGGTGTCGGTGCCGGCCCGCGAATATGGGCATGATCTCGAGGCCATGCGGCGGGCAATCACCCCGCAGACCTCGGTGGTGTTCGTGGCGAACCCGAACAATCCAACAGGCACCCGGGCCTCGGACGAGGAAGTCATGCGGCTGATCCAGACGGTGCCGGACTCGGTGCTGCTGGTGTTGGACGAGGCGTATCTCGAGTATTTGGAGTCGCCGCTGGACCTGGTGCCGCGGGTGCGGAGCGGCGAGAAGCGGAATCTGCTCTTAACGCGGACGTTTTCGAAGATCCACGGCCTGGCGGGGCTCCGGATTGGTTACGGCATGGGGCATCCGGAGGTGATTGCGGCGTTCGAGAAGGTCCGGCAGCCGTTCAACTTGAACACGATGGCCCAGGTGGCCGCCCTGGCGGCGCTGGATGATCGGGAGCACATCAAGCGCACTCGGGAGAACAACCGGGCGGGCCTGGCGTTTCTTGCGGAGGCCTTCCGGGCACTCGGGCTGGACTTCCTGCCGTCGCATGCGAATTTCATCCTGGTGCGCGTCGGGGCGGGGCACGACGTTTTCGTGGCGCTGCAGCAGCAGGGGGTGATTGTCCGGCCGATGGGCGGCTATGGACTGCCGGAGTGGATTCGCATCTCGGTGGGGACGCCGGCGGAGAACCGGCGGTGCGCGGACTCGCTGGCCCGAGTGCTGAGGCGCAGCTCGCTGGCGCTTTGAAACGCGTGCTGGGACTGTGGGGTCACATCTAACCATTATACAAATTCCGGACCTGCGGGATGCAAAACGGGATACAAAGCGCTGAGGATTCCAAGGTCGGTGAACCGAGCTGTTTGGCGGCAGCTTCGGGTTGCGTCATTAGGCCCTGACGTGTATAGGGTCTTCATGGCGACGGAAGCAACTTACCGGCATTTGATCCGCAAAGCGGGCGTTCGCAGTGGCAACGCGATTGTGGCCGATACCCGAATCGGCGTGCACGATGTCGTTGGCCTCGTAGTCAACGGCGCCGGGGTTGATGACGTGGTTCGCAGTCTTCCGGAACTGACCCGCGCACAGGTTTACGAGTGTCTGGCCTACTACGAGGACCACCGCGAGGAGATTGACTGGCTTGTGGCTGAGCAGATGTCGGAAGCGCCCGAATGATCTTCCTGCTCGATCACGATGTTCCCGTGGAAACGGCGCGTGTGCTGAGGCGGGAGGGACACATTGCGCATCGACTGGTTGAGCTGCTTCCCGTGACCGCGCTGGACTCCGAGGTGTTCTCGCACGCCAGGGAAAAGGGCTGGGTCATGGTGACATGAAATCGGACAGACTTCCTCCCGCTTGCGAAGGCGGCACCCGATGCAGGGCTGATCATCCTGATTCGTCGCAAGACACGACAAGCTGAGTGCGCTCGGCTGCTGCGCTTGCTTCGTGCTGCCGGCGATGCCGGGCTGACCGGGAATGTGAACTTCGCCTGATGCGTGGAGTGGACCACTGACAGAGCCGGGCACCCGGAACCGGAATTGGCGGAAGTGGCGGGTTGGGGGGGGCGTTTCCGACTGAAAACCGGGAGAATGAACTCGCAACGCTTGGCTCTCGGAGGGAATGAACAAGATCATCCGGTGCCGGAAGAGGAACGACAAATGACCCGCAAGCGCCTTGCTCAGGTAGACCCCATCGAGCACGAAATCGTGCTAGCACTGAACCCCGGCGCATTCATCCCCGACGGCGCGTGCTTCTCATTCGTAGGCGAGCTCGATGAGGTTGTGGCCAGGATTGCCAGACTGAAAGACACCGATCCGGGTCGAGCCGCCAGCCTCTACGAGAGCTTCCTCGCCGGCTGTCACGAGAAAGCGGAAGAAGTCGACGATTCCAGTGGGAGCTTCGGCCAGTTTGTCGGCCAGCTCTTCTGCGCTTGGCTGGAAGCCCGGCAGGCGTCAGGCGCCGACCCGGATGAGACAGCGACTCGATTGCTCGACTGGATGGACAATGACCCCTATGGGTTTTGCTACCGGATCGAAGGAGACCTCGCCCAAGCCTTCGATAAGGCGGGCTTGTCTGCCTTCGTGAAGCTCGTTCGCGCGAGGTTTGACAGCGCTCACGACAAGACACCCAAGGCCGCCAATTCGTACAAAGACTCTCCCGACTGCATCCGGAGGCGCTGGGGCGAGGTTCTGCGGACCCTCTACGCCGCGCAGAAGGACATCACCGCCTACGTCGCTTTGGCGCAAGACACCGGCCTGACCGCCCAGGATTGTCAGACGATCGCGTCGTTGCTCGTCGGCAGGCGCAGGCCGGCTGACGCGCTGGACTGGGTCGAGCGAGGCATCAATTGTGACAAGCAGGCACCACACGGCTCAATGGCTGGTCACGACCTGGCCAAACTCAAGCGCGAGATCCTGATCAAGCTGGGCCGCGGCGATGAGGCGCTCGATGCCGCCTGGGCCGAGTACTGTGAACGCCCGGACAAGTTCACCTACGACGATCTCATGAAGTTGAAGCCCAAGCGTTGCTTCGAGCGTGCCGGGCTTGCGGGTGAGTGGCAGAAGACGGTGAGCCAGGTGCATGTCGAACATCACCGCAAGATCGGATTCATGTCGGGATTCGAACGCTTGGTCGGCGGCATGGGTCCGAGTGACGAGCCGTCTTTTCTGGAAAGAGCCAAGGCGCGTTGGACCGCCCATTAAGACAGAGGCATGAAGGTGAAGAGGCTCAACTCGAATCTGCAGACGTGGGTCGATGCACGCCGTCGGCACCACCTGTCTCACGCCCAAATCCAGATGGCGCGAGAGTTAGGCATGAACCCATCATGAGCATTTACGCTACGCTATGGATGCTGAAGTTCCCCCGCGAGGGGGACGCGACACTCGATTGCGAATGGATCACGGTCCACGCGCAAGCGGTCCCCGCGCACGTTGGCACACCCACCCCTGGCCACGGTTATGAGGGCGGCGATCCGTATGCCGAGTTTCTCCCGCCTCCGGTCGGCGTCAGCGCTCAAGGGGAGGCGCCGTACGACCGGGCGGTCGTGTTTGTCACGGAACACTCGCTCAAGGGAACGGAGCGGCACCCACAAGAGTATGCCGCCCCGTTGCTGGTGCTGACGGGGGAGGAGTATGCCCGGATCACCTTCGGAGAACTCCATCGGCGTTTGTGTGATGCGCTGCGAGGAAACCGGGCGCCGGTCTTTGCCGGACTATTCCTGCCGGACGGATCACGGAAAATCGTCCGGCACCGCAGGACCCAGCCCAAGGCTCTGGAGGAGGACCTTGATCTGAGCCAACCGGTCGAGCTTGTCGTGCTGGCCGTCAAGGACAAGTCGGCGCGTTGCCGGTTGCTCGGCAAGGAGCAGTCGATCACCCTGCGAGCAGGCCGGATCTGGGCGGTTGTTCCGGGCGAGATTGCCGTGGTCAAGCCCCGCAAACAGTGGAGTTACGCCGGCCACCCTTACCTGTCGGGGGAGATCGAGTCCGCCCGACTCGACGTGCCTGCCCTCGGCCTGGTGCCACTGCGCCTCGAAAACCGCGGCATGTGGAATCCTGACGAGCACTACTGGGGCGAGGAGGGGGAACCGATCGAGGATTGGGCCAAGCCGATCATCGCCCGCGGCCCGAGACCGGAGTTCGTCATGGAGCAAATCCTCCCGGGCGAAGATCCGGAGGACTTCGATTCTGATCCGATCATCGAGTCCAATGATCTCAAGGACGCTGGCGACCCCGACGGTGCGCGTCAGATCCTCATGGGTCTCTGTCAGGCCGACCTCCGTTGCCTCGACGCGCACGCCCACCTCGGGAACCTCGACTTCGACCACGGCCCGAAGGACGCCATTCGGCACTACGAAGTCGGCGTGCGCATCGGCGAGTTGTCGCTCGGTCCGGACTTCCACGGTGTCTTGCCTTGGGGTTGTATCAACAACCGGCCGTTCCTGCGTTGCATGAGCGGTTTCGGTCTCTGCCTCTGGCGACTGAACCGCTTCGCTGAGGCTGAACGCGTCTTCGATCGGATGCTTTGGCTGAGTCCCAGCGACAACCAGGGCGTGCGTTTCCTGATCGACGACGTCCGGGCGCAGAAACCGTGGACGGACGACCAAGAGAAGGAATCGCAATGAGCCAGTACCAGTACTATGAATTCATGGCTGTGGACGGGCCGATCTCCGACGAAGGGCTCGAGTACGCCCGGAGTTGTTCCAGCCGCGCACAGGTCTCGCGCGTCCGTTGGCAGAACGTTTACCACTTCGGCGATCTCCACGGAAGCGTGGACACCCTGCTGAAGTACTACGATGCGCACTTCTACATCGCAAACTGGGGAACAGTCCGCCTGGGCTTGGTCCTTCCTCAAGGCTGTCTTGCCCCGGAGACCATCGAGCCTTACCTCCACGGAGGCGAGCGTTACGAGGACACACTGACCGTCAAGCAGGTCGGCCAAAGAACTGTCCTGTGGTGGGAGCGGAACGAGGAAGGTGGCTGGTGGGAGAAAGGAGGCGAGGGCATCATCGACCAGCTCATCGGCATCCGCGAGGAACTGATGCGGGGCGACTACCGCTCGCTGTTCCTCGGATGGCTGGCCGATTTCGACCCCGATGAATGGCGGGATCCGAAAGACAGTGGCGTTCTCGTGCCACCGATTCCGGCAGGACTCGATGCCCTCAGCCCGGCGCTCCTTGCGCTGATCGAGCATTTCCCGGTCGATCCCGACGCCCTCGCCGTCGCCGCCGGGCAGTCCCGAGCCACCGCTCTGGACCGCATCCCCATCGCCAAGGTCCTCGAGGGTTTCCCCCTGTCTGAGATGCGCGCGTTGCTGGCACGCGTGGCCGAGGGCGATGGCTCGAGGGTCATGGCCGAGCTGAACCGGTTGACCTACCCGCGCGCCAATACACCCGCAGGTCCGCCGATGAGCTGCACGGACTTCGCGGCCAGGACCGTTGAAGTCCGCCAGGCGCGGTGTAAACGGGAGGCGCTGGCGGCGGCGGAAAAGCGAAACCGCGATGCAGAAGCGCGCCAGCGGCACCTCGCCTCCGTTCTGCAGCGCGCCGACACGATTTGGGCGGGTCTGGACGCGCTCATGGACCAGAAGATCGCTTCGGCCTACGACCAGGCGGCCGCCCAACTGCAGGAACTGCGCGATGCCTACGCGCAGGCCGGGGCCGACGACAAGTTCCAGTTGATGCTGGCGGCCTTCCGCGAGCGCTACGCGCGTCGCCCGGCCATGATCCGGAGAGTTGCGAATCTTTGATTCTTCGCGGACGAGGGCGGTTCGTGGCAGGTTGGTGTGGACTGGGCGAAGGTGTTGCCTGCCTGGTTCAAGGTGCTCTCGGCCACGGCCGCGCCGGAGGAGTATGCCCGGCGGATCACGGCCTTGATTTCCCGTCACTATCACTATGGTCGCGACAAAATGATCGCCATCGCACGCCGGACCGCCACGCCGCCCCAGCACAAGGCCCTCGCCGCGAGCCCCAGTTGAGGACCCCGCCTGCCGGCGGGCCTCGTTCCGCAAGGACTGTGTTCGGGGCGCGGGTCCTCTGACCCGCAGCGAGAAGTGCTCGCGAATCGGGTCCGCTGCGCTTCAGAAGCCGACACGGCACGCGCCATTCAAGCCCAACATTCGCGGCGCGTTCGAGCATGACGGAAGGGGGGCTGAGTGGTTAACGGCACCTGACTCGAAATTGACGCAAGCCCTTCATCCCCAGTCCTCTGCAATCATCCGACACCGTCTTTCCAACGACTTACGCCAGGCGCCGTCCTCTTGAATCATCCCCAATCCGCTCGAAAAGAGCCAACCGGTATCAGATCGCAGTATCAGATTCTCGCCGGCCGAACCCAGCAGGCGATTCCTGCCACGATCTGAACCGCTTGCCGCGAGGTGCAAGTGTGCTTACCATGCGGCATGAAGCGATCAAACGGGAGGCCTCGCACAGGGCCCGTTTGCGTCCCCGGGGCGGGAGTCCGGCCCGTCCGCCCGTCCCTCCAATTCGCCTTTCAATACACGAACCTCCCGTCTTATGATCGGCGTGCGCCATGAGTCTGTTCCGGAAGCATAGGATAATGGTGGCTGCCGCCGGGTTATTCCTCCTCTATTTGATCCCCTACCTTATGACGACCACGGTCAAGGCGCAGGGTACAGGGGGGCTCACCGGCCCGTTGAAGGTCCGGGTCTTCAGGTCAGAGAAGCACTTGATAGCTTTTTATCCTGTTTATCTGCTGGAACGATGGGTGCGCAACTTCTCCTTCACCTATGCGTCGTATCGCTTTAACGTGGATTTTCAGGACGGGAAATTTGAGCGTACCTGGTTGTATGGCGACGGAAAGTACAGTCGGATCTGGTATGATCGCTGGTAATTTCATGGCGGACAAACGTGCTGAAGGCGACGGCGGGATCGCGCCTTTGCCCCGCCGCGCCTCATCACGGGCGTTAGCCAGGTAGCCCGCACCGTGAGACTCGCATATTTCATCAGCGTTGCGACGCTTGCGCTTTGTGGCTGCGCGAGCAAGCACACGCACCGAACTTCCGCGGTCTCCGATGCGAAGCTGGACGGCTATTTCGAGCGCTACTGCGACTACACCGGAGGTCTGGGCATCGGGTTTGTCGCCTCCCAGACGTATGATTTCGAGTTCCTGCGCCGGGCTCGGACACTGTTGTCGCCATCACCGGAGAACGCCGAACCATGCGCTCCACCGAATAGCGGCCCCGCGACGCCGGTTGACAACTCGGGAGCCACGGAGGTGCCGCCATCGGTGAGCTGAGTCGCTAGCGGCGTGGAAAAGTATGTGCAAAATCACGTCTTGCGTACTCGCTTGCGCGCTCTCAATTCCGTGCGTGGGCATGTGGAAGATCCGTATCCGTCAGGGGAACAGGCGATAGGCGGATGAGCCGCGGTCTGGTTGACTGGGCGGCGTGAAGGAACTGGCGTGGCGACCCGCGGCGAACGAAGACCTCAGCGGCGGCCTACTTGGGCGGGAGGG
>Ga0209096_1001541_pt1 | contig 24951 bp, 26 predicted proteins | sample AD_UKC034_MetaG_FD_184407 | JGI IMG/M metagenome (GOLD analysis project Ga0209096, IMG submission 184407) | Active sludge microbial communities of municipal wastewater-treating anaerobic digesters from USA - AD_UKC034_MetaG (SPAdes) (version 2) | ecosystem: Engineered > Bioreactor > Anaerobic >... | reverse complement strand
GGCGATCCGAAAAACTACATAACCGACGATGGCATTGCCCGCATCGCCGAAACTTTCAACGAGTGGCGCGAAGAAGAAAAATTCAGCCGCATCGTCAATAAAGAAGAAGTTGTCAAAAACGATTACAACATTTCACCAAGCCGTTATATTCATACGGCAGATGGGGAAGAATATAGACCAATTGCTGAAATTGTTGAAGATTTGAAAGTATTAGAGGAAGAAACAAAAGATACAAACGAAGCGCTTAAGCAAATTTTGAAGACAATAGGTCTATGATGCACTTTGACAATGTTAATTCGATAAATCTTAACGACCCAGAATATTTTGAAATTCTTAGTGGGCTTTGGTCTGGCAAAAAACCGCCTTTTACAAAGGCAGGCGTAATTCGTAACACTAATTTTACAGCATCAGGCGAAATTGATTATTCTGATGTTGCTTGGCTTGATGTTGAAACAAAACAACTTGCAAAACGTAAATTAAAATATGGAGACATAATAATAGAGCGGTCTGGCGGTGGCCCAAAGCAACCCGTTGGTCGTGTGGTGCAGTTCAGACGCGAAGATGGCATTTTTAGTTTTAGCAACTTCACAACTACAGTGCGAGTAAAGAAATTTGATGACCTTGACCCGTTATTTGCATTTTATATTTTACTTGAACTTTATCAAAGTGGCAGAACTGAAGATATCCAGCGTAGGACAACCGGTCTTCGTAATCTTGATTTCAAGGCATACAAAGAAAGAGCTCTATTTCCACTTATTTCAAGGCGTGAACAGCATCATATTGCTTACATGCTCTCGACGGTACAGACGGCCATTGAACAGCAGGAGCGGTTGATTAAGCTTACGCGCGAACTCAAATCCGCGCTCATGCACAAGTTGTTCACCGAAGGCCTGCATGGCGAAAAGCAAAAAATGACCGAGATTGGTCCCGTGCCGGTGAGTTGGGATGTAATAGAACTAGCCGATATGATTGAAGAGACTGAACAAGTAAACATGCGAACGGAAAGTGAAAGGCAAATAAAATATATCGACGTATCAAGTATTTCTCGTGAGCATTTGCTTGTTGAAAACACGGCAGAATATTTACTCAAGGAAGCTCCCGGAAGAGCGCGCAAGAAAGTAGTAACAGGAGATGTAATATTTGCTACAGTTCGTCCTACATTGTTGCGGGTTGCATACATAAATAAAGAACTAAATAATCAGGTTTGCTCCACGGCCTTTTGTGTGCTTCGTGCAAAAGAGAATGTTTCAGATAAATATATTTATTATGTTGTTCAACGTGAACAATTTATCAAGCAACTTGCAGCTATTGAGTCCGGCGCAAATTATCCCGCTGTTACTGATAGACAAGTTAAAAATCAAAAAATCCCGAAACCTGAATATGATGAACAGGTAAAGATTGCTGAAATATTAGACACCTGTGATAGGCAGTTGTTGCATCATGCAAAAAAGAGAGAAGTGTTTGAAGAACTGTTCCGCGCATTGTTAAACCAACTGATAACAGGTCAAGTAAGGGTCAATGATATAGATATTAAAGTAGGAGCTTGATTTATGGAAGCAAGAGATAGAAAGCTTGTTGACTGGTTCGGGAAAATTTCGCGCGGTGAAATTAAACTGCCAAGATTCCAAAGATATGAGGCATGGGACAGTCGAAGAATATGCAGTTTAATGAACGTTATAACACACGATTTACCATTGGGTATTACTCTAGTCCTGGAAGTTGGTGAAAAAGAGCAATTTATATCTCGATATCTATCAACAGCCCCGGAAACAAATCAACGAGTATTCGAACAATTATTAGACGGACAGCAAAGACTTACAGCTATATGGCGTGTTCTTCATAACAATTATGAAGATGACTCATATTTTATATACATTCCCGAGTTTGATGATTATGGTGAAAAGGAGTTTGATGGACAGGTTGTTTATTGTCGAAGTCGTTATTACAAGAAGAATCATCAAAGGTATCCACTTTGGTGTGATGATCCGGAAGACTGTCTCAAGCGCGGCATGATACCGACAGATTTGTTAAAACCAATTGATTTGCAAACAGAAATAGAAAAATGGATAAATGAAGCGACGAAAAACAAAAAACCTGATAATCATGAAAAATATGAAGAATATTTTAATTGGAAAAAAATTATCAGTGATAAAATACTTGAATTAAGAAATACGGTAAAAAATTATAATCTGCCATTTCTTTCGCTTCCTTCGACAATAAAAAAAGATACTGCATTGGAAGTATTCATCAATATGAATACAAACAGCAAACCGCTTTCTCAGTATGATATCATTGTGGCAGAAATAGAAAGCATAAAAGGGCGATCATTGCATGATCTGCAAGATGAACTTGATAAAAAATACCCTGATATTAAAAATTATTACGATCTTTCTTATTTAATTTTAAATACGTCAGCGTTGCTTCAAGAAAAGCTTCCCAATCAAAGAGGCGCATGGGAAATGGATAAATCTGTTATGGTTGATAACTGGGCAAAAATGGAAGAGGGCTTGCAACAAATGGCCTCTTTTCTTTTAAATGAAGGGATTATAGATAGTGACAGGTTACCGACAAATGCAGTTCTTGCAGTTATCGCAGCACTTTATCCTTTCATACCACCTAAAGGCGATAAAAGAGGCGCCGATGAAATATTACTTAAGAAGTATCTGTGGTCGGCCTTTTTTACAGATAGATATGAGAATTCAGCGGCTTCTCGCTCTTATGCAGATTACATAGCACTGAAACGAATAATAACAGCAGCAAAAAAGGACAATTCAGATTCATTTACTGAAGCAGATGTACAAATATTTAACAGGCAATTATTCCCTGTTTCAGATGCTGATGAGTTGTTATCTGCAATATGGCCGAAACGGGATCAAATAAGAGGTAAGGCTATATTAACTGTAGCTTGCCGCCTAGGTTCTTATGATTTTGCTACAGGAGAAAAGGTCGATAGAAATAATATTAGAAAGAGACATCACCATCATATTTATCCTGATGCATTATTGAAAGAAGTTGAGGTTCAAAGTTATATTGCGCTTAATTGCGCATTGATTAATGATGATACTAATTGGGACATTGGACGAAAAGACCCTCTCAGTTATTTAAAAGATAGATATAAATGGGCGTCGGAAGATATTGTAAATGAAAGATTGAATTCACATTTAATACCAGTCAAGGAATTAGCGAATGGCGGTTATGAAGCTTGTACAACAGACTCGGAACGCCTTGAAAAAGTAAAAAGAGATTTTGATGCTTTTATAAGAAAAAGAGCACAGTATTTCGCCTATGCTGCAAAACAGTTAACAGACGGCAAATACGTTTCATCCGTTGAAATTATTAATAAAAATTATGACAAAGCCAACGGAACATAAAACAGTTCAAGCCCGTATTCTCCAGTATGCGCAGGATATCGGCTGGTCGTTTGTTTCGCGCAAAGATGCCGAAGCGCGTCGTAATTTTGATTCATCCGCAGGCAATCCTTCCGAACAGTCGCGAAGCGCCTCTTTGTTTTTTGATGACCTGTTGTATCAGAAAGCTAAAGCATTCAATCCCTCTTATGCTGAGGCCGAAGGAGCGCTTGTCGGCAAACTGCGCAGGTTTTCCGCCGATATTTACGGCAACCGCGACATGCTTACGTTTTTGCGCAACAGCGGCAAGTATTTTTCCGCCGAAGAAAACCGTGAACTGGATTTAATGCTGATTGATTACGCGAATCCCAAACGCAATGTTTATGAAGTTACCGAAGAGTTTTACTGGCACAACGGGCGGCATGGCAACCGCGAGGACATTGTTTTTCTGATCAACGGCATTCCTGTGCTGGTGGTGGAATGCAAAAATGCCGGCAAAGACGAAGGCATTGCTCTGGGCATTGACCAGATCCGCCGCTACCACATCGAAACTCCGGAATTGTTTATTCCGCAAATGGCCTTTACCGCCACCGACGCGCTGGGTTTCGATTACGGTGCGACATGGAACACAGTCCGCCGTAACCTCTTCCACTGGAAGCATGAACAGGTTGGACAGTTGGAGGCCAAGGTCAAAAGTTTCTTTGACATTCCACGCGTTATGAAACTGCTCAAGAATTACATTCTATTTGCCGAAAAAGATGAAGTTCTGAATAAATTCATATTGCAGCAGCATCAGACGGCAGCCGTCGAGCAGGCTTTTGCTCGTGCGCACGATGCAGTCAAAAGGCGCGGGCTTATCTGGCACACGCAGGGCAGCGGCAAAACCTTTACCATGCTGAAAACTGCCGAACTGCTTTTCAAAGCGCCGGAATCGGACAAGCCCACCATTTTACTTTTAATTGACCGTAACGAACTGGAAGACCAGTTGATGAAAAACCTTGCCGCGTTGGGTATGGAAAACGTCGAGCACGCGCACAGCATTGTGCGGCTCAATCAGTTGCTGGGGCAGGACCATCGCGGCATTATCGTTTCCACCATTCACAAGTTCCGCGACATGCCCGCCGATTTAAACAAGCGCCGCAATATTTTCGTTCTGGTGGATGAAGCCCATCGCACAACCGGCGGCGATCTGGGCAATTATCTGATGGCTGCACTGCCCAACGCGACATATCTTGGGTATACAGGCACGCCGATTGACCGCACGGCCTACGGGCAGGGAACTTTCAAAACTTTCGGCGTGGATGACGCTCCGCAAGGTTATCTCCACAAATACTCGATAAAGGAAAGCATCACAGACGGCACCACCCTGCCGCTCTTTTACAACCTCGCCCCCAACGATATGCTTGTCCCTGCCGAAGTGATGGAAAAAGAATTCTTCTCACTGGCAGAGACCGAGGGCATCGCCGACATCGAAGAACTCAACAAGATTCTGGAGCGTGCCGTCAATCTCAGAAACTTCCTCAAGGGCAAGGCGCGAGTAAAGAAAGTGGCTAAGTACGTTGCTGACCATTACCGTGCAAACGTCGAACCACTCGGTTATAAAGCGTTCCTCGTCTCAGTTGACCGCGAAGCATGTGCCCTCTACAAGAAGGTCCTCGATGAATTCTTGCCGCCTGCTTATTCTGAAGTGGTTTACACCAGTAGCAACAATGACAAGCCCCTACTCAAAGAGTACCATATTGACGAAAAGAAAGAGAAAGCAATCCGCAAAAACTTTACCAAATATGGCGAACTGCCCAAGATTCTGATTGTCACTGAAAAACTGCTCACTGGTTTTGATGCGCCGATTCTCTATGCCATGTATCTCGACAAACCGATGCGCGATCACACGTTGCTCCAAGCCATTGCTCGCGTCAACCGTCCTTATGAAAATGAAGCACAGGCGATGATAAAGCCGCACGGCTTTGTTCTGGACTTTGTCGGCATCTTTGACAAACTGGAAAAAGCTTTATCCTTTGACAGCGATGAAGTAAACGCCGTTATCAAAGATTTGGCATTGCTCAAGACCCTATTCAAAAACAAGATGGAGCAGAAAACGCCTGCCTATCTTGCCCTCATCAAATACGACTTCAACGACAAGGATGTGGATGGACTTATTGAGCACTTCCGCGACAAAGACCGCCGCAAGGAATTTTTCAAAGAGTACAAAGAAATCGAGATGCTATACGAAATAATCTCACCCGATGCCTTTATGTACCCGTATCTCAAAGACTACGCCACCCTTTCAAGTATCTATGCCGTTGTCCGCAAGGCGTATGCCGTACAGGTCTATGTTGACCGCGACTTCCTGAAAAAGACAAACGAACTGGTACAACAGCACATAGACACCGCCAAGATTGAGGACATCACTCAGTTCGTCAAAATCGACGCTGAAACGGTTGAACTCATCAAGAAAAAACATGGTGGCGACAACATCAAGGTCATCAACCTCGTCAAGAGTATCGAAAAAGTCGCTGAGGATGCCAGTGAAGACCCATATTTGGTGGGCATGGCAGAACGTGCCAACGCTGTCCTTGACAGTTACGAAGACCGCCAGACCACGACTGCCGATGCTCTCGCTGAACTGATACGAGAGATAGAAGCCAATGAGCGCCGCAAAAGGGAACAGGCTGAGAAGGGCTTTGATGGTCTGACTTATTTTGTCTACACTACTCTGCTCGAAGCCGGTATCCCTAATGCCGAAAGTGTCAGCCAGAAAATCAAGGCTGCCTTTGTCGAATACCCGAACTGGGCAACCACTGAGAAAGACATGCGCGAAGTTCGCCAGAAGATGACCTTTGCGCTCTATATTGAGACCGATGACCCCGGCAAAGTAGCCGCAACAGTTGACCATCTGCTTACGCTGCTGATGAAGGCGCAAAAGAAATGAGCAAGTGGCAAAGCAAAGAAGAATTCAAGGAACACGTGCGTGAATGGGCGCAAAAACTGGATGTTAATGTACGTGTCATCTCAATACGCACTATGAAAAATAAATGGGCATCCTACACCAAAGCCACCGAATTGCTCATTTTCAACGGCCAAGTGCTACAAATGGATAGGGATATGGGAGATTACATCATCGTCCATGAATTACTGCACTTTCGTGCGCCCAATCACGGGAAACTATGGAAAAGTCTGATGCGTGCGTACCTTGGTGATTACGAGCAAATGGAAAAACGGCTCAAAGGAGTGGACACCTGATCTGGGAGTTGTGGAACTTCTCCCGGCATACACGACAAACGGAATGAGAGGACTGCCCGGTGGGTTAGCAAACTGATATTCTTGTAACTTACGCGTGGTGAATCCCGAATTATTCTGATGTCCCACTTACGTTTTGATTTTTTCTTCAACAAGCGACATAATTTTTGATGCAGGAATATTGAACGCCTTTGAAAGTTGAAAGATAGTGACCAATGACGGTTGTTTGTGCCCACACTCTATGAGTGAAATAAAACTGCGGTCGAGTTTGCTTATGTCGGCAAGTTTCTCTTGCGATATTTGCTGTGTCTTCCTGAGATCCCTGATGACTTCTCCAAATGCTTCTTCGATCGTCAAGTTCGCCTCCTATTGAGGGAAACCTAACAGATGCGCCGGATATATTCTGTTGACTATTGACAACAATACTTTTATAGAAAATAATCTTCATCATGGCCTGACTATTTAATAGAGAATAATACCTGGGATAATGGAGGTTTGCATGTTTGGAGTTGAGGCGAATCAATTAAAGCCGATTCACAGCGTGGTAAAACAACTTGACCCTAAATGCAATCCTGAAAAGATAGGTGCGTGGGGAATTTTGTTTCTTTGCTGTGGAGCCTTGGCCGTCAGAAATGAAATATGGCGCAAAAAAATTAAGAACAGCGATACTTTTGTGTGCTCTTCCGATTTGAGTAAGATGATGATGGGGCAAAACATATGCACCAGCGATGATTATGCCATGCTCTTCAGCGAGCGTATCAAAGAATTTAGCAATTATACCTCGGCAATGAGTGTAATTGAGAAAAGAATGGAGCACCGCAAGCACACGTTGAGCAATAAAGATTATGATTACCAAAAGAGATACCTTACTTTGGCTTTCATGCTTAACAGTTTTCAGGATACGTCCAGAAAAGAATTACTAGGTTTCGACTGTCAAACATGGGTAAGCACGTCATCCGGTAAAAAACTTAGCTTTGGTTGGCCTGAATTGTTTTTCGCCGCCGGAATTATCTTAAACAATGACAGCAGTGTCGAATGGCAGAAAATGGCATCTGTGCTTAAAGGTTTGGGTAAATCACTGAAGTTGGATGTAGGCGCATTATTTGACTATTACGCCGGTGTGAATCCTTCTGCGCATACAGTAAGTGCAGCGATTAGGACCGACCAGTTAAAGAAGGGGATGCGGATAAGGCTTCGGAGTGGTTGGGAGGCTATTGTGGTTAAGGGATGTGACGGCAATACCCTGCAAGCTAAAGTGTTTGGTGATTTTACAGAGACAGGCAACATATACGCACACGATGTAGTTGCCGCTATGGTTGATGGGGCGTGGGTGGAAATCGAAATGACCGAAGAACAGATGCAGTTTTATGAACAGTTTAAAATATTTTCCCGGCAAGGATAGTAATATCTACATGGAAACTGGCGGATTTCAAACAGTTTACATCTTAGCCAATAGCATTATTTTTTAAATATTTTATCAACGAGCGACAAAATAAATGTGTTATGAAAACGATGGGACTGATAGAAAAGAAAGGCAAACAAACGCACAGTTTACGTAAACAGGCCCTGCAAATGAAAGAAAAGACTCCATTACCGAAAAAGACATCGACACCGCGCAAATCAATACTCGAAAAGCTGTCATCCTCGGCAGAAAACGCGATGCTTACAACCTACAAGCCGCCCAAGAAGATAAAGAAGGAGAAATAAACCATGAACATCCCACAGATGGCAGCGCAGGCGCGGGAACACTGGAAAGTGACCAATCCGGAAGATTACCGGCAGATGGTGTAAGACTGGCGCTGATGGCGTGCAGCGAGGCGGCGGCCATACCAATATAGATTAGAATACTTTTCGACTTATGAAATATAACGAATTTATAAAAGTGCAGGAAAACGCTTTAGCCGGCTACCATCTCTTAAGCAAGATGTTCCCTGGTCGCTTTGAGATAGAGACACCATATCCCCCAGCTGAGTTATCTGAAGAAGAGCTTGATGAATTAAAGCGATGCCTGAATGAATGTATGCCGTCCAACTCAATGATTATGGACTTGTGGTATTGGAATATACATTTTGAGGAGGATCTGGGAGACGACTGGTATTTTGAGGTTGCTTTCGGGTCATTAAAGTCAAACATTGACCATTGTGTTGATGAATTAGCTTCCTTTTTCATGGAAAAGGTTATCGAATATGACCTGGATTATAATCAGATTAATGATTCAGCGGAATTTAATGAAATGGTTAGAAAAGAAGCACATGAATTTATTATTGCTTGGCGAGGAAAAATCATAGATAGATTTGTGAATGAGGATTGTCCTATAATAATCATTAGGCAGGTGGTGTTGCCTTAGTTTATTTCAAAGCAAGAGAAGGAAAAAGAAAACCGGAGATTAATTGTTGTTCTTTAGGTTCGCAAGCGCCCGTGCTTTCCCTTGCGCGGTTCGTGGGCCGGTGGATAATCCGCCATGATTCATAATTGTGTCTATATCCCCCTGACTGCAAGTTTTTCTTTTACCGCCGCTACACTCTCAGGCGGCAAACCGCTCATGATCCGTTCCAAGGTATTGCCGTGTAAACCGCTCCGCTCTTTTGTTTTGCCCCTTCGCTGTATGATATGGTCGTATTTACCTGCGGCACGGTTTTCGTCGGCTCTTTCGAGAAGTTTTCTTCGCACCGCGTCCGCGTATTCTTTTGGCAGGACGGACAGGACAAATAAAGCATCATCAGCGGTCAGACCTTCTTCCTTGTCCACGAGTTCCTCGATACGTTGAACCCGTCTTTCTAAGTTTTTCATGTTCTGCTTGCTCCTTCTCTTAGCGGTAAAATTTCCGTATCCCAATAATCAGCAAATCATTATCTGAAAGGTTCTGGCCGTATTTTTCTTTCATCATTTCAATTCTTTCCTGTGCCAGACGCCTAAATTCTTCTTCGTGATTTGCGGGATAAGGGATGGCTATGATTCGCTCTTTTTCTGGGATTACGCAGGTGCCTACACTTTTTTCAACAATACTAAGCCGCCGAATAATACTTTTCATTTTAAGATCCCTTGGTTTAATTCATCTGTGCAGGATGAAGCCGGTCCATCATAAATAACATTCATGGTGGTTATATCTTGTCGCGACACGTCATCACCATATTTTCGTTTTAGTTCTTCGTGAAGGTTTTTCAATTTGAGTTCTTTTTCTTCTTCCGTGTCATTGGGCCAAACGACAATAAATCTCTCTGAATTAGGAATATTGATTTGATTCTGTAACTCTCTCTCAATTTTTTTAATCCGTGCATTTATTTTCATGATCTATATGTTTTCCTTTCCAGTACGATTTTTTCAACTGTCTCAAGACGATCCTCAAATTCCGTTAATTCCCGATATTTGAGAATATGTCCCAAAATATCATTTGCCGCGGCACGCCTTACTGCCTCACTTTCAGCATTAAGCAGTTTTTCCAAGGTGATTACGGCTTTCATTGAAACATTCATCAACTTGTGCATTGCCTTATCAAATAGTTTTTTTCGTGCCTCAGCAACGGCCTTGCTAAATTCCTCCTGCTGCATCCAGGTATAGATCGTATTCTTGCTGATACCGACTTCCTTTGCTGCCCCTTCAACGGTATCGCACCCGATCAAAATCGGTATTGCTTTTAATTGTCGACTGTTAAGTGCCATTTGCCATCTCCCGTTTCGTAATATTACGTCCTAAATAGCTTCATCTTGGGTTTTTAAAACCATGCACCTCCACCGATTAATGGCCTGCTGGAAGTCGGCAATCTTTTTTTGTCCGTCCAGAACGGCAAAATAAAGTTTTTTTGCTTCGCATTCTGCCTGTAGCCCCTCCGGTGTGTGCTGGTAACCAGATACTTCAAAGTCTATGACGATCTGTTCGAGCATGGTGTTCATCACCTCAGATAAAGTAGCCCGGCGCGCCTCCGGTGATCCCTGCGGATACGGATTTTTCCAGATGGGTTTTTCCTCTGACGGCTTGTAATGAACCGGAGAAGGCTTTTTTATTGACTGAACCCTATCGACAAAACCGACTTTATCGACAAAACCTGTCCTGGAATGCTCCCGTGAGGGGGTTTTGTCGGTTTTGTCTATTTTGTCTATGGGTGTTGGAAGTTTATAATTACGCCATCCCATGGCTTCCACCTCCTCGGATAGCTGGGTTGATCAGATAGTAAATACCCGGTCTCCCGCCCTTATCTCCCGTAGCGGTTGTTTGTGGCGTGCTGATTATGTGGCGCTCGGTTAATACATCGAGTCCTTTTTTTAGGCGTTCTAATCTCTTGAACCGTCCTTCATGTTTCTTTAAAGCCTCCCTCTGTGTGAAATGGTCACCTGGTAGGCTGCGGAGCCATGTAAAAACAATTTTGGCATCATTAACAGCCTGTTCGCTTCCCATGAGATCAAAAGCCGCCCGCGCATGACTGATAAGCAGTTCTGACAGGTCGAGTGCTTTTCCTATTGTGTCTTTTGAGATAATAGGGGTCTGTTCTCCGTGTTCAACTAGGTGGAAAATGCCTGCAATACGAAGCGCCGCACCCGGCAGTTTAGAAGTCCAATCGCGGATGCTGTGGTATTCTCCATCTTCACCCTGTTTGCTTTCGATGTAGGCGGAAAACTGCATCCACGCCGACAAAGCATCCGGATTCAGGGTTAAAATCCTTGCCCGTTCCTGACCGTATTCATCGAACACAGGGGGGATATAGAGAAGCTTAAAGATCCCATCATTATACGCTGCTTTGATACTTTCAGGGACGGAAGTATGGCGCGTTACGTCCCGGTGTCCAACATTGCTCTTGGGCATGAAATAAAGGAATCGAGCCAACATACCATTTCCACGGAATCGCGCCTTATTCCCCTGAACAAGATCGGCAATGACTTGCGGTTGAACAGTCAAACCGAAGGTAAGCGCCGGTTGGTGCAAAATAACCAGACGTCCCTGCCGGTCAACTCGTGTCTCCGCTCCCGCATGGGCTTGTAAATACACATTCACATTGGAGCGTCCGTTATTATACAGACCGGCCATGACCTCGAAGGTTCCGCCCTCATCACTGATCAGGCTCATCCTCTCCCCGTGGTCACACAGTAGCCCCTGCAAGCGCTCCGGTGTTACGTCATCCGTCCACAGGCGGGGGGACAGTAATTCTTCCGGGGTGTCATTCTCAATGCTCATGATTTCCCTCATGCAGTTTTCACGGACAGCGGCTTCTGTTTCAGGCTTGGCTGCTTTCGCTCTCAGCTGATCTATCCGCTTTAAGTTAATATCCCTCGTATGCTTAACCCTAAGGAGATCGGTTTTCATTGCGTCGGCTTCTTCTTTTTCCCAATGGGTCAACGGCAGGGTAAGGGCGGTCTTAACGGCGGTCTTGCGCGTTCCTGGGTCTGAACCAGAGCACGTCCAGATATTCGTCGGCTCTGTGTATCCCTCGTAAGGTGACACTTCAAACCGTTTCTGGATGCAGGTTGCAATCACCGACAAACCCATTGCTACGGCCAGCGCGGGCGGTGTCTGTGTTGCTTCACTGACGGCGGCACAATACTCACCCAAAAAGCCCGGTAGTATCCCGGCGGATATTTCAGGTGTATCCATAGAACCGAATAAGACAGGTTCTTCCCAGCTCTCCGATTGCGTTGCGTGGGCGCCGTGTTCACATCCGCCGGTGTATGTCTCCTGGTTGCCTTCGATGGCTTTTCTTATTGTCCACTGACCGTATGTCGAACCGTTGGCATGATGTTTCTTATCCCATTTCGGGCGGTAAAGACCGGATGCACGGAATGCGGTGTCGATCATTGCCGCGTCATTTCCAAACCAGAAAGCCAGATGGGAACACAAGGAAAGATCGGCTTCGGACGGCGAAGGATAGTCTGAATGATCTCCGTTATACAGTTTCCTGATTTTTTCGCCGCTTTTTGAAGCGAAAGCCTTTTCCAGAATATCTGTGACGCCCATATTTGACCGTAGCTGCGTTTTTTCTTCCGCGTCCTTGTCTTTGCCGAAAATCTCACTGAACACGGCGTCAAGAATGTCCGGTCGGTTCATAATCTCTTTCGGGGTTCCCTTGATATGGTCGCCCGTTACTGTGAGATAACGGCCAGACTGATAAATCTCAAAGTCGCCTTTTTTCCGTCCACCAGCGGGGAGCTTTCCGCCGTTGGCAAAAATACGGATGCCCTTTCCGGATGGTGAAGCCTCTGTGTAGGAATTAACATCTTTGATAATATCCATCGCCCAAGGCGCTATTATTTCAATATTAGGAAAAGCCGGACAGCGACAATGATCAAGATCAATGCCTATCGGCGTTTCCGGTGTGAGAGCAAAACCAATTCCGTCGTAATGCCCGGTTTTATAAGCTGCGTATGCATTTTGAAAGTTCGTCCATGTTTCCGGTATAGTTGACGCCGCTTTCCTGCCATTTGTCTGATATGGGACTTTTGTTGGCTTGTCACGGCCTTCAACTGGTGTGCTTTTCCAGACTAGCCAGTTGTTGAGGTTTTTCAGTTCCCTAGGTATGCTTTCTTGATTAATGGGTAGTATCATTGGGCACCTCCCGCGGTAAAACGCCGTGGCGACTTGACTTCAGCCTTTACTCTACTACGCAGCCAATCCGCAGCTTCCCGCGCCGAATAAGCGGCCTTTTTCCCGATGGTAATGGCTTTCGGCCCGATGCCCTTGCAGGTTAAATTCGCCATGTATGCCGGTGAGATTAACCCGCCAGTAAATTCTTTGATCCGTGACCGTGGAACCAGCGGGTTCCCCCATGCTTCAAACATCTCATCAAATACATCCCTCTCTCGTCCTGCTTTGTCCTGTGTCTCGCTCATCTTTACCTCCAAGAAACTCTGCTAAAGGCCAAAAAAAAGCCCAGAACTCGTGCGATCCACATTTCTGCGGTTCACGAATTCCAGGCTTGAAAAGTCCCTTCGTGGTGAAGGCTTAAAGTCCCTGTTATGTTATGCTCTGGGCACTTCCTCCTACATACATCCTGTTTATTTTTCTATCTTCTGTAAACTTATATAATCACTTATGAGTATTTGTCAATATTAATTTTACAAAATGTTGTGTTTTTTTAATCATTGACCACTGTATCTTGTGGTTTTCCGGTTTTCGGCCCGACGGCTTATCCTCTGCCTATTCTGCTACGTCGGGAAGTTTATCACTTTCCTCTCTACGCCGGAAATGATCTCAATTAAGTGGTGCTCCCATTTTGCCAATGCCGCCCGTTTTTCATTGAGATAATCATGGCGGTCATAATGAACAGCCTGAACGCCGGAAATGCCGTGGCTAAGTAATTGTGACCGAGTGTCCTTACTCACCCCCAAACTGGCCAGCATGGTTTCACAAGTTCGACGAATATCCCGATAGTCAAAGTCAGTCATTTTTTTATCCGCGACGATCTGACTGATCCGCTTTCCTGTGTTCGCTTCATGGATCGGTGTCTTGCCGCCGTCGTTTGAGAATATCCATTTTCCCGGTTGTCTCTCCATAATACCAGCAACAATGCCCGCCGCCGTTTCTTGCAAGGGAAGAAGATGTTCCCGTGCATTACGCCGCTTCCCTTTACTGTCGTATAGCAGAAGCGTCCGGTTTTGAGCATCCCAATGGATAACCTCTGCCCTCAATAATTGTGCCATACGCTGGCCGCCGGAATACATTGCAAGCTTTATTGATAGGTCAAGCGGTGAGTCCCCTAAAGCCATTATAAAGGTCTTAATCTCATCTTCTGTCAACACACGTTTACCGGCATTAACAGGAATTGCCGGAATAGGTTCAATCGGGTTTGTGGATATTTGAAACGAGATAAATTCGGAAGGCAATGAAGCATCGAACGGTGAACGTCGTGCGCAATTATATGCCGCCGCCAATGTGCTACGCAATATTCCCGCCGTCCGGTCGTGTCCCTTTTCCTTGACTTTGCGGATTAGTCCAGCCAGTTCGATTGATGTTACACGCGCAGCCGGTTTATCGGCCAGCTTCTGATCCGCATCCAGCAGGTGACATTTTACACAGGATTCCATCGCCTTCGCCGTCTTATCCTTCCCCTGTGTTTTCAGGTGTGTAATATAGGTCTTGAGCAGTTCCTTGAGGGTGTATTTTTGCTCTGCTTCTTTCCGGGTGTTCTCTTTCTGTCTGGCTTGCTCCGCCTCTGCCGCAGCTGCCTTCAATTTTTCCCGCTGTTCAGCAATACGGGTAGGTGCATCAATTCCCTGACGTGCTGCTCCCCTCAACCGGTCAAGAAGTAATGCCGCTTTTTCTTCTGTCCAATACATCCCATCGGAAGGGTCGCGCTCGGAAGTCCAGCCTAAACCCTCCTCAACTCGTTTCCCGTCCTTTTGGTATCGAATAGCGATATAGCGGTCGAATTTTACGCCATGCTTTCTTATTGGATGCTGATAAAATCGAACGCCTTTATATTTGCTGCTCATCCATTTTTGACCGGTCATGACATCCTCCTACTGATAAACTCTCCCCATTTGTCAGTAAATCAAGCACCTACAGATTCTCTCCCCACTCTCTCCCCACTTTTACCCTGAAATAAGCTGACGCAATGTAATGGAATGTGAAAGTAATGTAATGCGTAAGTAATCGAATGTCAATAGTATATTATAGGTATTCTGATAAATTGTGACAGCAAATGAAATTTGCCTGTTACTGACTCTTAATCAGTAGGTTGTCGGTTCGATCCCGACAGGGCTCACGTAATTTCAAGGGGTTACGCAGTTTGTCGCTGACCACTTTTTTCTATTTTTTGGACTAAATTGGACAAAAGAGCGTTGTCTGTCTCTTAATGTAAGTGTCGGGAAAGAATGAAGTTAATATATTTGTTTTTTTCAGAGGTTTGCTCTGTTGATTAATCGCTTTCGCGCAATGTCCAAATTAACTGCCGAAACCGTCAAGAGTTTCTTGACAGTCAGGGCGGCTTTTCCTATAATTTTGTTGCCGGAAGTTTAAAAGCGTCAATTTAGCGCTGTTTTTTAGGGATTTATTCCAGTCATTTGGAATAAATCTCGACAGAGACTTTAAAATCATGAAAAAAAAATATGATAACCGTGCCGCAGGATTTACGTCATTTGAAATAATTGCCGCAATACTGGTTATTGCCATTATCGGCGGCATTGCCATAGCCCGCCTTACTTCTCCTTCCGATTATACTGTTGCCGCGGAAGCGGAAATAGTGAAGTCAAACATCCGTTATGCCCAGTTCCGGGCGCTGTCTGACGCGGACACCTCTTTCGGCGTCAATGGCGCTACCTGGGGGATAGCGTTTTCCGCGAATTCCTATACGCTGCAGCGCAACGGCAGCACCGCGACAATTAATTTTCCGGGAGATGACTCGGCCACGCGCAATCTTCCCGCGGGAATTACGGTGAGCGCTTCCGCGTCGCCTCTGACCTTTGACGTTTGGGGAAGCCCCGGCGCAAGCAACATTACCGTTACTGTTACCGACGGGGTGTCTCCGCAGACTGTTGTTGTCACGCAAAATACGGGGTTCATTCCATGAGACGAGCAAAAAACAACCGCGATAAAGGATTTACTCTGGTCGAAATCATTATCGCCATAGTGGTGGCGGCGATTCTGGCCGCGATGGTGTTTTCTTATTCCGGCACGACGCTTACCCAAAGCGTCCAACCGCTAAACCAGGCGGCAAAAACCATGGCACTGCAGAAGGTTATGGAAAATATATTTACCGATTATAATTCAAACTACAAAGCGGATTTGGCCGGCATTCAGACAAAAATCGGCGCGGAAGGAACGGTGTGCAGCGCGGAAACACCTTGTATCTACGGCCAAGGCTATACGGTGGTAGACAATCACTTTATAAAGTTTGTCGGCAACTCGGAGGCGCCGCTTGCCGCAGGCGATCCGCAGAACACGCTGAAAGTGACGGTTAAAAATGATCTGGACGAAACACTATCCATATTACTTACGCTTATCGTCACGCAATAAGGGGATTATGAAACGCGTAATGTTGAATAAAAAGGGGTTTACCTTAATAGAAATCGTCGTTGTGCTTCTTCTGGTCGGTCTGGTGACGGCGGTAGTCGGCCTTTCTGTGGTGAAGATGGTCAACAACTTTTTTTTCGCCAGAACCAACGCCGATACTTTGCTCAAGGGGCAGATTGCCATGGCACGGATGGTCAAGGAACTCAACAATGTCAGAATAGTCAGCGCCGCCAGCGCCACGTCTATCACGTTTACTTCCTATCGGGACGCGAATACCCGTACGATATCGTGGGGAGGAAGCGGGACAAATCTTCTTTTAAATGGCGATACGCTTACCGATGATGTCGATGATTTTTCGCTTGCCTATTACGACACCTTTGACGGCGCCGCCCAAACAACATGGGCTGATACGCGGCGGATGATAGAAATCACGCTGAGCGTAAAGGGCGCGGAAAACACAATATCGACTTTTAATGCCCGGGTGGCCCCTTCATTCGATGTGTTGCCCCCGCCGGAAGGAACATAATTTCTATGAAAGAAACGATGATGCTGGCGATAAGAGTTTCGTTGTCCGGTAAAAACACGGGCCAGGCGCGGAAAAATAATCAAACCGGCGCCGCGATTGTGGCGATAATTGTTGCCGTGGTCATTGCCGCCATTTTGGGCGCGGGAATGCTGTATCTGGTTACGTCGTCTTCAATTTCAGGGGCGTTTATCGGCAACAGAGAAAAGGCTTTCTACATGGCGCAGGCGGGCAGAAATTACGCCACGATGGTAATAAATAACGCGAATGTTGCCGGCACTCCGGAGGTCATCGAAGCGCTTAACGGCCAGACCTTTGTTTTGGCCGACGGCAGTAAGTTCTACATCCGCACGGATATGAACGATGTCGGAGATACCTTTGCGGAATCAACGGGGATTGTTAATGAGGGAACCCCTCTGGAGGCGAGGCAGAAAATCGCGTTTACCGTGGAGAGCATAAAATTCAGTCAGGAGGTTTTTGCCGTCAGCAGCATTCAGGTTTCGGCTAGGTCAAAAATTGACAGTTACGATTCCCGAATCGGGCCCTATGACCCGGCGACGTTCACGAAAAAAGCGATTGTCCGCACCAACGCGATAACTGCGGGGGCGATTACGGTGATTAGCAGAGGCTATATTTATGGTGAAGCTATATGCGGCGCCGGCGGCAATCCTGCGGTTGCCATTGTCGCGCCTACCGGGTCTATTGACCCTGGGCCGAGAACCGCGGCCACAACGAATGTGGTATATACCCCTGTTGTAATGCCCACGGGTGGAACAATTATCCCTAACATTACTGACAGCAGGCCGCTGGGAGTGACCGGCCAAACAACAATGTATAGAACCGGAAATATTAATTTTAATAAAAAACCTCCTAAAACGCTTACAATCAGAGGCAATGTTACGCTTATTGTGGAAACTGCACTGGGAGACGGAAATGTAACAATGGATGCTGCGCAGGTTATTATAGAAAGCGGCGGAAGGTTGGATTTCTTTATAGAAAGAACGCTTACCGTTCGAGGGAGTTCTACTATTAACCCGCCACCATCACCCGCGACAGCCGTAAGGATTCTGGGCGTTGATACTACCGTGCTTAATTTTTCTGCGGGTATAGTCTATGGCGGAATATACGCACCCGCGGCTGATTTTTTGCTTGCTAAAGAATCACAGATTTACGGGACTGTTGTCGCTGATACGATATCAATGTCTGGTTCCAAGAGTGGATGTGGTATCCATGTCGATAAGGCTTTTTCCGGAAGCGGCGGGGGTACAGGTGAAGGGAATGTTGTGTATTAGCCGCGCCGGGCAAAACGCGCGCGGTTAATCCGCTCTTTGTTTTTTTGCCGTATTTACGAAAAAAAGGGGGCATGGCGAACACTCGCCATGCCCCTCAGTTTTAATTCCCGCCCCGGATGACGGATATCTGTTAAATATTTATGACGAACAATCAATTAATATTGATGGGGGATTATTTTGACCAAGCTGAATGTCAGCTGATAATCATCAGCACCTGTTCGGTTTTTACGGAATCACCCTCCTTGACGTTTATCTCTTGCACCGTTCCTTTGACCGGCGAATAGACGGGTATTTCCATTTTCATGGCATCCATGATGATAATTTCATCATCCACGTTTACTTCATCCCCGACATTAACCACGATGCTGGCAATTTTCCCGGTCATCGGCGCTTTGATTTCCGTGCTCATTTTCCATTTCCCTCCTGAAATCGTCGTATAAAAAATAATCTCCGTAAGATGAAGACGGATTGTTTAATACCTAAAATAACCGTTCGGGTCAACATAATAATAAAGGCTATTCATACCTCAACGCGTCAATAGGGTTGAGCAAGGAGGCTTTGTAAGCGGGATAAAAACCGAAAAAGACGCCGACCAGCCCGGAAAAGCCGACGGCCAGAATCACGGCCAGAGGGGAAATAATGGTGGTCAGGCCGGCAAAGTAAGACAGAAGCTGGGAGGCAATTATTCCCAGAATTATTCCAATCATGCCGCCGATTAAAGAAAGAGTTATCGCCTCAATGATGAACTGCAGGCGGATATCCCACGTTTTCGCGCCGACGGCCATGCGTATGCCGATTTCTCTGGTGCGTTCCGTTACGGAAACCAGCATGATGTTCATGATGCCGATTCCCCCCACAAGCAGCGATATGCTGGCTATCGCCGCCAAAAGCAGAGCCATTGCCTTTGCCGCCTGCTGGGCGAGCTCCAGCATCTGCGTCAGGTTGCGCACGGAAAAATCGTCTTCCTGTTTCGGACCGATGCGATGTCTTTGCCGCAGAAGTTGCGTGATTTGTTCTTCCGCCCTGCTTAAATCCTCCGCGCTTCTTGCCTTGACGGCAATCGTGTGCACCATGCCCGGAAAAGTGGTGCCGAATATTCTTTTTTGCGCGGTGGTCAACGGAATATATATAACGTCATCCTGATCGCGGCCGATTACCGATTGCCCCTTGCTTTCCAGAACGCCGATAACCATGAAGGGCACCTTTTTTATTCTCACCGTCTGGTTTATCGGTTCCATTCCGCCAAAAAGCATATTCACGACCGTCTGGCCTAAAATACAGACCTTGGTCGAATTGCGTATGTCCTGGTCGGTAAAATTTCTGCCGGCGGTCAGGGACAGGTCTCTCACGGCGAGTATGTTGGTTGCTGTTCCCTGGACGCTTGTTGCCCAGTTCTGGTTGCCGTAAACGATTTGCGCGACGCCGCTCAGTATCGGCGCCGCGTATAAAACGGCGGAGCATTCTCTTTCAATGGCTTCCGCATCATCACGGGTAAGCGTCATTTGCGTGCCCATTCCCCCCCGCACTCCGCCGGCTGTCGTGCTGCCGGGCAGAACAATAATCATGTTGCTGCCCACGGTGGCAATCTGTTTGGAAACCTGTTCGCTGGTTCCTTTTCCCACGGCAATCATCGTGATGACCGCGCCGACGCCGATAATGATGCCCAGCATGGTCAGAGCCGAGCGCATTTTATTTACGCGCAGGGCGCGCAGGGATATTTTAACGGTGGAAGGTATGCTGATCATCGGACAGCCACCTCGTCACTGATAACCTTGCCGTCAAGAAATCTTATTATGCGCTTGCTGAAGCGGGCGATATCCGGTTCATGCGTGACAAGGACGATGGTTATTTTATTTTCTTCGTTGAGACGGACGAAAAGCTCCATTATTTCAACGCTTGTTTTGGTGTCCAGGTTTCCCGTTGGCTCATCCGCCAAGAGAAGAGGGGCCTCATTAACCAGCGCCCGGGCAATGGCCACGCGCTGCTGCTGACCGCCGGATAGTTGATTGGGGTGGTGATGTTCTCTGCCTTCCAGCCCCAGCGCTTTCAGCGCTTGCCTGGCTTTGTCTTTTCTTTCTCGGGGCGGCGTGTTATTGTAAAGCATGGGCACTTCCACGTTTTCCAGAGCTGTCGTGCGGGAAAGGAGATTGAATCCCTGAAAGACAAAACCGATTTTTTTGTTGCGGATTTGCGCCAGAGCGTCGCGGTCCATTTTGCTGACGTCAATGCCGTCAAGCAGATACCGTCCCCCCGTCGGCTCGTCCAGACATCCGATGACGTTCATGAAAGTCGATTTGCCGGAGCCGGATGGACCCATGACCGCAACAAATTCCCCCGCCTCTATTTTTACCGAAACTTTGTTCAGCGCGTGGACTTCGCTTTCACCCAGGCAGTAAGTTTTCTGCAGACTGTTTGTTTCCACAAGCGGCATTTTATCTGAAAATCCCCGGAGGTCTCGATGTTGATGGCGAAGAGTTCTTTTTCGCCGGATGGTTTACTTCCACGATTATTTCGTCACCCGCTGATATGTCACCTGATATCACTTCCGTGAATCTACCGTCGCTGATGCCGGTTTTTATGAGGACGTGACGGGGTTTAGTGCCCGATAAAATCCAGACGCCTTGTCCTTTTTGCCTGGAGACCGCCGCTTCTTCATCGGTAATTTTCACGCGCAACGCGGCATCCGGTATCAGCAGCACATCTTTTTTGTGGGCAACTTCGATGGAGACATTTGCGGTCATTCCCGGCTTGAGCTTTAAGTCGGGATTTTCAACTTTCACAATCACGTCATAGGTGACAACGTTTTGCACGATAATGGGAGAATTGCGGACTTCGGAGACTTCGCCATTAAAGATTATATCCGGATAAGCATCAACGGAAAAACTAACGGACTGACCGGTTTTAATTTTACCGATATCCGCCTCATCCACGCTGGTGTTTACCTGCATTTTGGTCAAATCCTGCGCGATGTTGAAAAGGGTCGGGGTCTGAAAACTTGCCGCCACTGTCTGGCCGACGTCAATATTGCGTGATATTACTGTTCCGTTTACCGGAGAAATTATTTTAGTGTATTTAAGGTTCGTCTGCGCGAAGTTCAACGCGGCCAGGGAATGCGCCACCTGCGCCTCGGAGGCTTTTAATTGCGCTTCGGCGGAAAGATACGTTGTTTCCGAATTATCCAGTTCACTTTTGGATATAAAGTTTTTGGCAAAAAGCGTTTTACTTCTTTCCAGATTTATTTTTGCGTTGTGCACGGCAACCCGCGCTTTTTCCGTATTGGCTTTCGCTACAAGCAGGTTTGCCTTGGCCTGCTGGACCTGCGCTTCGAATGTCGCCGGGTCAATCGTCGCCAGCAATTGGCCTTTTTTTACCGGGGAATTATAATCGACAAACAATTCTTTTATCGTTCCGGAAACCTGCGTGCCTACCAGGACAGTAGTCACCGCGTTGACCGTGCCTGTGGCAAAAACCATCGCCTGAACATCGCCACGGCCGACGGTTTCGGTTATGTATTTAGCCGCATTGTTTCCGCTTTTTAAAAAAGAACAGAAGCCGATAAAAACAACGAGAAGAATCAACACGGCAATGATGGTTTTTTTAAATTTCATTAATTTTCCCCCATTGCTTTTTCCAAATTCGCCCAGGCCACCTGATAGTCAGCAAGTGCCGTTATGTAAGTCATTTTTGCGTTGTTTAAAGTAATCATCGCGTCTGTAATTTCAATGGAGCTGCCGACACCGGCCTCGTATCTTCCCCTGGCTAATTCCACGTTTTCCTCGGCCTGGCGGACGATAACTTTTCCCGCGTCGATTCTTTCCCTGGCTTCATTCAGTGAAAGGTATGCGGATTCAATTTCGAGCGACACCGCCTGCAGAAGATAATTTTCGTTTGCTTTAAGCACATTTAAATTGGCCCTGGCTTCATCAATCTGGTATTTGGTGGAAAGGCCGGTGAAAAGAGGGAAAGTCAGAAAAACTCCGACGTTCCAGTTTTTATCCGTTGTCGTATCATTGCCGAGATAACCGTAGGCGGCACTTCCTGATAACACGGGTAAATAACCTTTCTGATTTAAAAGAACGGTTTTTTCCAGCGCCTCCTTTTTCTTGGTCGTCGAAATTATGTCCGGCCTGTTTTCATAGCCTTTTTTCAGCGCCTGTTCCAGAGAAATATTGTGGGGAGCATAGGAAAGCACCTCTTTTATTTCATAGGCGGGCGCGTTGGTTAAGCCCATGGCGTTATTAAGATTGACCCTGGCCAGACGCAGGGTGTTTTCCGCTTTGAGCAGGCTGATTTTGGAATTGCTTAAATTGACCTCCGCGCTGGTTACGTCGATTTTGGAGCGCGTTCCCGTTTCAAAAAAAGCGGTAGCCCTTTCAAAATGCTGCTGGAACTGGTTGACCGTTTCCCGCGCCACATCGACGCTCATTTTAGCCTGCAGATAAACATAATACGCCTGCTTGACATTGAAAATCACCTGGCCGGAGACATCCCGAAAATCGGCCCGGGCGGATTCGGTGCTCAGGCTTTGTATTTGTATTTGATTAAATGTCTTGCCGAAATCAAAGAGCAACTGATTCAGGTTTAAGGAATTGGAGCAGCGATTATACGGGTCAACATCCACACCGGATAAAGAAGCCGCGCCTATTCTCTGATAACCGGATTCGAAAGTCAGTTGTGGAAGATAACCGGCTCTGGCCTGACCGATTCTGCTTTCATAGACGCGCACCGTTTCCCGCGCCGCGTGAATGTAAGGGTGGTTCTGCAGCGCGATTTCAACGCATTGCTGCAGATTCAGAACTTCTCCCGGCGTTATCGGCCCAGCCGCATAAGTATCAATGGCTGTCAAGAACAAAAAAACAAGAGTCAAACAAATTTTTTTAAACATATTTTCACCCAGCTATTTTTTTTGGTTTTAATTACTGCCGGTGTTTTTATTCCTCTATCATAGTTTCGGGTGTGCCTGTAGGCTCAAAACTTTCCCGCGCGACGAGTTTACCGAAAAATGTTTGCTTGTCCCCTTCCAGTGAGGCCTGGATATAAGTACTGAACTTTTTTTCGGGCATTGTCAATGAGTTAGCGGCGAATTTAAGGATGGATTTTTGCACGTCGGCAAATCGGTAATATTTAAGGCATAACCGATACAGGGGATATTTGTTGCCGTTGCAATAATTGATTGCGGTTGAATTTATTTTACAACGATTGCAAATCTTGCGCATTGGCGTTTTTCGAAAACATTTTCCGGTAAAAAAAATTCCCATAATTTTCCTTATAAATTCAGTTTTGGCCGTTATTTTTTTGTTAATCATAATAATATTGAGCAAATATTTAAAACAAATTTTCGAAACAATATCATGCTGATTTTTTGGTCAATAAATTTTTAAATTATGAACTTTGTTCCTAATAAAAGTTCTTTATATTTTTTAAATCAAGGAATGTGCCAAAAAGGAGTAGAAATATAAGTTATTGTTATAAAAGAATAATTTAAAAATAAATTCATATTTTTATACCTTAAAAATAAGGTGCTGGGTAATAAATACCCAGAAAATCTAACTACATGGATAATTTTTGACCTTATGGCGCCTTCGCTGAAAACGTTTATCGGGATATTATTGTAATTGCAAGTTGGAATTTGGAATAATATTCTTGATATTGTTGACAGTATTATTTATATAATAAACAGGTATAAGGGGTTTTATGTCCGACCAATTAATGAATACAAAAGAAGTAGCCGAGTATCTGGATATTCATGAAAAACAGGTTTACGCCCTGATTAAAAGCGGGCGGATTCCCTGCACAAAAGTTACCGGTAAGTGGATTTTCCCTAAGAAATTTATTGATGAGTGGATTGAACAGAACGCCAAAGAAGGCTTGAAACAGGCGCGCAAAAAAAGTTCTCAAATCAGCGGCGCCGTCTTGGCCGCGGGCAGTAATGACCCTGTTCTGGATATGCTTTTGGTGGCAACCAAAAAATCTCATCCCGATTTTTACATTTTTTCCGCCAATACCGGCAGCACTGAGGGGCTTAAAGCGCTTAATTCCGGCGTGACCGATATCGCTCTTTCCCATTTGTATGATGCCGAAAGCGGTAAATACAATATTCCCTATTTGGGAAAATATCTGCCCGCTATTAATCCGGTGGTGGTGAATCTTTTCAAGCGCGATATAGGTTTTCTTTTTAACAAAGAAATAGCCGGCGCCGTGAAAGGTTTTGAAAATCTTACTGAGGAAAATATCAGATTCATAAACCGTCAAGAAGGTTCGGGAATCAGATTGCTGCTTGATTATTATCTCGCGAAAGAAGGTATCAGCTCGGAAAAAATCAAGGGTTACAAAAACGAAGTTTACACTCATTTTGAAGTTGGCTTGGCGATTATTTCCGGAGAGGCGAATGTGGGGATTGCATCGACAGCCATAAGTAAACTTTTGGGGCTTTCCTTTTTGCCGATAACTTCCGAATACTTTGATATGATTATGGATCAATCGACATATTTTCAGCCCGGTGTGCAGGCATTCATCGAAACTCTTAAATCGGGCGACTTCAGAAGCCGCGTGGAAAAAATCGGCGGCTACAACTTTGAAGATTCCGGGAAAATTCTTTATTCACGTCAATGAAACT